>JGI24004J15324_10001147_pt1 | contig 10527 bp, 8 predicted proteins | sample LinPmetageLP32_FD_15324 | JGI IMG/M metagenome (IMG submission 15324)
GAAGAAAGTGTAAATCTATCTACTTACCAAGGTTTTATTTTTGAAATTGAAGAAGTTCCATTTTCACCTACTATAAATAGAAAAAGAGCTTTAGGTAAAAACGATGATGGGATTACTTTAATCCAAACCGAACTTTCTTTTACCCCATCAGACAAAGTATTAATAGATGAGTTAAAATTCATTATTGATAGAGATAATTTAAAAGCTTATTAAATATAATATTTATAATCAATGAAATCGCAAGTACTTAAAAATTTAATTAAAGAATCTGTTAGAGAAGTAATTCAAGAAGAATTAAAAGAAATCTTATTAGAAGCCGTTAGAGCTCCAAAACAAGTTCTTACTTCTACAACTCCTTCACCTATTGAAAATAAACCAATTAGTGAAGATAAAAGAGCAGCCTATGCTAATATTTTAGGGGAAACAGCAGGACAATTTACTAGCCAAGATGTCAACCAATTTAATCCCCAAGGAATAATGCCCGGGGGGGATTTACCCCAAGGTAATGTAGGTATGGATCAAATTATGGGTCTTTTAAAACCCACTAAATAATGGCAATAGAAGTAGGAAACATACCAGCATTTGATCAAACCCCATCCGTTGGTTTAGGGTTAGCTCTTCCTTTTAAATCTCTTGCAACCTCGGGTTCTGATTCTGTTTTTAAGATTAATTACACTAGTGCCGAGCAAGTAAAATTTAATATGATCAATTGGTTTCTTACTAATAAAGGAGAAAGAGTATTCGATCCTAATTTTGGGGGAGATATATCTACCTACCTTTTTGAACAAAGTGGCCCTTCAGTACTTGAAACTTTAAAAAAAAGTATTGAAGATGATATAACCTTAGTATTTCCTATGGTTAAACTAAAAGAAGTTATAGTTACAGAAAGCTTAGATGGGCATACTATCAAAGCTCAAATATTCTACTCAGTATTTTCAAGTGTAGACCAATTTATAGAACTTAACATACCATTATAATGCCATACGATTTAATAAATAGTAATAACGGAATTAATAGAAATATTAAATATATCAATAAGAATTTTTCTGATTTTAGATCAAATCTTATTGGGTTTGCTAAAACTTATTTCCCTAATACGGTTAATGATTTTAGCCCTTCCTCACCAGGAACTATGTTTATTGAGATGGCTTCATATGTAGGTGATGTTCTTTCATTTTACACAGACAATCAAATACAAGAAAATTTTATTCAATATTCTAAACAGCTAAATAACTTATACGATTTAGCTTACATGATGGGATATAAACCTTCTGTAAGTACAGCCGCAACGACCCAAATTGAATTATTTCAAACTGTACCCGCTATATATGATGCGGATGCCAATGAAAATGTACCTGATTTTAGATATGCTTTATCTATATCTGAAAATACTTCTATACGTGGGGGAGATGGGCCTAATTTTTTAACCCAAAATAAAATTGACTTTAGCGAATCCAGTTCATTAGACCCCACAACAGTAAGTGTATTTGAGATTTCAGGTGAACAACCAGTATCTTTTTTATTGAAAAAAACCACTAAAGCTATTTCTGCTACTATTAATACAACTACAGTAACAGTAGGAGAACCTGAAAGATTTTTTACTCATAACATTAGTACTCAACAACCTTTAGGAATTTTAGATATTGTTGACAGTGATGGAAATGATTGGACTGAAGTAGATTACTTAGCTCAAGAAACAGTATTTGAAACTATTAAAAATACTAATCCTTTTGTTACTGACCCTAATACTCAAGCTGATTCTTCGGAAGTAGGAGATTTATTAAGGTTAAAAAAAGTTTCTAAAAGATTTGCTACTAGAATTGTAAGTAGTAATAATGTTGATGATAATAGTGCTACTTTACAACTTCAATTTGGTGCGGGTACTACTGGAGACTTCGATGAACAAATCGTTCCTAACCCTGATAATGTAGGAATAGGATTACCATCTACCCAAGATAAACTTAAAACGGCATTCTCCCCTTCTAATTTTATGTTTACTAAAACATATGGTGTAGCTCCTTCTAATACCATTTTAACTGTAAGATATTTAACTGGTGGTGGGGTTGCATCCAACGTTCCTGCTAATACGCTAACAGATATAACAGTAGCAGGTAATGTACTCCTTACAACTTCAAATAACTTAGATGCTACTTTAGCCCAAGAATCTTTTAGTTCTTTAGCTGTAAACAACCCTGATGCCGCTACTGGGGGTGGAGATGGAGATTCTGTTCAAGATATAAGAAAAAATTCATTAGCTAATTATGCTTCCCAATTAAGGAGTGTAACCCAAGATGACTATTTAGTAAGGGCATTAAGTATGCCTTCTCAATATGGATCCTTAGCTAAAGCCTATATTGAGTCTCAAAAATATGATAGTCTTCTCCCTGGGGAGGAGCCATCCGTTTTAGATCTATGTGTTTTAGCTTATGATAATAATACTAATTTTACAACTGCTACTCCTACATTAAAGCAAAATTTATCTACTTATATCTCTCAGTATAGAATGATAAATGATTCTGTTAGAATTAAAGATGCTTTTATTATTAATATAGGTATTAATTTTGAAATTGTAGTATTACCTAATTTTAATAGTAATGAAGTACTTACCCAATGTATCCTTAAGTTACAAACTTATTTTGATAACAAAAACATGCAAATTAACCAACCTATATTACTTAGTGAGTTATTTGCTCTTTTAGGATACTCAGATGATTTAAAAGGGGTACAAAATGTAAAAAGAATTGAAATAATTAATAAAGTAGGTGAAAGTTCAGGTTATTCTCAATATGCCTATGACATTAAAGGAGCAACTCAAAATAATGTAGTTTATCCTTCTCAGGATCCCTCAGTTTTTGAAGTTAAATTTCCTAACACAGACATAAAAGGTAGAGTAGTACCATTATAATATAAGCCATGGCAGTATATAAATTATTTCCCGAAAAAGATTCAACTATGTATTCTGAGTTTCCTACTTTAAATACGGGGTTAGATGAAATTATAGAAGTTTCTACTTTTTATAATTCTGAACTTCCTCAAGTAAGTAGGTATGTAATTAAATTTGCTCAAAAAGAAATTGGAGACGTAATAGACAATGAAATTGGTACTAAAAACTTTCAAGTTAACCTTAAAAATTACATAGCAAATGTAACTGGAATTAATGGTGAAACTACTTTAGAAATCTACCCAGTTTCAGGTTCTTGGAATATGGGGACCGGGAGATACTCAAATAATCCTATTACTACTAATGGGGTATGTTGGGGATTTAAGCTTTCATCAGGTTCTGGGGCATGGGATGCAACTTCTTTTCAAACATATGCTACTGCTTCTTATGTTGCAGGCAATGTAGGTGGGGGTAACTGGTATACAGGATCAAATTTAGGATTAAATGTAACCCATTCCCAAATATTAGATTACGCTAGTGAAAAAGATTTAAATGTTGATGTTACTAATACTATTAGAACTTGGTATAGTTCTTCTAAGCTTTTAGGAGGATTTCCTAACGATGGGTTTTTAGTTAAACAATCGGACCCAGATGAATTTATTGCCGATAGAGATTATGTTACTACTGTTAAATACTTTTCTATAGACACTCACACTATTTACCCGCCACAGCTCGAATTCAAGTGGAATGATTTTATATATAACACTGGATCATCGTCTAATACGGAAATTGATACCGCTCGCATGGTCGCTACGTTGGATAATAATAATGGGACATTCAGAAGAGATAGTGTTAAAAAAATTAGAATTAATTCTAGACCTCAATTCCCCCAAAGGAATTTTGAAACAGGTTCGTCATATACTAGATGTCATTACCTCCCCACGGCTTCATTTTATGCTGTAAAAGATTTAGATACTAATGAATTTGTAATTGATTTTGATACTACTTATACTAAAATTAGTGCAGACAGTGAAAGTAGTTATTTTACTTTATATATGAATGGGTTAGAACCCGAAAGGTATTATCAAATTTTACTTAAAGTAAATATTGATGGAGAAACCTTAATATTAGATGATAATTATTATTTTAAAGTTATAAATGGATAATAATCTAAACACATATGATTCTGGGAGTGCTTTAAACCTAAGGAAGAAACTATATAATAAAGAAGCTTACCTTAATACTATTAATACTCAATTTAATGAATTACTTCCCCCTTCCCTTCCTACCCCAGTAGAAGAAGTAACAACTGTAGATGAATTTTTTCAAATTTATGAAAATTTATTTTATGAGATTCCTAAAGAAGGTAATGTAAATTCTCACGATTTTTTAATAAAACAAAGTACTGAATACGTTGGTTCACAAGGTATTTCAAATGAAATTCAAGCTCTTTTAGGTGAGATAACCTTTTTAAGACAAGAGAATCTTACTTTACAACAAAACATTATTGATTTAACAGAAGATGATAACATTAACCCCACTGAATAACCCTGAAGGAGCTATCCAACAAGAATATAGTTCTTCTCAAGAAGCGCTTATTCCTGTGGTGGATTCTACTTCAGAGTTTAATCCTGTAACGGATCAAGTCATATTTTCAGTTGAAACTGTTACAGGAGAATTATTACAAAGTGGAAAAGTCTCTAATTTTACAATTAGAAATTATGAAAATACTCTAAACGAAGACCAAATCTCTTCAGTTGTAGTATTTCCTATTAGGGATTTGCAAAATAGTGGGTATAATATAGGAGTATACAATGTGTACTATAATTTTTATAGAAATGCTCTAGAATCAGATGAATATAAATATTTTATTCAAGAAATATCCCCTACTAGAACTGAGTTAAGATTATCTGTTAACAATATTTCTGATGAAGAAATTAATTTATTAGTAGAAAAATTTAAATCTACTTTAGAAGGTAATGCTTTTAAAGATTTTTATATTAGTGTTGATGGATCTTATTATATAGCTAATAATATTACAATAGATAGCACCTCCGTTCCTAGTACTATATTAATAAAATTATATCAACCCCTTCCATCATCTATTTTAGTTAATTCTCAATTACAAGTAGTATTAGAAACAGCAGAAACTGTAGGTTATAGTTTAAATTTACCACCTAAACCTATCACTGTAGAAGAAGATATTGTATATCTTAAAGGGCCAAATTTCAATTACCAAATTTCTGATCAGATTAATAATTCTACTGAATTAAGGGATTATAATTCGTTAGTAGAAGTTTCTCAATTAAGTTCATCTTATAATGAGTTAGAAAATATTTTGAGCGAAAAGGGTATAAATATTAATATAGATTATACCAGATTCTCTAACTTTGTCCATTATAGCTCAGCAGAAGAAAGATTATTAAATTTTTATTATAAAGTAGGACAAATTGAAGGGTATAATAATAATATAAGTAGTATTAATTCTATTACGGGTTCAACTTCTTCTTCATTACAAATATCTTCAAGTAGAGCAACTTACGAAGCCCAAATAACGGATGTTATTAAAAATTTTGATGGATATGAAAATTATCTTTATTATACTTCAGGTACTTTATCTTACCCTAAATCTAATACTAATCAACCTTACTTATTACAATCTACGGGAAGCACAGAAGTATTAAATTGGTTAGGAAGTAAAGATGAAGCTACATCTGAATATGGGGGGAGAATATTTTCGGCGTCTCAATATGATAATGAAAATCAAGATAGTTTAATAAACACCATCCCAGACTATTTAAGGAATGACTCGGATAACTCAGGTTATGAATTATTTTTAAATATGATAGGACAGCATTTTGATATAGTTTATTCTTATATTAATACTATTACTGAAAGGTACAATGGTGATAATAGATTAGATTTTGGTATATCAAAAGATTTAGTATCTGATGCTTTAAGAGGGGCGGGATTAAAATTATACCAAAATAATTTTTCATCTGATGATTTATATGCTTCTTTATTAGGTATAAATGGATCAGGAAGCTTATTAGCTCCTACTGGTTCTGAGGTGATAGAAACTTACATCTCTGCTTCTAATGTAGCTATTCCTTTAGATAATGTAAATAAAGGAACTTATAAACGTTTATATCATAACTTACCTTATCTTTTAAAGAAAAAAGGTACGGTTGAAGGATTAAGAGCATTAATAAATTGCTTTGGTATCCCTGATACAATTCTTAGAATATCTGAATTTGGAGGGAAAGATAAAACTAACTCTAATGATTGGGATTACCATCAATCTAAATTTAATTATGGCTTAACGGGCACAGATGTAACTTTATCTGCTACTGCTTTAAATTCCGCTTTTGATGGGGGATTAAATGATATTAGTTTTAGATTTAAATACATAAGTGGTGCTCTCCCTCCTAATGGAAATGTTTTAATAGCTGGTACTATTGGAAGCAATAATATAAATCTTCAATATGCAGGAGGAGGAATGGTTAGTGCTAGTTATTCAGGATCTATAGTTTCACAAAGTGTCTACGATGGGGCATTTAGGGTAGGATCAAATGAGGTAACAGCTTCTTTCTTTAATGGGGAGTGGTGGACAGTAGGTGTTGGGAAAACTAAATTAAGAACAGGAACTAAGATATATAATGGAAATGATGGTTTTAAAATTGGATTTACTACTTCTTCGGTAGGTTCCTCATTAACTTATGGAACTGGGATGACCTTAAAAGGAGTAGGTAGTAAAATAGCCTTCCAGGAATTAAGATTATATAGCAAAGCAACTACCGATACTCAATTTAATGACTTGGTAATGAATCCCCTTTCAATTGAAGGAAATTCATTTAATTCATCAAAAGATGAGCTAGCATTTAGAGCTCCATTAGGAGCGGATATCGATACAGATAATAATGCATTATCTACCAATTATACCTCGATTCACCCTGCTATTACAGGTTCATCTATAACCCAATCATTTTCAGCAAATAGTAATTATCAATTTGTAGGGGGAGCAGTTACATATATTAGTAACTCAGAATTTATCTATTATGATCAACCCGCAGTTGGTATTAAAAATAGAATTTCCGAAAAAATAAGAACCCAACCTAAAGTTCTCCCCGAAGTAGGAAATACTTTATCATCTTATAGGAGCATCCAACAAAATTATCCACAGAGTTCTAGTAATTATACTAAGGACATAAATTATGTTGAAGTTGCCTTTTCCCCTCAAAACGAAATCAATGATGATATTAATAATAGTTTTGGTTATTTTAATATAGGTGATTATATAGGTGATCCTAGACAATTTAATTCATCATCATATTCATACCCCGATTTAGATAAGTTAAGAGATGATTATTTCGATAAATATTCTAAAAATTATAATTGGAAAGATTATATAAGACTTATTAAATATTTTGATAATTCTTTATTTAAAATGGTACAAGATTTTGTACCTGCGAGTTCAGGATTAGCTTCAGGAGTTGTAATTAAACAACACCTATTAGAAAGAAACAAACAACGCCCCGCTCAAGTTGAAACATCTCAACACGATTATAGTGCTTCTATAGAATCTGGGTTTATTTCAGGTGGAGCAGGAGGGATTTTAAATGATTTAAATGTATTAGGAACTTCCCCTGAAGGACAATTAGAAGGACATGTAAATAGAATTTCACCGTTTGTTACTCAAAGTTGGGTGTATGATGTAAATACTCCACAAGGTCCCTTTGAATTTACCCAATCCTCTCAAAAAGAATTTTATGATGGAGAGTTTAGTGGAAGTGAATTTATTGCAACTACTGGGGAGCTAAATGATGAAAATACAAGTAAAAAAGCTAATGTAATAGAAATAAATTATGATGTTTTTTTCTATAGTAGCAGTACTTCACCATTGCCCCCATTTCAAAGTGCCTTTCAAGGCCCCCAACAAGGAGAATTATATTTATGGTATGATACTGGGAGTTTCTTAAGTACGGGGGAAGGAGTTTCTCCTCAAGAACAAACTAACGCATTTAACGGAGGATAAAATAAATATAAAAAATAAATAAAATGGCAGCAGCCCCACCTGATAATCCAAATTATGGTCAAAATTTTACTAAAGGAGTAAAATATATTAAGATTAATAAACTTGATAAAGATGGGGAGGATTATGGTCCTCAATTAGCTATTGCTGATAGTCTCAATCTTAATTACCCCGATATAGGGAGTGTTCAATATAATATTTTAACCACACAAGATCAGGGGGGACATTATTTAATGGGAGTTGTTGCTAATGAAAATACATCTTCTCTTAATGAAATTAGAGATTGGAATTTAGATTTAGCTAGAGGTACTTTAAGTAAAACCTTAAACCCTTTTGATGTAGCAGTATGGAATAATGATAATGACTTAGGGATGTATGTTATAGGAGCTAATCCTCAAAATTATTACAATGATATTACAGATGTATACACCTTAAACGCCCCTAATATTCCGGTATCGGTAACATCTAGCATTCAAGTAAGTAGCTTTAGCGGATTGGGGGGTAATTATTTTTCTTTATTAGTACCTACTCAATCTATAGATGCTTTTATAGAAGGATTTGATTATACTCAATTTGATCAACTAGGAATTCAAGTTGTAAATGTTATACCTGTCAGTGGGAACGGTTTATCATCAGCTCAAACTGAATTTTATGCCACATCAGGGGGTCCTTGTTTTTTTGCAGGTATGTATATAGCTTTTAGCGGAGCTATTACTTTAACTCAAGTACAAATAAATTTTAACCAATCTATTGCCGCCGATAACACAAATAATGAAGTAATAATAAATATTAACCCAGAAATTGGTAATTTTGAATACTCGGATTACAATGCTATATTAGGTAATGCGGAATTTTCTCAATTTTCTTCAGTGTTTCAAAAAATAGACTATTCTGGTGCTAAGGGACTTGACCCTATTAATTTTAATTTAATTATTAGTGGTTCAGCTCGTAGAGCGGGAGTTCAAGACTCTAACTACTCCCAGAATGGATGGACCAATGGGAGATATAAAGGGAGTAAAGTTAGTTCAATAGATTTTAATTAATAAGACATGCCAACACAAGCCATAGCAGTACAGCAATCACCCGCAGTAACAAGTTTAGAACAGGAACAATTAAATAATTTTTTGGGTCCTGTTAATGGTGCTTTAGGTGGGTTACCTGTTGCGGAAAGGACCTCTGAATATTTTGCGGTATACACAGGAGCAGGGGGAACAGGTCCCGAAATTATAGACCAAACTGCGGTCTTTATTAGTTATTTAGTAGATGCTAAGGGTAATTTAAGCAAACCTTCAACAGACTATGCTTCTCTTGATAATTTAATTCAAAATTTTGAAGTTGGGAAGAATGTTGTCCTTAGAAATGACACTCCTTCTACTTCTAATGGGAATATTTTTGGAAAACAAAAAATAACAGGTATAGGAAGACAAGTTCCAATTTTATATTCTGCAACAGGATCAACTCCAGGAGCTAATATTAATGTATTAAATTTTGATAGCAGTCTTAATCAATCATCTCCTAATATGTTAGGGAATATGACTAGAAATAATATTAACCCTGATAGTAGTTATGTTGATTATCAAACTATTACTGGGTACAATACTCCTACTATAGAACCTGATCCTTTAGTGGCTTCTTATAATGCTACAAATGGAACATATTCTGTAATTAGCAGTGGATTAGATGATATTCAATTATTTAAAATTAAAATTTTAGCACAAATTTCAAATAATAATGATGATGATAGTTTTGCTGTAGATTTTAGCATTAGAAGAGATGGTAATGAAGTAGCAACTAAAAGTTATACAGTTCCTGATGATGATGAATTGAATATTGCTAATGGTAATGATCCCTTTGAATTTTTTGTTTTTGGAAATGCTTTAAATGGTAACCCATCTTTTGATGTTCAAGTAAGATTTCCCAATGGTGGAATTGATAATTTATTCATTTCTTTTGTTCGATTTCAAGTCTCTGCTCAAAGCCCACTATCTGGGTTTCCTGATGCTGTTCCTCCTTATTGGTCTACTGGGAGTGATTCTACTAATTTATATTTAACGGCTTCCGCAGAACTTTCTGAAAATTATACTAACATTCAAAATTCGGATCCAGTTACAGATTTAGCAAGTGCTAATGATTTTAATCTTTCTTCTATTAATGTGCCCTTTGAAATAAGAGTTGGTGATAGAATAAGATTTGAATATAACATGGAAACAGATTATATTATATATGAGATAATCGAGCCAGATTCTGACCCTGAAGGATTATTAAAATTAAAATTAAATCAACGCATTCCAAATCCAGTTAATAGAGATAACTTTATTCTTCATAGGGTAGATGTAAATGACCCTGTGTATATAATACTAGATGTTGCTAAAAATCAACTAAGTCCTGGTAATGCACCTTTTAAGGGAGTTATACTTCCTGAGTTTCCTACTAAAGAATTAAAAGATAATCTTGATAATTTAGTTTTAGAATTAAAAGAAAAAGGAATATTAGCTGATAGCTAATAAAAAAATAAAATAATAATATTTATAACCACATATTTATAAACAATGGGATATTTAAATAATTCGGTAGTAACAGTAGATGCTATCTTAACAAACAAAGGTAGAGAACT
>JGI24004J15324_10001148_pt1 | contig 10527 bp, 8 predicted proteins | sample LinPmetageLP32_FD_15324 | JGI IMG/M metagenome (IMG submission 15324)
ACCCATAAAGTAAAACTACAAAAAAGGGTAATAAAAAGGGTAATACTATATGTTAATAAAGTGACTTTTATAGTCTTTTTGATCTAATAAATGTTAATTAATACCTTATATTAGAACATTATACGCCATTTTAGTAAAATAGCACTTAACTGGCAGTCAAGAGGTCGTGGGTTCGACTCCCATCTTCTCCACATTGTAAACTAAGCACTTACACGAATATTGTAGGTGCTTTTTTATTTTTAGGGTAATATAAAGGGTAATAATTTGTTAGAAATCCCTGAACTTACTGAATAGGATATACCTGTGGTTTAAAAGAAAACCCTCCATTTGGAGGTTCATTTTCTGACTCATTTTTTATTAGTTTTACTCAACTCTTTTATAAAGTTCAGCTCCACCATTACCTAAACTATCGAGATTCCACATTTGTGAATATGAATTTTTATTAATCATAACCTTAAAGCTTATAGGAAAATTTCCGTCTTTATCCATTTTTAAATTGGATTTAAACCAACTATCCATATTATCAGTACCAGAGGTTAGATATTCTGTCAAAGTATCATTAATTACGGAATAACTTTTTGAATAAATCCCTCCACCAGGGTTCATATCATTTCCTAAAGAGTCAATATTTTTATTATTACCAAGCCATAAAGCGTGAGTTTTTGTGTAAATTTTTGTTTGAAACATTTCATCCTTAATTGGAACGGTATCAATAGGTTTACTATCTCTGTATATGATATTACCAGTTCTCTCCCAAACTCCCTCAAGTGGTCCTCTTTCATCAGCTGTTTTTTGCTGACAAGAAAATATTACAATAGTGATTAGACTTAAAAATATTATTTTTTTCATTTAAATTGATTTATAATTAATAATACTCAAACATAAAAAATTAATTATAAAATCACAAATCCAAGAACTTGCTCTATAAACAACGGCAAGTCTTCACTTGCTTCATTAGCAGCTTGTTTCATTCTTGGTAAAGTGTATTGTAGAACTTACTGAAGATATGCCTGTGGTTTAAAAGAAAACGCCACTAAAGTTAATTAGTGACCTTAGAATTTAGTGAAGATAATTGTAGTTTATAAGGTTGTCTTTTTAAAACCGTAATGAAATAAACCTATAGTTATTAATCCCATAATTATTACAGATAACGTTGCAGTTGGTTGTCCTAAAAAAACACTAATCAAATCTGGTAAAGCTAAAATAGTTAGATATAAAAGCATAAGGGTTAAAAAAACTAATCCATATTCCTAATTTGTTGAATAGCCTATTTTAATTCCGTGTATATACATATTCCCAGTATTAGTATCTCCATAAGTAGAAGGTTGATACCCATAACGAGAGAAGTTTATAATTAATAAGTTATCGTCTGATGAATTACTGTTATAATCTCCAACTGTTTGAGTAAAAGTATGTTTATATAAAGTCCAAGCTGCAGAAGGAGTTAGGTCAAATCCAGCTACAGGATATGTTATGTTTAAATCCCCTGTACCATACTTTCTTGCTCCTGTGTTAAAATAGATGTCTCCATCTGCTGCAGAACAGCTCCAATAAAAAGTTATTGAAACATTTCCTTTATTCCAATTTGAGGGCATCATCAAAGGAATCAAAACTCCGCCCTGTAATGTACTTGTTCCCTCAGGAAAAGGGATAAGATTAATACTATAGCCGGGAGGATATGAAACCGAAGCGTTAGTAGTCACTTCGTGAGGATGTATTAAAATTTCATTGGTATAGCTTGCTCCTGAAACCCCTGTAAGCCCTGAGCCATTTCCAACAAAAGCTGTTGCAGAAATTGTTCCTGAGGTTTGAACTAAAGTAACACTAGCGCTTCCTAATTGAATAGTGTTACTAGCCGTAACTATTGCCCCATTTCCAATAGCAGTAGCGTTTGTAAGGTTATTTGAAGCTACGTCTGCACCATTTCCAATAGCAGTATTATGTGAACCAGTAGTGTTGTTTTCTAAAGCACTATTACCATTAGCAGTGTTACCTAAACCTGTGGTGTTTGAGTACAAAGCCTCAACGCCATTAGCCGTATTAATTGAGCCTGTAGTATTTGCTTTTAAAGCATCTTTTCCAATAGCAGTATTATTAGCCCCAGTCGTATTTGAAAATAAAGCCATATTACCATTAGCAGTATTATTACTCCCTGTAGTATTATTATATGAAGCAGCATAACCATTAGCAGTATTATTACTAGATGAGGTATTAGTGAATAAAGCACCATAACCATTAGCAACATTATTACTCCCTGTAGTGTTATTTAATAACGAATACATTCCAACAGCAGTATTCCAGCCTCCTGAAGTATTATTTGAAAGAGCCGATTTTCCTATAGCAACTGAATTTGTTGCAGAAACAACCCCACCTATTGCAATGGTGTTATTAGAATCTAAAAGGTTTACATTTTTTGCATAAAGAGCAACAGGTACAGCCTCAATTTGCTGTGTTCCCATATTTACATAACCACTCCCTATGTTTACTTCTGATTTTAAATATATCGCTGATGTACTCCAATCGATGTTTGCAAAAGTTCCACTTGCAGTTCCCCCGCCACCAAGCTTAATGTTTATTAAACCCGATGAGGTAGTTGTTGTTGTATGTGTTTCTGAATAAACAGCACCTGAGTTAGCATTAGTATAAATAACACTTAATTTAACACCAATCGACTGAGAGGATATAACAGTACCGCTAGAATTAGAAACTATCGCTTGATAATTAATATTATTCTGCCCAAAAGAAATCATTGGAACTATAAATAATAGAAGTAGTAGCTTTTTCATAGCGGTTGGTTATTAGATGTTTAAATATAGCGAATAATTTAAACTAGCCTTAATCAGCTACTCTCACTGTAAATAATCTTCTAAGAGATATCACACTGCTTTATTTCACAGAGTTAATTAAATGTTTAAATCTTTTTTAATCTAGTATTAGCAACACTTTACGCAGTATTTCTCCCCTTTTGTTCTTTTAAAGAGACAACAGCTCATCAGTAATCTTATTGTATATATATAAAACACTTTAAAAAGGAGGTATTATGCGTAAGTGGAAAGATGGTTGTTGTGGAATAAGGAATGGGCAAATGAAAAAAGGAAAAGACCCCTTAGAGATAATAAGGTCATTTTCTAACCACTATATGGTTATATGATAGTTGGTGCAATAGATACTATGAATATTACTTATAATCTACAAGACTGTGGAATTAGTAAGGCAAATATTATTGACGCATTGTATTCCAAAAAAGAATCTTATGTCTATGAAACAGGTGGAACAGATGTTAATTATACCACTTGGCAGGGAGATTTTATTTCCCCTGAAGAACACAAGATTCACGGTTATGTTAGCGACACTACCTTGACTATTTATGGAAGTATTCCAAAGTTCATTCACGGCAATAATTTTCAGGACATAACAAAAGACAATGTTGAGGATGCGTTTGACAATTTGAGTGAGATAATCGGAGCTGACTTATATCAAGGTAATGTTACACGTGTGGATTATGCGAGTAATCTATTGATGAATCATAGTCCAAAATTATACTATCGGTTTTTTGGCGATTCGCACAAGTTTAAGCGTCTTGAATACAGCTCTAACATAGCTTGGCAGGGAACACGAGGACAGGCACGTTACAAAACGATTGAGGATAAAACAGCTTGGGCAAAAGACACAAGAAATGAAATACCTGATAGATTTCTTGATAAGCATATTATCCGATATGAAAATCGGCTGAAATCGAGTAATAGAATCGCTCACGTATTAGAGATGGGTGGTGAAAAACCAACGCTTAAAGATGTGTTAAGACAAGAAAACATTCGCAAGCTACACGATGATTGGAAAAGACAATATGGTAAGATTAACAAACACAACAACCTAATAGATTACACAAAATATATGCAAAAGGATTATTACACACCACAAGAGGCTTTTAACTGTTATGTTATGGCATTAATGCAAGAAGCAGGAGAGGAAAGTTTAGATGAGTTTATGAAGTTTATTCGTGAGGGAAGCAAATTTGGTGTTGGTCAAACAGGTTATAACAATACGAGTAAGTTTCGGAGGAAAATAAATAAGCTTAGAACAAATTGGATTCGCAACAACAACGATATGATTATTGAGATAGACAAAGCAGTTGAAGCAACTGTGTTTATGGTCTGATTAATCGGATTTAATTAAAATTTAATAATAGTTATGTATACTACATTAATAAAATACTAGAAAATATATGCCTAGACCTAAAGGAAGTCCAAACAAAATAACATCAATAGTAAAAGACAAACTACAGCTACTTATAGATGATTTAATTGCTTCTATAGATGTAAATGAGCTTGACGCTAACCAGCGCATTAAAATGCTTCAAGTAGCCTTACAATACACTTTACCAAGAATGAAACAAGCTACTAATGAAGTAAGAGAAGACTTGCCACTTTTTTTAGATTAGATTAGGTTTTTGCTTCACCAGAGGATTCGAAATGACAGAACTTATTGGAGATGATATGCTTGTTATTTATCTTATTAAGAACTCATAAAAAACAATAGTAAGAACCACTCCCTCTAAAAATGAAATCCACGCAACTTGATATGAATCAAGGTTAAGTTGCTTCATAATTTGTTTCATAAGTTTCCTATGCCATTCAATCATATTTCTGAAGTTCTTAGATGTTTAAATATAGGGAATAATTACTTTTAATAATTATGATTTAGGTGACTACTTAATATTTATCTCTTGGATTGCTAAGCATTAATGTTCTTGTAACCACACTTTCAGGTAATCCAATCTCTTTACCTCTTTTCCTTAGTTTATACCAAACATCTTTAACTCTAAATTCTTTTAAAACCTTTAAATGTGCTTCATCTACTTTTGCACTAATTCTATCCCATTCCCAATTCTGATAACTACTCTTTATGCTTCTATCTTGATGACCGAGTAAGCGATATCTGACCTCTGCCGATACATCTAACAAAAGAGCGTAAGATTCAAAAGTCTTTCGAGCTACTTTAAAAGGAACGCCTATGATTTTTCTACATCTTTTAGTATAGACATCCCATACGTTTTTATGTTCTTCTTCTTTATATTCAAACATTATTAAAGTATGCCATCCTTTAGGATATACATCAGGATAACTACTACTTCTATTGAGGTGTGTAAAGGTGATTGAACATTTAAGGGAATTAATTATTTGTTCTGTTGGTTCGCAAGAATATAATATGTTCATTGGCTCTCCTGTTTTACTCCTCTTGTGTTTTACATATCTTTTTTTGTACTGTTCAGACCCATTGACTAATTCGTGTAAATGCATTTTTGCAATATCACGAGGATACAATCCACGCATACAAAACATTAATAACCAAAAAGCGAAGGCTTGAAAATCATAAATATTATTTACGTTTTTAATTGAATCTAATAATTGTTCAGTAGTTGCACTCTCAACAACTTTAGTATGTTTTTTAACTCTCCATTTTTTCTTCTTTTCAAAACGATAGTTAACTATTCCTCTATCATTGGCTTCGTTAATTATAACACCTAAATGTTTTAAATAGGTTTCAATAGAACTTGGGGATTTTTCTTCGTTTTTCCATATCATTACCGCTTTATCAATAGCGTCATAATTAAGTTCTTTAAACGACATAGTACTGACGTCTAAAACCTTTAATAGAGCCTTGTAGCTATACTTATAGGATTGATACGTAGTAAGCTTCATTCTCGGCTTTAAAACGTCCTCAATGAAGCCCTCGACTCCTTCTTCTGGCTTGCCTCCTTTTAATTTAGTGCATAGCTCATCCCAAGTATAGATATCGCTTTCAAATAACCCCCAAACCTCTCTTATTAAGTTTGTAGTTGCTTGGAGTTTCTTGTTAATTGCTATTGATGAGATGGAGATGTTTTTGACTTGATATGTTTTTTTATTCCATTCAACAGGAGATACATTAACCCCAATGTTTTTCTTAAACACTTTTCCCTTGTGTTGAGCATATATGAAAACCGCAGATGTTCCCTTACTACTAACAGTACTTTTTAAATACAATTGTACACCCATAAAGTAAAACTACAAAAAAGGGTAATAAAAAGGGTAATACTATATGTTAATAAAGTGACTTTTATAGTCTTTTTGATCTAATAAATGTTAATTAATACCTTATATTAGAACATTATACGCCATTTTAGTAAAATAGCACTTAACTGGCAGTCAAGAGGTCGTGGGTTCGACTCCCATCTTCTCCACATTGTAAACTAAGCACTTACACGAATATTGTAGGTGCTTTTTTATTTTTAGGGTAATATAAAGGGTAATAATTTGTTAGAAATCCCTGAACTTACTGAATAGGATATACCTGTGGTTTAAAAGAAAACCCTCCATTTGGAGGTTCATTTTCTGACTCATTTTTTATTAGTTTTACTCAACTCTTTTATAAAGTTCAGCTCCACCATTACCTAAACTATCGAGATTCCACATTTGTGAATATGAATTTTTATTAATCATAACCTTAAAGCTTATAGGAAAATTTCCGTCTTTATCCATTTTTAAATTGGATTTAAACCAACTATCCATATTATCAGTACCAGAGGTTAGATATTCTGTCAAAGTATCATTAATTACGGAATAACTTTTTGAATAAATCCCTCCACCAGGGTTCATATCATTTCCTAAAGAGTCAATATTTTTATTATTACCAAGCCATAAAGCGTGAGTTTTTGTGTAAATTTTTGTTTGAAACATTTCATCCTTAATTGGAACGGTATCAATAGGTTTACTATCTCTGTATATGATATTACCAGTTCTCTCCCAAACTCCCTCAAGTGGTCCTCTTTCATCAGCTGTTTTTTGCTGACAAGAAAATATTACAATAGTGATTAGACTTAAAAATATTATTTTTTTCATTTAAATTGATTTATAATTAATAATACTCAAACATAAAAAATTAATTATAAAATCACAAATCCAAGAACTTGCTCTATAAACAACGGCAAGTCTTCACTTGCTTCATTAGCAGCTTGTTTCATTCTTGGTAAAGTGTATTGTAGAACTTACTGAAGATATGCCTGTGGTTTAAAAGAAAACGCCACTAAAGTTAATTAGTGACCTTAGAATTTAGTGAAGATAATTGTAGTTTATAAGGTTGTCTTTTTAAAACCGTAATGAAATAAACCTATAGTTATTAATCCCATAATTATTACAGATAACGTTGCAGTTGGTTGTCCTAAAAAAACACTAATCAAATCTGGTAAAGCTAAAATAGTTAGATATAAAAGCATAAGGGTTAAAAAAACTAATCCATATTCCTAATTTGTTGAATAGCCTATTTTAATTCCGTGTATATACATATTCCCAGTATTAGTATCTCCATAAGTAGAAGGTTGATACCCATAACGAGAGAAGTTTATAATTAATAAGTTATCGTCTGATGAATTACTGTTATAATCTCCAACTGTTTGAGTAAAAGTATGTTTATATAAAGTCCAAGCTGCAGAAGGAGTTAGGTCAAATCCAGCTACAGGATATGTTATGTTTAAATCCCCTGTACCATACTTTCTTGCTCCTGTGTTAAAATAGATGTCTCCATCTGCTGCAGAACAGCTCCAATAAAAAGTTATTGAAACATTTCCTTTATTCCAATTTGAGGGCATCATCAAAGGAATCAAAACTCCGCCCTGTAATGTACTTGTTCCCTCAGGAAAAGGGATAAGATTAATACTATAGCCGGGAGGATATGAAACCGAAGCGTTAGTAGTCACTTCGTGAGGATGTATTAAAATTTCATTGGTATAGCTTGCTCCTGAAACCCCTGTAAGCCCTGAGCCATTTCCAACAAAAGCTGTTGCAGAAATTGTTCCTGAGGTTTGAACTAAAGTAACACTAGCGCTTCCTAATTGAATAGTGTTACTAGCCGTAACTATTGCCCCATTTCCAATAGCAGTAGCGTTTGTAAGGTTATTTGAAGCTACGTCTGCACCATTTCCAATAGCAGTATTATGTGAACCAGTAGTGTTGTTTTCTAAAGCACTATTACCATTAGCAGTGTTACCTAAACCTGTGGTGTTTGAGTACAAAGCCTCAACGCCATTAGCCGTATTAATTGAGCCTGTAGTATTTGCTTTTAAAGCATCTTTTCCAATAGCAGTATTATTAGCCCCAGTCGTATTTGAAAATAAAGCCATATTACCATTAGCAGTATTATTACTCCCTGTAGTATTATTATATGAAGCAGCATAACCATTAGCAGTATTATTACTAGATGAGGTATTAGTGAATAAAGCACCATAACCATTAGCAACATTATTACTCCCTGTAGTGTTATTTAATAACGAATACATTCCAACAGCAGTATTCCAGCCTCCTGAAGTATTATTTGAAAGAGCCGATTTTCCTATAGCAACTGAATTTGTTGCAGAAACAACCCCACCTATTGCAATGGTGTTATTAGAATCTAAAAGGTTTACATTTTTTGCATAAAGAGCAACAGGTACAGCCTCAATTTGCTGTGTTCCCATATTTACATAACCACTCCCTATGTTTACTTCTGATTTTAAATATATCGCTGATGTACTCCAATCGATGTTTGCAAAAGTTCCACTTGCAGTTCCCCCGCCACCAAGCTTAATGTTTATTAAACCCGATGAGGTAGTTGTTGTTGTATGTGTTTCTGAATAAACAGCACCTGAGTTAGCATTAGTATAAATAACACTTAATTTAACACCAATCGACTGAGAGGATATAACAGTACCGCTAGAATTAGAAACTATCGCTTGATAATTAATATTATTCTGCCCAAAAGAAATCATTGGAACTATAAATAATAGAAGTAGTAGCTTTTTCATAGCGGTTGGTTATTAGATGTTTAAATATAGCGAATAATTTAAACTAGCCTTAATCAGCTACTCTCACTGTAAATAATCTTCTAAGAGATATCACACTGCTTTATTTCACAGAGTTAATTAAATGTTTAAATCTTTTTTAATCTAGTATTAGCAACACTTTACGCAGTATTTCTCCCCTTTTGTTCTTTTAAAGAGACAACAGCTCATCAGTAATCTTATTGTATATATATAAAACACTTTAAAAAGGAGGTATTATGCGTAAGTGGAAAGATGGTTGTTGTGGAATAAGGAATGGGCAAATGAAAAAAGGAAAAGACCCCTTAGAGATAATAAGGTCATTTTCTAACCACTATATGGTTATATGATAGTTGGTGCAATAGATACTATGAATATTACTTATAATCTACAAGACTGTGGAATTAGTAAGGCAAATATTATTGACGCATTGTATTCCAAAAAAGAATCTTATGTCTATGAAACAGGTGGAACAGATGTTAATTATACCACTTGGCAGGGAGATTTTATTTCCCCTGAAGAACACAAGATTCACGGTTATGTTAGCGACACTACCTTGACTATTTATGGAAGTATTCCAAAGTTCATTCACGGCAATAATTTTCAGGACATAACAAAAGACAATGTTGAGGATGCGTTTGACAATTTGAGTGAGATAATCGGAGCTGACTTATATCAAGGTAATGTTACACGTGTGGATTATGCGAGTAATCTATTGATGAATCATAGTCCAAAATTATACTATCGGTTTTTTGGCGATTCGCACAAGTTTAAGCGTCTTGAATACAGCTCTAACATAGCTTGGCAGGGAACACGAGGACAGGCACGTTACAAAACGATTGAGGATAAAACAGCTTGGGCAAAAGACACAAGAAATGAAATACCTGATAGATTTCTTGATAAGCATATTATCCGATATGAAAATCGGCTGAAATCGAGTAATAGAATCGCTCACGTATTAGAGATGGGTGGTGAAAAACCAACGCTTAAAGATGTGTTAAGACAAGAAAACATTCGCAAGCTACACGATGATTGGAAAAGACAATATGGTAAGATTAACAAACACAACAACCTAATAGATTACACAAAATATATGCAAAAGGATTATTACACACCACAAGAGGCTTTTAACTGTTATGTTATGGCATTAATGCAAGAAGCAGGAGAGGAAAGTTTAGATGAGTTTATGAAGTTTATTCGTGAGGGAAGCAAATTTGGTGTTGGTCAAACAGGTTATAACAATACGAGTAAGTTTCGGAGGAAAATAAATAAGCTTAGAACAAATTGGATTCGCAACAACAACGATATGATTATTGAGATAGACAAAGCAGTTGAAGCAACTGTGTTTATGGTCTGATTAATCGGATTTAATTAAAATTTAATAATAGTTATGTATACTACATTAATAAAATACTAGAAAATATATGCCTAGACCTAAAGGAAGTCCAAACAAAATAACATCAATAGTAAAAGACAAACTACAGCTACTTATAGATGATTTAATTGCTTCTATAGATGTAAATGAGCTTGACGCTAACCAGCGCATTAAAATGCTTCAAGTAGCCTTACAATACACTTTACCAAGAATGAAACAAGCTACTAATGAAGTAAGAGAAGACTTGCCACTTTTTTTAGATTAGATTAGGTTTTTGCTTCACCAGAGGATTCGAAATGACAGAACTTATTGGAGATGA
>JGI24004J15324_10001150_pt1 | contig 10520 bp, 5 predicted proteins | sample LinPmetageLP32_FD_15324 | JGI IMG/M metagenome (IMG submission 15324)
AAGATAAAATGTGTGAATAAAAATTGAAATTTATTTATTAATAAATAAATAAATTAAGATTTAAACAAATGAAATGTATTAATAAAGACAAAATGGTAAATAATTTTTTTTCAAATAATTTTTCTAATCGTATAGAAATGAGCAGTAACAATAGATTCTTCATTAGACGGCTAGATCGCAGACCACGAGAAAGATTGAATGTGAGTTATTCAACAAGAAATATAAATAGATTGAGAAGGCAAGGTAGAAATTACCTTGTGTATAGAGGACAAAGAGGACGACAACCTCAAATAGTAAGGAGAATCAACTTTGTTACACAACAAGTCATAGAAGAAAGACGTAGAGTTCAAAGACTGCTTACTGGATTTGAACCAATGCCAGTAGATGATCAAATAGGGCCAAGTGAGGCTGCAAGTTGGTTTTGGAAGAATGGCGGCAAACATAACACAATTATAATAAAAGATAGTAGTGGTAACAATGTTTTTACTATTAACAGATTCACTGACTTCACGCAACTTTGGATTGATAGTCAAACTAGTAAATTTGAAAAGTATAGAGAAGATAATAATTATACTGGTAGATTTTTTTATAAAATACAAAGGGGAGTAAGATTACTAGATAATCAACGAGTAAATCAAACTTTTAGTGATGATAAAAAATATACTTGTTGTATTCAACCTATACTTACTCATTTTACAACAGGAGAAAAATTAGAACAATACAATAAAAGAAAAGAACAACACACTACGCTTAAAAACAATAAAGATAAAACATCTTCTGAAACGAAAGAAATGAAAACAGCAAAAAAGTTTTTGAATCGCAGAGATAGGGTAATACAAACTTGTAATGAGTTTATGGATAAGTCAAAGAAACAAAAGGGATTAACGAAAAATGATATAGAAGAATTTGCACATAAGTCAGGTATTACATTTGAAGTGAGATTACCTTTTAATAATGTGAATGAACTTTTCATATGCAACACAAGAGCAAGTTATAAGTTTGTTTTCTTTAATACTAGAATAAATCATCTTGAAGCACTCAATAATGATAATTGTTTGAGATTGTGTCATCAAGAAGGTAGAAAAAGTTGTATTAAAGTTAATAATATAGAAACACAAAATGAGATGTTGGATATACTACATAACAAAGAAATAGATATTTATTACAAGGGTGGTGACTGCTCTGTAACTACAATATTTACAGTAGATAATCAAAAATTCGTATATAGACAATGTGATAAAGATATAGAAAAAGAATTTTACACCTCCAATAATTTACGTGACTATCAACTTTACATCAATCCCAATAATGAATACTTGCAAAATTTTATAGATAATATGAGTGGAGTTGCTGGATGTATTGATTTTCATAACATAGAAACATATAGAGAAAGACACCATAACGGAGAAAAATATAATCTTATGTTAGGACAAATTGATAGGGCCAAATCATATTTTAACTATGATAGGGTGGGAGATTACAACGAAGGTTGTGCTGGTAAGTTATTACACTATGGAGCATTACCAAATCCGAATACCAAAGAATACACCACTCATCTCTCCCATTACAAAGAACTAAAAGATCATTATGTTATATTCTTTGTTATAAAAGATATAAAAATAACAAATCCCAAACTTAAATTTTACAATGATAAACTTAATTTTTTCTTAGACGATAGAATAATTGAAGGTAGATTTTTAGACTTTTTAGATAAATATGATACTGAATACATCGTTACAAACTTTGTTATGTTTAGTAGAATACATCTTGAATTTTCAAAGGATACTAAAAAGAAAGACGATAAAAATGTGCCTATCTACTCTAAAATGATAGGTAAAATGTTTGGTATTGTTGAAGAACAATCTTATTATAAGAAGGGCGGTAAAAGTGATTGTAGGATGTTTAACTATGAATTAGAACAACAACAATCTTCTACATATTGTGAATATAATGATTATACTGAGGATATAAGAGTTGCTACACCACGCAGTATTTATACGAGTTATGCTCATATAGCCAGTTCTATTGTGCAGTCGCAGTATCTTTGCACATTTGAACAATTGATGAAAATGAATGAGGATAAGGTAGTGAGAGTCATAGGTGATGGTATATACTACATACCACATAAATTTAAAATTCTTAATGATTTTGGTTTTTATCAAAAGACAGCTGAAAAACATTTTAAGTTACGTAGTTATGGTGGGACTTGTTTAAGTAGTAGTGAAATATTTGATTGGTCTAAATTTTATTTAGATAGTAAATTTGTTGAAAATAACAAAAGAATAAGACAACCACTTAAAACAGACCATTACATAGTAAGAGAAGATCAATATAAAATGCCAAGAGATAAAGTATATCCTAAAAATATACCTAAACTATATAACTCAATTGAGATATGGAAAGGACAAGGTGGGACTGGTAAAACTTATACTTTTTATAAAGAAAAGTTATTACAAGAAAATCTTGACCCACACGAATATAGATTCTTATGTCCTACTCATCAACTTTGTAATGATGTTAGAGATAGTCATTTTGATACAATTACGAGAGGTAAATATCAAAATGTAATGACTAGACACGCTTTTACACGAGAACATATAACAGACGAAGGTGAAAGAAATAAGAATTGGAATGAGTTGAAACATAATCGTCAAGGCGTGAGAGTTATTGTTATAGATGAATTTAGTAATTCTTCTCCTGATATATTGAAAGAAGTATTATTTAGATGTAAAGTAGGTAAAGGTCATATAAAAGGACTTGATGAATTTAGATTCATACTTATAGGAGATGTAGATATTACAACATATGATAGGAGAGAATATGATAATTATGATAAATTTAACTATATACCCACTCAATATCTATTCAATTATCAGATAGGTAATAACCACTCATTCTTGTTAGATTACGATATAACATATCAAGATTTTACCAATGATCATAGAGCGAAAGATTGTAAAATATTACAACAAGTAAAAACAATGTGTAGATTTAATATTAAATGTAAAGAAACTGAAAAAGGACCAATGTGTTTTTTAGATAAGAGGAAGTTTCATAATTTTTCTATCTTTACCTTATTAAGACAATTTAGTATCCCATCAGTCAAATACTCTAATCTTAATGATGAGTATAATGTAGAAAGAGGTGATTTTATTGTAAGTTCTTATAATGGTTTGAAATCTGCTAATAAGTTCAAGAGAAATAGGTTTGTTAAAATCATAAATCAACCATTCATTAAGTATAAGATAGGTGATTCTTCACAATACATTACATTACCACGTGGAGAAGAACCACCTAAGAATTGTAGAGAGTGTTATAGTATATCTTGTAACTCCATTCAAGGGACAACTATACACCACCCTAAATTGATATTTTTGGATTGTATGACAGCCTACTCTCAATTTACCTTACAACATCTTTTCGTATCATTATCACGTGGCAACAATATCAGACAATATAGATTAATTGTTAAAGATTAAATAAATAAATTTAGAAATTTTATATTGTATATAAAATGTCTTACAGCAATACACAAATACCTACAACTGCTACACAAAATACTACACAAAGTAGAGCTAGTGTAAATCAAGCTCAAGCCCAAGAAGAGCAAATGTTTCAAAATGCTAAACTACCAAATAACCCTGATGTTAAAATTATAGAATGCCCACTATCACAATCATCCTCTAAGACAGAGGACAATGGTAACTGGATAAATTCTTTCAAAGAACCTATATTCGTCCCTGCTGGTAGTGAGGTGAAGGTTCAATCCATATTCGTAGAATCAAGAGGTATAAGTGGAGAAGTATTAACTTTTGATAGTTTTAATGATCTCACGAGTAGAAACGATAATGTAGAACACCTTTACTCTTTTTATGTTAATAATACTGGATATAATAATATGTTATTACAATATGATTTACTTGCTAGGGGACAAACACCGCCCACGGCAGACTGCGGACATAACTATAAAAAATATAAATTACAGAAATGGACTAATAACTGGGGGAGAATACCTTTCTTTGTATGTGGTAATAATGTGCAAAAAAGAATTATACAAACAAACGCAGGTTCAGCCTTTGAGATAGAACCTAACTTAAAAAATGAACAAGTCTTAGGTATTGAATCTTTATATTCAATTGGATATAGGGAAGACCCCTTTTGTGCAGGTAGATTTTTAACATCTACCAAAACTGATAATAATAAAATACCAATTAACATCCATAAAACTTATATGTATGGATTACACAATGGAGCAGAAATGTTGTTTTATAAATTCAAAATGATAAGTGGTGGTTTTGCGGCGAATAGTTTGGGTTGGTTGATTGTTGATTTTGGATGCACACAATCGGAATATCAAACTTACATCTCTCCACAGAAAGTAGATCAAACACCAGTATTTAAAGGTAATACAGAGAAATTCTTTGCTTTTAATAATTTTCATAGAGGAGATTATATTAAATTTAATATATGCGAAGGTCAATCAAGCACTAACACTGCTAATGATAAAGATTTTACTAATCCATCAAGAATAGCAACAAGCGAACACGGCGGTATATATGCTATGCAAGGTAGAGTAAACTTAGCAACTCATCCTAGTCCTAATATACAAATAGCATATACAGAAATTTTAGATTACATAACTAATCAAATGCCTACATACCTCCAACAATTTTTAGAAAATCCGTATGCAGTGTATTCAAATAGTTTTGTCCCTGAACCTAATTTTAATCAACCTCCTTTTCAATTTGATAATAGGGTAGATTCATATAATCAAGAACCTTTTTTTATGAGAGAGTTTTATTCACAAAATCCAAGTTCAAGTAATTTTGTAAAACTAAGTGAAGTATTAAATAATGCTACTGGTATGACAAGTCCTTACTATGAAATATCACGAACGCCACTTGTTAATGTAGTAAATCAGAGTGGTTTTGTTCAACAGATGAACGATAAATTAGATACAAATATGCACTTCGGTTATAGTGGTGTATTCGGTTCTACAACTGAATTTGGACCTGAAAATAAATATAACATAGCAAGTAGTTTTATAAATAAACTTTACCAATACAGACCAAATATACAAGGTAATAATGCCATTGTTGATATGGGTGGTATTAGTATTGGCACACCTACTGGGGGAGATAATTGTAATCAAGTAGGAATACCTATTACAAGTTTAACACTTGATACAAATTCATCAGGTCCTAGCTCACATTTTCTCACTATTACTGGGACAGATACAGATGATAAGAAATTACAAATTCTTAACTTTATAACTAATTGTGAAGTAGCATATATAAAAAATGCAAGTAATCAATTTGAACCTATACTTATTATGGAAGATCCTAATGCCTCACAAAAAGAACCTACATTTACAACCAATACAGTAACATTCAGAGTATTTAGATACATAGACGCATCCCAACAAATAACAAGTCCTACTACACTTATCTTAACTACTAATAAATTTTTTAGTGAAGTGATAACAACTCCTCTTGATATCCCTATGGCAATATGTAATACAGAAAGAAGTAAATATATGAAAGCAGGTGAAACTGGACTATCATATAATCCTGCGTTTTTAATATTGAATAAAACTGATACACCACTTTTCAATTCACCAAGAGGATACTGGGGTGAGAATGATGCAAACAAAAATTATTATAATACTAATTTTACTGGTCTACTTAATCATATTGATAATGACAAAATAGAAGAATACGACCAAGGTTGTCAAAATATAATTAGCGATGGAACTGATTTTTTTAAGGGGGTAGGTTTAAATACTACTAAAATGGGCAATGGAGAAAATAAGACATTTGAATTAACTGGATTATTAAGAGATGTATTACAAACTAATAATAATGTCCCAAGAGGTAATAGTGATGATGCTACTGTATTAGTAACAGCAAGATCTATAACAGATAATCAAATGAAGACAAATGATTTTAGTGATGACAGCCATACAAAGTTTGATTATTTTGATTTTTTCAATACTTTTAATTATAAAATACCAAAACCTTATATGAGCCCTAGTGATTTAAGTTCTGATTATACAGACAAAACACACGAGGCACAAGGTATAATTGATTATGATAATGGAGAAAGATATAATGATACAAAAAAAAGTGGTATATTACAAAATGATTTTATCATACCTGTAACTAGTAGTAATTATGATGGTAATACTTATTCTACTACAACAGGAGAACAAAATACAGACCTTACAAATGGATTACTAACAGAGGGATATGAGAGAAATAGTTTTAGGGCAGTCGGAGAAATGGATTCAAGTTTGCTTACACATTCTAATACTAAAAGTGAATATTTTATGTATTTTAGAAATCAACACTCATTCGTAAGAACATATGATCCTATTGATCCTAATAGGTCAGTATTACCAGTTGTAAGTAATCCTCATATAAATAATACTGCTGCTGGTGTTGCTACAAATGCTTTGTTATGGAGTGGTAAAGTTGTTAGTCAAGCAAATTCTACCTTTTCAGAAAACCCTTACCCTACTACAACTCAGAATTATCCTATAACATATTGTAGCACTGTATTAGATACAAAAGGTAATAGCATCAATGAGAATCAAAGAATATCTCAATTTGCAGGGGCAGTAAATGGTATTACACTTGCATTTAACAATTCTTTATCTGTTTTTGAATTTAGTTTTTTGCATACACCTTATAATACTGAATTTGATAAAGATAGTAATGAAGGTGGTAATACTGGTATAGTTATACATTATCCTACGCAACAATTCGTAGATAATATAGAGCAAGTATCAGGTGTAAAAATGTTAAACTGGTGCCGACCTAATTATAAAAAGAATTCATTTAGAATAGACGAGATTGACACTTTTAAACCTACACCTTATCCTACTGGATTAGATCCATTTAATAATAGAGATGCAATAGGATTGAGATTTATGAATAAAATAGGATTTGCCGAATCAACACTTTCTACAAATGAAAGTTCGATTGCTTTTAATAATACTGATAGTGGAACAACTGGTAGTGATATTGATGCAGCCAGTTCTATAATTTTTCAAAAGGTCGCAACAGAAGACGAGGCAAATATTGATAGTAATGTTTTTACTAATACTTCTGATTTACCTAGCAAACCTGAATATGTCAATAGAGGATTAGGTGATCTTATTTTTTATCCTTACGGCGTTGACACTAACACTGGTAATATGAAAGATGCGACAGATATTAGATTTGATTTTGCTTTACCTAAATTTGCTGCGAAGGGAGGTTTGAGAGTAAGTAATCATAACACAGGATTAGGATTACCAAATACAATAAATAGTCTTATTTATACTGACCCAAATACAATCCCACGAACATTTAATCCTGATTATAAAAAGTATTCTTCATATATTATTAGTAGTGAGAGTAGTGCAATAAGAGCAGATAATCTACCTATAAAATTTGAGAATGGTTACTTTCTATTACAATCAAATATTGCTGATAATAACCCAAATTTTTATCTCGGTAAAGAAGGACAAAGTATGAATATATTATCTACTATTCTTAAAACATATATATCTGGTGATTTTATTATCTCATTTAATTCACCATATTCATTTTATACTAAAAGCGACCAATACATAGGATATATAGAAAATAAGATTATAAATAGTAATGGAGATGTCCCAGCAAATCTCGGTCCAAACTCAGCAGTGATATACCAAATTACTAACTATAATCCTAGGGATGCTACTGAACAACCAACAGTTCAAGATACACAAGATAGAGAATATGCTGTAATAGATATGATTGATAAATTTACTAATGCAAAAGGTAAGGCTGGAACAGCCAAACCAAATCCTCTTGAAGTAGCGGTAAGTGATATAGGTAGTTTGAGTGATGTAATATTACATCCTACACCTACTAGTGCTGATATAATGGGTGATTTACAACAAAGAATATTAGATTATGATGTGCCTAATATGACAAAATCACAAAGAGAAGTATTTTTCTCACAAGATGCAGTGGGTATTCAAATGTATAGAGATATACAAGCAGGAGTAGATACAACAAGATTCTTACAAGAACAAGAAGAGTTTGAAGCAAGTATAAATGATAATGAAGTATTAGATAGAACTATTACAGAAAGACACGAAAGAGATATATTCAATAGACTAAGTGATATAAAACATAAAGCAAGTATGAGATTTTTACAAAAACCTGAGCCTGAACTTACTGATATAGGAATAGAAGACGAAAGTGGTAGTTTTAGACCAAGAACACGAGCAGAACGTGAAGAATTAGAATTACAAGTAGGAATAGGAGCACCACGACCACAAATAAGAGGTGGTGAATTTACTGGTAAAGTTTTAAAAGAAACAGCAAGGACTATTGCTAAACCATATAAACAAGAAGTAACAGAAGAAGGTAAACCATTAGGACCAGTAATAAGAAAGGGTATTAAAGAAGGAGAAATAAAAGAAAGATTATTAAGAGAGAAAGGTGTAGGACTTACATATAGACCAGTAAAACAATATCAACAATCAACTATACAAAGATTAACTGGTAGAGAAAGTGGAGCAGAATATAGAGCACGAAATAAACCTGTTGATTGGTCTATGGTTCAAGATAGAAGTAGATTTGATAGACCGATACGAGCATCTCCTGCATTTGAATTAGAAAGTGAAAGTGGTATTGGAACTTCTATTGCACCGACTGAAAGGACCGAACAAGCACAAGAAGAAGAACCAAAAGAATAAAAAAAAATTGATTATTAAAAATAGAAAATACTAAAATTGTGATAGAGCCTCCTACCTTACAATGTCTTTCACAACCAAACTTACGAAAAAACAACTATACAAGATCGCAACTAATAAGAACATCAAGGGACGTTCAAAAATGAACAAACCTCAACTATTAACTAAAATAAGAGAACACTACTTAATTAAAAAATACTTTTACAAGTGGTATGAAAATGCTGTAAATATAAATAACTTAGAATCATTTGTTCAGATTCATACTGAGGATAATGGACAAAATCCCCTTAGGTTTTATCAAGAAGGGGAAAAAATGATTGCGGTAGAGTGGAATAAAAAAAATAAAAAATTAGATGAAATAATGATGAGAGAATACAGATGTGATTACGAAGAGTTACACTATAAAAAATCTTTATTTTGGGTTGATATAGCTAAAAAGAAATTTAAATATCGTCGTGGTAAAAAAATGCAACTATTTACTAAAATGGGTTACTGTGGTGATTACTTCACAGTTTATCATTGTGAAGAACCACGCAAATTTAATGATATTTGGATTGGAGAGGATGGTATTATTAGTTTGGGGTGTTATAATTATCCAGTTGATGATAAGGCAGACCCTGCATATGTAAGGGGTGATGATCAATTTAAAGTAATTACAGATGTTACACATTTAGCTAATGAAAAATGGTTAAGAGATAGTGAAGAAGAAGAAGAAGAGCGAGAATATACTATTGAAAAACACGTTGTCGGTATGGGATTTATGAGTTTTTATGATAAAAAAGATATGTTAGAACAGATTACCTATTGTAAAAATGGTTGGTGGAAACTAAAAGGCACAAAGGTAAGAGATTTGGAAGGAGAATTATGTATAACAGATGACGAATATGATGATAGCTGGTGACGAATAAAAATAAAAAGACAATTAAACCTCAACTTCGGTTGGGGTTTTTTTGCGTTTAATAAAATTCTTTAAAAATTAAATTGTGTATATAAAAAATGGACGACATTGATACTAGCCGAAAACTACACATCCTACAAGAAAACGAATTTGTAGGATCTATTAAGAAAGTGCAACGAGCAAGAGAAGGTAAGAGTAACAAAATACCTAAACCTGAGGAGATATTTGATATGAAACACAAAGACGGACAAGAAGTAAAATTTAGTAAGAAGAAAAAAACAGAGATCGTTATGCCATATCAGAAGAAGAATTTTAAAACTGGGAATATGGAAAAACCAAAAAATCGTGCAACTTATTATAGTAAGAAGAAATGAGTAAGCCTTTACCTCGCTTACCCTACGAGATTATATGTAAAATATTATACGAACACAAAGGCTTACAGACTCCTACTGCTAGGATTATTAGAGAAAGGTTAGATGAGTGGATAGAACATAAAGAAGATATGTTAGATTTGATAGAACAAGCACATATTGCTATTGATGAGGTGTATGTATTAGACTGGGTATATTTTGCAAAAAATTATAGTAAAAGTATTTACAAAGTTTTATTTATTTATTCTCCTTAATTAAAATGATAGGAATGATTTTAGTAGGTATTTATCTTGTTACAACATTCGTTTTAACTTTTTTTTTTAATTTTAATTTTCGTATATAATAAATGGAAGCCCAAGCAGTAGCATTAATAATAGCAAGTATAGGAGGGTGTATTGCAAGTATAATATACTCATTCAAACATATCAGGGAAAGTGAGTGCTGTGGTAGTAAATGTGTTCAAGATACCGATGGTATTATTATAAATGAATGTCCTACACAAAATTCTATACGTTCAACA
>JGI24004J15324_10001154_pt1 | contig 10512 bp, 4 predicted proteins | sample LinPmetageLP32_FD_15324 | JGI IMG/M metagenome (IMG submission 15324)
GGTAGGTTCTTAGCAGAAGATATAAAAGAGAACTTAACTGCACCCGATACCGCACAGCAATTGTGGATCGCATTTGATAAAGGTAAAATTTATGGAGCTGGTGTTACTGAAATTATTGAGTTTCCTAGATTAAAAACTCTTACTATGCACTTTGTAGGGGGAGATGAATTTAAGAAGTGGGGGCACAAGGGCTTGGAAACATTTCAAAACTTTGCGAAAGATAATAACTGCGATGTAATAGAATCATACGGCAGACCGGGTTGGGAAAAAATGTGGAAGAACGATGGTTATGTTTCTAGATATACATTATACGAATTACCAGTAGGGAAATAAAAATGAATGTACTAAAGCTATTACCAAATAAATTTAAAGTATGGGCACTCAAGAATCTATATTCCGATATAGCTTCTAAGGGAGATGAGGGTGATACCGCATTAGCTCATGTTAACTCTTTTGAAGTTGCATTACTTAGAGCCGTTGGTGGTTCAGGTACTATCAATGCAAAAACAGGGTTATTAGAATTTAAAGGTGGTTCTTCTAAGCCTTCAGAAAGTAAATCGGTTACAACTAACTTACCTGAGTACGCTGAACCTTACTATCAAGAGTTAATGAAGCAAGCGGGTAAGCAAACATATACTACAGATGCTTCTGGAGCAGTTACAGGCGTACAAGAATATAATCCTTATGAAGGGACTCGTGTAACTGGATTTACAGATCAACAGGACGCATTGCGTAGTCAACTAGGTGGTCTGCAGACTCCCGGTGGGCTTGCTACTTCTCAAGCAGGTCTACAACAGGGTACAAATTTAGGACTCGGTGCAGCACAAACCGGCATAACAAATGCTTTAAATTATAACCCCAATGCTCTTGCTAACTTAGGTGTAACTACACCTCAGACTTTTGGTAATCAACAAGCTGCACAATATATGAGTCCTTACCAACAAAATGTTACTGATATACAGTTAGCTGAAGCTAGAAGACAAGCAAACATAACAAAAAATCAACAGGCGTTAGGCAGCATAGGGCGCGGTACTTTTGGTGGTGGTAGACAAGCTCTAATGTCTAGTGAAGCAGACAGAGATCTAGCTAGACAACTGGGTGAAATCCAAGCAACAGGTTCACAATCAGCTTTTGAAAATGCACAGAAACAATTTGCTGCTGATAGAGCTGCAACTATGTCGGTTGAAGAGACAAATTTAAAAGCTGATATGGATCAAAGAGCTAGAGAGCAACAGGCCGAACAATTTGCTATAGGGCAACAAAAAGATATAGGACTGCAGGGGCTAAGTACTGGACTTGAAGGTGCAGCTAAAACCGGAACGATGGCTGCACAGGAACAAAAATCTAATTTAGAAAGACTAAAAGCACAAGCTACCTCTGCTGCAGAAGTACAAGCATTAGATCAAGAAATTGCTAATATTGACTATCAGATATTTAGAGAAGAAGAAGACTACCAAAGAAAATTAATACAGTTTCAGTCTGATATTTTACGTGGTAATGCCCAAGCGCTTGGATCAACGGTTACAAGTTATGCTCCGCCTCCGAGTTTAGCTTCTCAACTTACGGGTCTTGGGATAGCTGGTGTGGGTTTAGCTAATCAATTAAGACCATCATAGGTATATAGATAATGAATATAATTCAGCAGCAAGATAGATTAAAAAGTTTACCTGAAGAAGTGCTTATAGAATATATAGCAAACCCTACAGGTGAAGTTCCTACTTTTTTAGCTCTGGGTGAAATTGAACGCCGTAAAGTAATGCGTAATAAGTATGCAGCTCAACAAGCAGAACAACCGCCTGTATCAGAACAAATAGTACAAGAATCTATGGCTGCTATGATGCCTCAAGCTATGCCTCAACCCCCAATGGCTCCAGCTATGCCTCAACCACCAATGGCTCCTTCAGGTGACGCAGGTATTACTGCATTGCCTGCACCTAATGTTGGACAGAACTACGCACAGGGTGGTGTTGTTGGTTATGCAGCGGGTGATTATATAGTTTTAACTCCAGCTCAAAAAGAGGCTAATAAAAGGGCTATCCGTAATCTTAATAATTATTATGCATCACCTAAACGACAACCCAGAGTGTTTGATGAGGTGTTAGGCGAGTATGTTGTAACTGATTATGAAGCACCAACAGAACCAACTGGTATAACTAAACCTAATATTTTTGGCGCTGCTGGTCCTTTTGGGAGTACTGCCTATGATAACTATGTATCAGGTCTTAAAGGTCTTACTAATACTGAGGATAATCCTAGTCCTATATCCTTATTGGGTAGGGAACGCTTTTCAGGTAGAGAAATAACTTTTGACCCCAATATTCCACCCGCGTCTTATGATCCAGAAACAGGAAATGTTATAGGGTTAGACAGAGTTGCAGAGACTAAACCAGAATTAGGAATAGCAGGGGTGAGTGTAGGCGAAGAAAAATTTACTCCAGATCAACAAGCAGATCAAAAAAGATTCAATGAAAAAAGAAAAGCCGAGCGAGAAGAAGTAGCAGCAGGAGAGAAAATAATACGCGATGCAAAACTAAAAGCTGCAGAAAAAGAAAAGGTCGAAAAAACGGCAGCGGCAGATGCATCACCCGATTATTTAAAGCTTTTTAAAGATATAAAACCTTCATCACCCCTAGAAAGATATGAACAATTACAAGCAGATTACGGTATGGATAAAGATTACTATACTAAATTAAGAGAAGACATAGAAAGCGATAGAGATTTAGTTCGTGATAGAAGTGATGTAGCTAATATGGCACTTATTAATGCGGGCTTGGGTATTGCTAGTGGTACTTCTCAAAATGCATTAGAAAATATAGCAAGAGGGGCTGTACCCGGATTAACCAGTTATACACAAGGTCTTAAAGATTTAAGAGCTGATGAGCGCGGTATTCGTAAAGAGCTACGTGGTGTTGATGCACTACAAAGAGGTGAAAGCAGAGAAGATATGATGCTTGATAAAAAACTTAGAACTGAACTTGAGGCGGCTGGAATTGCAGGTCAGATTAGACAAAGAGATTATGAGTTAGCCGCACAAACAAACGCACGCGATCGAATAAACGATCTTTTTCCAGATGGTGCTACTAGTGTTCTCGATTCTGTGGTTAAAGACCTAGGTTATGAAGGTGATGATAGAAAACAAAAGTATATTAATGATCTTTATAGTGCATTTTACAAGCAGACCCTTTTAGGACAGCCACTTTCAGAACAGAAACTTAATGACAAAGAAATAAAGTTAATAAGATCTATGGAAAAATAAACTAAGGGTTTTTTATGGATGTTCGTTTACCAAACGGGAGAATTCTTAGAAATGTCCCTGATGATATAAAACAAGACGTATTAATTGAACAGTTAGAGTCTATTGATTTTAATTATAAAGACCCCTATGTAGACCCCACACAAAAAGCTATAGAGACTCCTCCTATAGATGAACAAGAAATTGCAAGGGTGCAACCCCAACAAGCAGCTCCAGAAGAAGAAGAAGAAAGCGGTTTTCTGCGTAGCTATGTTGCCGACCCTTTACTATCTTTTGGTCAAGGTGCTATAGGTCTTGGCGAAGCTGCTGTAGGTCTTGTAGACGTTCCTACATTCGGATACTTCGGGAGAGGAGTTGAGGCTGCTAGTGATGCTGTATTTGGTGGCGATCTAGAAGACGCATCTCAATATTTACAATCTTTAAAAACTACTGAACAACTTGCACAAGAAAAAGAAGTTGCTGATGCCAAAGGTTTTACAGGTACTTTAGGGGCTTTGTTCACCAATCCCGGTGCACTTACTAATACTATACTTCAGGCGCTTCCTCAAATGCTTGGTGGTGCAGGTGTTGCTAGAGCCGGATTAAATATGGCTAAAAAGCGCGGTCGAAAAATAACTGGCAAAGATTATTTAACTGCTGCTTCTGCTGGCGAAGGTGTTGTTGCCCTTGGTGCTCAAGCTGAAAGTATTAGGAAACAAACAGAAGATGGACTACTAACTCCAGCTCAAGCTGGACTTGCCCTAGGTTCTGGTGTACTTACTGGAATACTCGGTCGTGTAGGTGGACTTGCTGCACAGAAACTAGGTGTGGTAGATATAGATGCCGCATTAGCAGGACAAGCAATAAGTGAGGCGGGCCAAAGAAAAGTAAAAAATAGTCTTACACAAGCTATCCGTGCGGGTATTGCTGAGTCTGCGTTTGAAGAACTTCCTCAATCTATGCAAGAACAAATGGTGCAAAATATTGCATTAGATAGAGACCCTATGGAGGGTGTGCCTGAAGCTGCAGCAGAGGGTGTTGCTGCTGGGTTTTCACTAGCGGGTGGTATAACAGGGGGCCGTCAATTTGTTGAAAATAGAAAAATACAAGAACAACAAGAACAAGAGGATGCAGCGCTAGCAGTCCAAAAAGACGAAGACGAGCGTGCAAATACACCAAAAGACACATCCAAAGACGATTATTTAAAAGATGCTGAAGCGCGAATAGAAGAACGTGCACAAATGATACGAGACCAGAAGAAACAACAAAAAGAAGTAGATAAACAAAAAGATGTAAAAATACAAGAATCTGGTTTAAATATAGCGGATCTTAAAGATGTAGGGTTGGACAGAAGAAATAATGAATATAAAAATTTAGAAGCTGTTGACTATACCAAACCCGAAGAAGTTGATTCTGCAATTGGGATTTTAGAAGGTCTAAAACAAAAAGATAAATTTAAAGGTAAAGATAGAGTTAAAACTATCGATGCAAAAATAAATTCTTTAAAAGTGTTAAAAGAGAATATCTCTAAAGGGAAAACAACTGTATCAGACAAATCTGATGTACTTGAGTTAAAAAACAATGTGAAAGAAGTCCCGACAGGAGAAGAAGCCCCGACAGGAGAAGCACCGTCTGTTGAAAAACTACAAGAACAAATAGAGGCAAAGGAAGACGCTATTGCTGCTATTGAAGATGAAATTATAGCTGCCGAAAGAAACGGAGACACTGAGTTAGTAGTAGCTCTTAAAGAGGAAAAAGGAGGAGAAAATCAACAGTTAGCAGAATTAAGAAATAATAAAATAGCTTTAGAAAACCTTAGTATAGATGCAAATAAAATACTTGATAGTGCGAATAATCTAAAAGATAAAGATGGCGTTGAAGATAATAAAAAACAAATTGACTACGACACAAATGTAAACAATTTTACAACTGCATTTGATGAAACTAAAAAAACTCAGGATAAAGAGAGTCCTCCAACTAAAGCAGAAGTAACTAAAAAGAAGGACGAACCTACATCAATTGCAACAATAGTTAATAATAAACTAGAAATTATAGAAGGTGCTGTAAAAATAGATAAAACTTTAGGTAAACGTGTTTTAGTTAGTGAAAAATCGGTAAAAGGAAAAAATCCCGTTAAAACTACTACTGTTTTAAATAACAGTACACAAATACTTAACCCCACTCCAGAACAAATTAAAACACTTAGAGGGTTATCAGATAAAATAAAGAAAAGACGGCCCCTTGGAAAGGAGCAAACAGAAACCACTAAACCTAAAGAAGCAAGAGCACCGGAAAGTAAAGGATATACAGGTGAAACTGCAAGTTCTATTATCCAAAAACTTAAAGACTCCTTTGGTAAAAATATTGATTTGGGTATAAAACGCGGGTTTATTAATGTAGTTAACACTGCACAAGAAGTGCCCTCTTATATTTCAATAACCCCTAATACAGTGGCTTTTATTGAGCCACAAACTGAACAGGTGTTTTTAATTGCAGACAGGATATATGCTGAAGAAGCCCCTTCAATGTTACTACATGAGGTTGGAGCACATTATGGTTTAAAAAGAATAATGGGTGAAGGTAACTATAATAGAATTATTAATTCCTTAAAAGCAAAAAAAGATACCGATAAAGATATTAAAGAAGCTTTTGACTACGTTAATGATTTATATGCAGACAAATATGATCCAGACAGTGATGCCTTTGTTGAAGAGGTCATTGCAAGGATTGGAGAGAAGGCACCGAAAAATACACTATATAGACAGGCTATAAATTTTATTAAAAACTTTTTTAGAAACCTTGGTTATGGCTGGAACGTAGATAATATTAGCGCTAAAGAAATACAAGATATGCTGCAGTATGTTACACGTGTTTCTTTAAATAAACCGCCAATTATTCAAGAAGTATCAGAATCTAATTTAGAACGCGACAGTACAATAAAAGAAGCAAAAATAGATAGAGTAAAAAGTAATGTAAAACAAGAACAACTATTAACCTCTAAAACACAAAAAGAAAAAAGAAAATCACTATTACCCCCTAAAACACAAAAAGAAATAGAAGATATTACGGAAATATATAAAGCACTAAAGGCGGGTAAAATAGATTATGTAGTTACTAAAATATTTAAGTTTGACAGTGCGTTGTCTAATAAATTAAGAGACCGTTTAGAAGCAGGAAATGTTTCTCAAAATGATATAAACGACATGTTATATGACATTAGTTCTAGTCAAACTGTTCACGCTTCAAATGTTACAGAGGAAGTTGCTGCCGAAGGTAATTTAACTTATAACCCCGAAACTTATTTTTTTAGTGTTGAGCCTAACAAAGGAGAGCCTTCTTTAGCGACCTTTAGACTTTTAGCTAGAGATTTTGCAAAGGAAGCGGGAGTCTCTCAAAATGAAATAGAACAAGAAGCACAACTAGCTTTTTTAGCAACTAGATTTTTTGAAACAGATAAAAGAAACAAAGAAAAAATAGATGCAATGACTGCAATTAAAGCTAAAGATCCTAAGTTAAGTAATAATAGAGATAAAAAGCAATATGAAAAATTAAAAAGCCAGTTAATATTTAACCACCTTAGTGAAAAAGAAATGGATGAGGGTCTTGCTTTAGCCGCGGAAAAAAGTCCTAAAGGAGAATTTATACGTGAGAGTATGCGTCAATGGAACGAAATTAGAGAATTTACTTTAGGGGTAATGACAGAACACGAACTGCTTAGTAAAGAACAAGCGGAAGAATATTTAGATGCAGCGGGGTACGTCCCTGCACAGCGGGTTGGTTTTGACAATGTAGACTTTGAAGCTAGTATGCAGATGAGAAAAGATGCATCTTCTAATAAAATGAAGGGTTCTATAAGAGAAGTAAACAATATTTACGATAACATTGACGCTTGGGTTAGAAACGCTGTTAGAAATAGTATTATTAATAGAAATAAAATAGCTAAAATACGGCGCACAATTGATGTCTCTCCTGAAATTGTAGAAGAAGTAGCTGGTCCTAATATCGCAAATACTAAAAGTTCAGCTCCAAATATTGTAAAAGTAAGAATGAATCATAATGGTAAAGATAGAGATCATTACTTCCAATTTAAAGATCCTTTGTTCGCTGCAGCATTTGGTGGTTTAGATACCATTATACTTCCTGGTGCTAAGTATCTTTCTCGTATATCTAATGTAGCTAGAAACACTATTGTATTAAACCCACTGTTTAGTATATCTCAGTTAGTTATACAGGATCTTGTATCGGCAATGTTTAACTCTGGTGTCAAAAACCCGTGGATGATTCCTTTACGAGTAATAAAAGAAATACCTTTATCGTTTATGGATAAAAGTAAAGCACGTAAATTTTTAAAAGGTTTTGGTGCGGTGGGTTATACAGGTACTACAAATCTAGGAGACCCTACTGAAGCTATAGATTTAAACGAACCGGGAACTTTTAATAAAATTGTTAGGGGAGTTAAGAAAATACCGGGCGCTGAAAAAACTTATCGTGGGCTAGAAAAATTTGCAATGGTATCGGACAACGTAGTTCGTCAAGCGGTGTATGAACAAATTTATAAAGAAAGTCGAGCAGCTGGTTTAAGTGAAAATAAAAGTATACAAAAAAGTGTTCAGGCTGCATTCGATATAATAAATTTTAGAATGAAAGGCTCTAGTGCAATTTTAAATAAATTGTTCCCCGTAGTAATGTTTCTTAACGCAGGACTAAGAGCACTAGCTATTCAAGGCAGTATACTTTCAGGAAAGGGTATAACTCCACAACAAAAAACAGAAGCTTATGGAGCCTTCGTTAGCACACTACTTCAAGTACAAATGGCTGCTATAGCTTATTCACTTTTAAAAGGGGACGATGAAGAATATAAAAAACTAGACCCCTATGAAAGAGATTTTCAATTAATTCTTAACGACACTTATACTGTGCCACTACGCCCAGATATTTATACACTACTTGGTAAAGTAATACCTGAACACGTAGTAAATGAATTAAAATTTGAAACTCAAGGAGACGTAAAAACTTGGGAAGCAATGAAAAGGTCGTTAGGTCATATCTTACAGGTAAATGCCGTTCCTACAGCAATAAAACCTTTTGTTGAAGTTGCAACTAACCAGACTATAGGGCCTGTAAAAAGAAGTATAATACCTCGTAAACTAGAAGAACAACAGGGTGCAGATCAGTGGTCACAATATACATCTGAAACTTCTAAAATTATTTCAAAACAAGCACAGGAATTAGGGATTTTAGATTTTAGTCCTATTGTTATGGATCATTTAATAAGACAATTAACAGGGTATGCTGGTGCAACAGCCCTGTATTTAACAGACGAAATTCTATTTCAAAATGGAGTATCTACTCGCCCTGAAAGATCTATGCAAGATCAGTTCGCTTCATTTCCGGGTATTTCTAGATTTGTACAAAGAGGAACTGATGGAAAAAGAAGTTTGTCTGATCTATATGAACTAGATAGATATACTAGTCGTTTTGCAGCGCAGTATGCAAGTAAACTAAAAAATCAAGGTGCCTCAGAAGAATTAAATTTATTTCTTAATCAAAACCAAGCGGCTATAACAGTTCAAAAATATATAACGCGTAGAAAACTTCTTCTAAGTAAAATTGCTAATGCAGAGCGAAAAATATTAGAAAGCAGTACCATGACTCCAGAAAATAAAAGAATTGAATTAGAAGCTTTAAACAAGCAACGAAGAAATATTTTATCTGATGTAAATAGAGTTAAAAGAGAAACAGAACAAAGTTTAAAACGATCTAGATCAAAATATAAAGATTAAGATATCCGCCAAACTCGGACACCTAAGTGTCCTTCTTTAGTTGTTACAAAAACTTTTACTTTTATCTTTATTGCTTTGGCACGCGTCTCCACAGCGTAGACCATATTAGAGGTCTTTACTGTAGGAATAAAAAAACTCTCTCCACGCTCCATCTGTTCAAACGGGAATATCCATTCTGGTTCACTATGTAAATTCAGGGTCAATTACCTCCAGAATAGTTTCATCAATAGTAGAAGTGTCTAAAATATATGCATCCACATTAAATTGATCTATGCCTGTTTTCCAATTGGCCGCCATCTTTTTACGCTTTTCCACAATACTAACGCCCATCTGTGCCATCTGGAATAACCATTGTTTTGGTGTAACATTATTATCCTCAACAAGAAACTTACGAAACAGTGATTTAGCTAGACACAGTTCTTTTTTATCTATGTCTAATCTTACTGCTAAAGTATTTTTAGGTTCAGTAGTAGCGTGCTTATCATTAATTATTAAAGTGTTATTATTGTTTAGGTTGAGAAACTCTCCTACCAACGATTGATAGTTAATGCTATTTTGATTAACCACATTGTCTCGTATATCTATCATCTCTGTAATTATGCGTTTATATACTCTATCTAAATCAATGTGGACAATATCCGCTTCTGCCGTAAACTCTCCTGCCACCATAGTTACGGCAACTAAATTTTCATAGAATCTAAAAGCAGTGTTATCACCAAAATCTTTCTTAAATCTATCAACCCAAATATTAATTTTAGCTTCTATCTCCTCATTAGAATATTTCATTACTTGTTTAATAAATACAGGCCCTGCCCAACCAAAATTCTTCTTAAAAGGGTTAAACAATTTACGCGCTTCGGTAGGATTATCTGTAAATAATTTCGCTTTTTGCATATGAATTTCTATCAACCGAGCTACTTCACCATTAGGGTCTTTTTTAAGAATAGAAAGTTTATCGTACAGCGAATGATTAGAAGTAAACATAGCCACTAAAGCCGCAGAAAACTCAGTTGTTCTTTCAGCATTAATAGAAGCCTGCATTCTAAGTTTAGCTTTCCCGTGTGATATTTTATGGATAAGATTAGAAAGTACTCTACCCTCCACGTTACCTACTTCATCTAAACCAAAAGGGATATTATGTAGTGCTAAGTAGCGCCCAACCATAGCGTTGTCTGTTGTTGTCTGTTGTGTTGCCGATAACAAGTCAGGATCTCCCCATATGCTTAGTGCCGAATTAAGAGCCGCCGTTTTACCTGCTCCCGTATCTCCAGTTAAACATATTGTTATACCTGAAGTAGCGGTGTGAGACATAAGAGTAGAACCAAAACCGGCTAACATTGTAAATGCATGAATCTCTAACCCCTCTGCATTTAATTTATTTGCTGACTCTTGCCATACTTCATAAGAACCAGAGCGTCTTAAGTGTGTAGCTACATTTCTACAAAGAGGAGAAGTAGGACTTTCGTGTTCCTTTCCTTCTTTATCAATTTCTAAAGC
>JGI24004J15324_10001156_pt1 | contig 10507 bp, 15 predicted proteins | sample LinPmetageLP32_FD_15324 | JGI IMG/M metagenome (IMG submission 15324)
TTCAACTGCTGATGTTTTATTTATTTGACTGCTGCCGACAACTTCTTCTGCATGACCTGTAAAATAACGCTCTGGCTTTTCAACGTCTGGTGTTGCTGTTGCCCTAAACATTATCTGATCATTCTCAATCTTTAAAAGTGTTGTCACAATCATCCCATTAGGATATAATTCGTGGAACAATTCAACACGTTCATCAACTGTAATGTATTCTTTACCATGTATTTTTACTGACATAATTCCTCCTTTAGCTGCTTATACAATCTTCTTAATTCAGCTAAATGTTTTTTTGTTTCTTTGTACTCGTACATCAATTCTTTATGCGATTCAACTTGTCGAGCATATTCTTTTGGATTTGTTTTCTTTATTGTTTGAGAGTAAAAATCTAAACTTTCTTTAGATTCATTTATATCTCTTGTACAACCTTCTTCAATATATCCAGAAAAATAAAAATCAACATCATCAATGTAATTTTGAACTGAATCATAGCTAAAGTCCATATCTATACCAAGATGATTTGTATCAGCTTTACATTTATTTAAGATAGTTTTTAAATCTTTATTTATTTTTAATTCGTACATTATTTTTCCTCTTTTAATTTAACCACTCCGGTCAAAGAAAGACATGTGACTACAAGGCGAGGAAGGCCTTCGAAGTGGTTATTTCTTTTAATTCCTCTTTGCATTTAATAGGTTCCGGTGCGTATAAATTCTCTAACTTGCTTATCTTTTTTATCATAAAACTTTTTAGCTTTATTTAAACTTTTTAAGTTTGCTGAAGCATCAACATATCCACGTCTTAATCTCCATGTGTTATCTTCTATTTTACGCTCTATCATATCTAATTCATTTTTGTAGAGTTTTACAGCATCATATAAAGCGTTTTTAATTATTTTTTTGTTGTTCATTTTATTATTCCTCTTTGAAATGTTACCGGCACTAAAATCGGTGCTTAAATCGACCACAGACGTGTGTCTGTTGTATTGACGTGCCGGTAAATAATTTGATTTAATCGATTTAAGCATAACCAATTATAATGTTAAATAAGTTATAAAACAAACAAAATAAAAAACCCCCATACAAAGCGAATATGAGGGTTTTCGAGGTACTTTGGTATGTGTACTTTAAATTATGATTTGCCGTTGATACGTCCCTTTAGATATGCGAGGTCATCAGTTACATCGTTTAATTCTTTTACGATATCCTCTCTATGTCTTTGACCGATTTCATCTGACTTATTCCAACGATCTAACATCTTTAAAACAATAGATTCAACGTTTCCCATCTTTGTTTCAAGTTTTGCAATCGTTTGGCGTATAGCATCTAAATCTTCATTCTGCATCTTTTGGCTTTTGATTAAATTCATAATCATCATAATGAATAGAAATACAATTACACCAATTGCTCCATACTCTGCGTATGTATCCATCATTTTTTAAGTCCTAACTTTTGTAATAGATTTTTTTGTTCTGTAATGGTTTGCTCAAGCTCTTCAACGTGTTCTTGTTCCATGCTTGACACTTTTGATGATATTATAATGAGTTCTTCGTGTATATCGTTTATTCTGACCTCTATATTTGAGAATCGCAACATAGCTTGATAGTATGATCCGACAACCAGAGCAACGAGAACCATTGCTTTCAATAAGAACTGTACAGATATATTGATTTCGCTGTTTGCGTTTAATCCTTTTGTCATTTCTTATTAAACTCGTAAATCATATATCCAAAGAACAACATTGCAATTAATTGTGGTATGAAAAAATTATCATTCATTTTTTCTTGCCTTTGTTGCCGCCCTTCTTGCCTTTGTATTCACCAGACTTTCGTGATTTTCCTTTAATAATTACGCTCTTTGTGTAAACAGGCATTGGTTGTCTGGTTTCCCAATAATTATAATTGTTTGTATTCCATCCTATTGCGTAGCTGTCTGGCATATAACGATATTTAAAAGCTGATGTACTGTAAACCTTAACTACTCTGCCACTATCTGTATAAGTAATTGTTTGATAGGGTACAGGCTCATTGTCACTCATTCCAATAAAAATACCACAAACGATTCCAAACATAAATTCTATCATTATTTACTTCCGTTATTAATACGCTGTGCATCTATATATAATCTATTAAAGTCCATCGCCACAGAATCCATCTGGTAATGAATTGTTTTTATTAAGCTATCAGTTCGCCATTGTTCTTGTGCAAGTTCTGCCCTTGATTTGCCAACTCGTATATCTTCACAAGCAGACAAACTAAAAGCCAACACAATTAATCCTATTGTTAAAACCTTAAGAAAAGGCACAGATATTCGTATATGTATATGCTTCATTAAAATTCTTCTTCTACTGTTAATTTGATGTTATAAATCTCGGGTGCGACTTGTGTCATATCTAATGAGTTGTTAGCAAATCGTCCAAATATATGCTCACTCTCTGCGTTATCGCCTTCGGAATCTTTATCAATTGAAAAGATAAAAGGCAAATGATTTCCGTTTGTCATATTCCAGACATCAGATACAAAATTATCATCTGCTGCAAGAATATCGTATTCATCTGGCATAATTTCTGTGTTATTTAAAAAGCTAAAAGACATATCATATATTATACGTCCACCATACATATCATATCCATTAGATGCGGTTGTAAACGGCGATTTAGACGTGCTTGTTGCTGTTCTACCAAACGACTTTAAATTGCTAAATCTTTGCCCACCATGTGATTCTTGTAAATCGTTTAATCTATTATATGAAATCATTCTGGTNAGTTCTAAATCTGGTGCATGAGGCATATCAAAGTATTCACCAATCATTATTGANCCAACAAANAAATCTGTACTGCCCCACGTTCCGTTTTCTGCTACGCCTGTATTTGTTGTGTTGCCTTCAAATTGTATTGCCCAATACCTTAATGTATTTTCAGCAAAACGTATTATGGTGCTTCCATCGGTTGCCGGTTCAATTACAACATCTTTATCATCTGCGGCAGCGGTTGTTGTATCTCCATTTACAACCTCGACCATAGTGTCGTTTGCCCAAGCGATATCTGCTGTGTCTGCATTGCCACCATTTAACGCAGTTATATCAGATGATTCGTTTCCGGCAAATACTCTTATTTTACCAACAGATGAAACTAAATTATGATTTAATATTGCAATATATGACTTTTTAAATGTGGTACTTTGTGTATCAATTGTAATTAAAACGTGTCCATCTGTGTCTGCACTTGTATCAAACGTACATTTGTTTAATGGATTCATATCAAAAAGTTCTGCTTCTGATCCTGTTGTAAAAGTTCCCATAAACTTATTAGATGCGTTTGTTGCGGTTACGTCAAAGTTTCCGTTTTGTGCTACACCTCTACTCATTAAATAATTAAGTAAGTCGGGATAAAATCTTGGTGTGCCTATGTTCATATTTGCCATTTAAAATTCCTTAAACATCTACATCGCCAACTTGAATACATTCAATATCGGCTGACGTAATTGATTTACTTATATCTGTTATTATATAAAATTTGTTTGTGCTTCCATCATTGACCTCTGTGCCATAAATCTTTGGATTTGTAAAGTTTGTAAAGTTTACAATATCACCAATTTCAAGATGATTATATTTTGGGCTGTTTGTTGAAAATCTTAAAATGTTTTTTCTACTTTTCATTAAATCTTTATATGCAGAAGCTAACTTTGTTGCTGTTGTGTCATCTATTATTTGACTTGCAAGAATTTCAATTGTAGCGGGTTGGTTAAAACCATTAACTGTTGAGCCTTGAGAGGTTGAGTCGCTCGATGTTGTTTCCGATAATGTTTGCTTTGCTCCATAATCATAATTGTATTTAAAAACAATTTTATTCTTAACGAGGCTTAACGCAGTCTTTGAAACTTTGGTTAAATTAATATCATTAAAATTAATTGTTGCGTCAACAGACGAATAATCGCCAGATGCTCTTAATGTTTTGATTTTAAACTTTCCGTCACCACTCATAAACACGTATGAAAAAGTTAGTTTTGCAAGTTTATTGACAAAATCTTGTGAATCAATAAATTTAAATTGTGAAAAAGCAAACTTAACGTCTGCAACTGCATCAACATATACCGAACCTAAATTTCCGTCAGTCGTATTACCGGAAGCATCAAAAGTTTCGACATCTATTTCAATCCCTGTTGTTGATGAATCAAGTCCTAATTCGTCACGCAAAACGCTTTCTATAATATAAATAGGATTTTCAATCAAATCATTTGCAGCATAACCGGGATCAGCAGAACCACCATTTTCAGAATTTCTTGCGTTTGAATTTATCGTATCAATCCAAGCACCATACTTTCTACCTTTACCAGAATAATATACATAATCAATTTTTGCGGGAACCACAATAGAAGGTTGTATTACATACGTATAAAATTCTTGATAACCTTCATAACCAACTCTTTCGTTGTCGTTTCGCATCCTTTGAGCATACCTGTAACCTTCAAATATTTCTTCTTCTTGGTATTCAATAATGTCATCTAATGTAAAATCAACTCTTAAACCAGATTCATATATTTGTGCAGCATTATCATTGTCACCGCTTCCCGCATTCAATGTGTAAACAATAGAGCCTTCAAAATCCCACGCATCTCTTTTTGCTGATGTGAAATAGCTTGATGCATCTCGTTCCGTTTCTGCGTTTGTGACAGCGTTAGTTTCTGCAATCCCTGTTGAGCCAACTGTAATTGTAAAATTACCACTTGCACCTTCTGCTGTGAAATCTGTAACAGTTCCCCATTTTGTTAATAAATTTACGCCAGAGTATGTACCTAATTTATTAATCTTTGGAAATGCAAAAGTTAAATTTGTAACAGAATTGTTTGTTGTTGCTCCGTTTGCTAACCATTGTGCGACTGCCGAAAAAGAACCATCTCCAACTCTTTCCTCGTTAGCTACTGATCCGCTTCCTGTTACTGATTCTGCTGCTAAATTAGACGTGCTTAATGGAAGATATACAGATGCCTCTTTGCCTCTAAAATCAATCAATGATTTACCATTATATGTTCCAGAAGTTGGAAGGCTTACTGCGTTATTAGCGTTTGTAAGTGTTGCATAGAAACCATCTATATAGGTATAAATATTCTCCGCATCTAATGTGTGTATTGCTTCATTATCTGCTAATGCTTTTGATTCTTGTCCTTGCACATCCCATTCATCTACAATAATTGCGGGAAATGCTCCTTTATAAAAATTTTGTAATCTATCAAAGTGACCTGTTGGAATAGTTCCAATATCTGTTTTAGCATGAAAATCGCCAAATGCCATTGGTATAGGTTTTCCGGCATTTTTAATCTTTACTCCACTATATGTTGATTCTGCAACTGTTGCTGTTGGCAGTCTTTTATGAAACTTTGTGCTGTTGTCTAATAATGATAAAACAATATTATTACGATCATAGTCCACTTCTCCAGATATTCTTCCTGTGCCAATCATACGTGCCGCTGTGTCAAGTGTAGCTGTTTCGTTTGTATTTAAAAACAATTCCCACTTGCGATTTTCAAAGTTATTAGTTGCAAATAAATCGGTAAATCTTCCGCCTTTAATTGACTTGTCTTGATTAATCAACGTAACCGACATATTTGCAGTCGATGTTGTAAAGTTAAAGAAGTCTAATGATTGACGATACACGCCCCACGATGCAACGATACCATAATAAATATCTGTTCCGTCTTGTCTATGTCTGTCGCTTACGCCAATAAAAGCAGATTCATCGTTATAATATAGTTTAAGAACCCAAAATGCAGTTGTGTTTGAGTTTTTTAACGCATTAGTAAGGTCAGCATCAAACGATAACATCTATTTAGTTATCCTTGCTTGACCTGTCGATACTGCTTTGTTTATTGCGGGGATTATTGAGTTAGCTGCAAAATTGCTATCTATTACACCCATGCCACCAAAGTTTTGATTTATTGTCACATTTGGAGAAGGTGAGGCTTGTGTAGGTGATTGACCAAACAAGAACTTAACAGCACTACCAATTATGCCACCACCAGAAAACATTCCGGCGTTCATAATAGCTTGATATATTTTTGCTTGTGCAACCATTAAGCCTAACTGTATTACAGCACGTTTTAACGATTCGCTTACATTATCTCCCATCAAAGCAGATGTTAAAAGAGAAGTTGCTGTTTGTGCTGCAAATTCAGCGGCTTGTTTTGAATGGTCTACAACTTCTAACATTTTAGGGACATACACTTCTTCAAGTAAACCTGTTTCAAGCGATCTAAACTCTAATGTTTTTGCTTGTGTAGAAAGCACCTCTTTTGCAAATGGAATCATCTCTTGTAAAACTTCAGCTTGGTCTCGCAACTTTAATGGTTTTCCATCTTCGCCTTTTAAAGCAATTTTAAATTCTGTTGATGTTAAATCTACACCTAAATTGCGTAATTCACGTCTTAACTCTGCCGTACCTCTACCTAAATCATTAAAACCATCTGTCGTTGCATCTGATTGTTTTTTTACACCTTCTAAACCTTCAGCAGTTCCAAATTCTGCAATATTTTTTAAACCTGTTAAAAATTCAGATGTAAAGTTTGCAGCACTTTTTAAATTATTTGCTACTGTTATGACAGTAGGTGCAAACAAACCACCAATAGCTTCACCGGCATCTCCAACAGCGTTTTTCATTTGCTCAATGCTTCCACTTAATGTTTTAGTTTGTGCAGTCGCTTGTCCTTCAAATAAATCTGATAATAATGTTACAGCGTCACCGGCTTTCATTTGCTCGGCAGTTAAATTTCTTAATTGTGGTATTAATTCACCAAGCTCACCAGATAAACCACTAAATGTCTTTGCTGTGTTTCTTACAGCAGATTCAAGCGATATTCCTGTTGCTGCTGAAAGATTTATTGAAGCATCAATTATTCTTTTTATTTGTTCTTCTGAAAATTCAAGCGATGCAAGAAAAGCCTGTTGGCTAATAATTGCTTCATCGCCAAAAGTTGTAACCTGTTGCAATGCACTTGCTTGATCCAAAAGTCCTTGTGATGTTTTGCCTAATGCAGTTGATAGCTTCTTTTCTGCAAGTTCTTGTTCAGCAGCTAAATTTATAAATTTCTGCATACCCGCAATTAACATTTTTGCACCAAAGAAAGCTGCACTTGCTACAACAGCAGCTTTTCCAAGTCCGGCAAGACCAGATTCAACGCCTTTTAATTCTCTTTTAGCTTTTTTTGCCCCTTCGGCTCTAACTCTAATATTTAAATTCTTATCAGCCATTATCTTTTTTTGCCTTTTCTTGCATACAAGCGTTTACTTCTTTATCTATTATCGAAAAACAATCTAATCTGTCTGTTGATATGTTGTCTAATTCACCAAGCGACACATTAAATCTCGTAACGTAATTGTATTCGGTGATCATCTGCATCATCCAATTCTCAATGAGAAGATTGCAATCTGCAAAGAATGGAACAGAATGATATAAAATTTGTCCGTCTGTATAATGTCCGTCTGGTTTACATATTTCATCTATTATGTTCCATATATCCTCGAGCGTTTCTACACGAACTGCATCGTGCTTGTAAGTAACAGGGAGCTTCGCCACAGTATAGGGGAGGCTTCTATATATATCACGTGGTTCGGGTGTGCCAAATTGCAAACACCAAACCGCAAGGCTCAACCCCCTGAATCTTTTTTTGCCGGTTCAATACCAAGATATTCCAAAAATACCGCTTGTAGAACTCCGTCTACTTCTGGCATATCCATATCTTTAAAGTCATTTTCTCCTAAACCGGCTATCATACCTACCTTTTCAAGTACCTCGTAATACGCTTCTACATCCATCTTGCCATCCCACCAAACTTTTGCGTTTAGTTTGTGCAGTTCTCGTCTTTCTGCGTATGAACAATCTTTTATGTCCCACTCTTTTTTACCAACCTTTACAATCATGTTTGCCTCCCTAATTATTATGTTGCTTTTATTGTTATTAATGCACCATCACCATCAGCAGTACCCTTAAATGGTAGGTCAATAAATACTCCACTATCTGTGTTTGTATGTGTATAACCTGTGTACTTTGCTGTTGGGATATCAAAGTCGAGCTTTGTACCTTCACCAATACTAATATTTACAGAAGCTCCACTTCTAAAATCTTGAATTGTATCTGTGACATTATCATCTAATAACGCTGATAAAGTTCCGGTCACTTCAATCATACCACCACGCATATAAGCAGAAGGTTCATGAGTTATTGAATTAACTGTTGTGTAGCCTACTCTTTGAGCCGGGTTACTTATTGTTACTTCAAAATTATTAATTACAACGTCATCGGCACCAATACTCATTGTCGTACAATCAAAAAATCCTTCTGTATAATCAACAGCGGTTGCGTCTGGTGATGTGCCCTCTGTTCCAATAACAGGTTGATAGCCACTAAAAAACGTACCAGAAGCAGTCAATCTTCCCCCGTTTACTGTTGGATTAAGTGTAAGTGTCAGCGTTTCTAATATTGAACTGTGCATTAATTTATCTTCGTCTGCATCTGGTGATGAAATAACAACACACGCATACTCACCTGTTGAAGAACCTTCTTCATACGCAACTGTTCCTTGATTTCCTGTGATTGCTACTGTACCACTTGGACTATCATCTTCAGATACCAATTGAAGCAACATTTGTAGTGCTGCTTCGTTTTCAACTGCGTAGTCGCTAAACGACCATCTAAATACTCCGCCTTTGTATGTTGCGATATGGTCTGTCGGTCTTTGTACTCTTTGACCAGATCGTACTGCGTCAGCAAAGATTGAACCCGCAGAAGTGTCAATATCATTGATTTCTGGTGTTCTTATTTTATACAGCGTACCGGATACATCATTTGTGCCTAAAGCATCTGATTGTATTGAAACATAAGATTCAAATTGTTTTCCGGAATAGACTGTCTTGTCTAATGTTGCCATTATTTAGTTTCCTTTTTCTTTTTTATGATGTACCCGCCATCAACTAAATGTTTTGGTGGATTCTTAATTTCTACATCTTGACCATCTTCTAATTTTTCAGCAACTTCTTTTCCAAGACCTTGCCAATCGTTAATTGCAGAAAATGATTGAATTTTTTTACTAATTTTATACTTCATGTGTATATTTCCGTAACTGTGCAATTAAAAGACACGTTTGCTCTCCACACATCAAGATTATCTTCGTCTTGTTCGTAATTAACAGATTCAACACGTCCATCGTGATACTTATAAACACCAGACGGCTTATAGTGTGAATTGTTATGTATTAATCTTTTTAAATGCTCTGCTGTGCTTGTTAATTGCGTTTTAACGCTTCTGTATCCTCCACCCTTCATTAACGTGTAAATAATATCTACTTCATACGCTCTCGATTGACCAGAAGCAAAATACTCAATCAATGAATCTTCTTGTGGATCAATTACAATCGATTGATTGCCTTTGTGTTCATCAATCACAGGAATTTGAAACTCTTTGCGAATAATATCTTGTAAGGATTCTATTACGTTTTCATAGACTACGTTTGCGTAGCTATCTGAATCATCTGTGCCTGTTGCAAAAGTTGTCCCTGTTACAGAAGTCCATATTTCATGCGATTCTGCCCAAAGTGGTGATTGTATGTTTAACGCCATTAAATTCTTTCAGCTTCAGCGTATTTGACTGCCATTGTTCTTGAATCAACTATACCACTAATCTCAAGTTCCCATTCATCGTTTATCGTATAAACACCGGGAGAAAAACGTACTTGCATACCATGACCTACGTCTTGATAGCCACCATCAATGATTTCTGCGTTTGTTGATTTATCAATCTTTAATCCTGTATCATCTTTTACAAACGTGTCATATTTTACAGTTGAAGCCGAGCCACTTGTAAAAGTTCCCGCTGTGCTAACAACAATCTTAATGACATCCCAATCAACTGAAGGTCTGCCCCTTACGTCTATTACACTACCTGTTGAGTTTGCATTAATAGATACTTCTCGTATTATACCAGAATGTTTTGCAAGTCCTTCGTCTTGTGATAAAGCAATTTGACCTGTGCGAACCATGTCCAAGTATCCTGTGCCTTCTGGATTCATAGCCATCGCCATAAGTTCATCGCCTTTTTCTTTGTCAAAAGGTCTGACAAGATCAGCACAAGCAATTATTGCCGTAGAACGCACGATTATTTCTGGGTAGTCATTACCTGTGGCACTTGCAGTTCCAACGCCTTTTCGGGGATATATTGGGACAGGTAACACGTTTCTACAAAGGTCACTTGCTTTTCGTACAGCTTCAACTTTTGTATCGTACCAATCTCTACCGGATTCTATTACTGAACTATTAAGAAGTGACGTTGAAAAATTTTCTAAAAAGAAACTTAACAACCCTGTGCTTGTGTTATAATTAAATTCTTTATTTGCATTTGGCGTATCTGTAACCGAAGTCATTTCTTCACCATTATAGAATAGTTGTGTAACATATCCGGCAGAATAAAGATAATATAAGTCTGTTGTTCCAGATGAAACCCAATCGCTTGGCACTACACGTCTTAAATT
>JGI24004J15324_10001161_pt1 | contig 10494 bp, 12 predicted proteins | sample LinPmetageLP32_FD_15324 | JGI IMG/M metagenome (IMG submission 15324)
TTCCTCACGATGCCGGTGGAACTTGGAACCCAAGATCGCCAGCGGTTATTATTAACGTGTCAATAAGAAGGGCGTACTCCGCCGATCCGCATTCACTACTTCTCTTAAAAGGTCTTCTAACCTCACCCATCACAGTCCTTACATAGTCACTGCCAAATGCTCTACACAACATCTCCTCATGCATCTCGTCATGGGTCATGCCAACAAACTTAGCAAACTCACCTACCCATTTGCGGTAGTATTTTTGTTGCGCTGAAGAGCGTGATTTGGTTGCACACTTCAGATCAACAACAACCCCTCGCTTTGCCCTCAAGCATAACTCCATCACCGCCTGAGACCGTTCTGGGAAGGTCGAGCATAGTGCCAGAAGAATCTCCGACACTTGCTCACCATTTTGGGTATCAAGTCTCATGTCTAGAAGGGAATATCGTCATCAGTGATACTAGAATGAGCATTCTGCATCTGCGTATCAGCAACTGGAGCTTGACGAGCAGGGCGATCCTTGGGCGGGTTGTATACCTCGCCTGCAAGGTAAAAGTAACTGTTGCCACTTTGCTTGGCTACGCGATCCCAAGCCGCCACCTGAACTTTCAGCTTAAATTCTGGGTCAGGATTTGCCTGATTCTCCTTCGCCATAGTTAACAGCAACCGCAACTGTGCGCTACTAATCTCGATGTGACCGCGCCAATCTGGGTGCTTCTCTCCTGCTTTAGCGCTGTTTCGCCACATACCACCTTCGCTCTTCGGGTATTGTTCACTCATCTTTTGTTTCCTCTTTTGCTTTTGCGAACTCTAAAGTATCTCGCATCTTCGTGAATGCCTCCTTGAGGCGTTTATATTGCTCTGGGTGATTTGCATCCAGAGAATCAATAATCTTTTTATTTGCTTGCCACAATGACCGCAAACCATCAGCCGACTCGCTAAACTTCTCAGCAACTTCGATCGTAGTAGTCACCCAGTGAGCGGGGTCTTGCGCCTCGCCTTCGTTACTCTCAACTACTTCGGAGCTAACAGGCGGTACAGGCTTTACTGGCGTTGGCTTTGCAGGTTTTGGTGGACTCTTTGGTTTGGGCGCAGGCGCAGGCTCATCGACCTCCTCATCATTAAAAGTATCTTCAGGCTGTACTTTGCCTTGGTAGATGTGGAATCCAATTCCAAAAAGGCTGAGTGTTTTTACAAGACATCTCATCTTAGAGTCGTTGATGTCGCGGCCACTGGGGTTCATAATCACCTTGTTGCTGTAGTTGGTGATCGGTAACCACATACTTCTGACATTGTCATCAATCTCAACAGAGCAGACCACACTCAAAGATCCGTCAGGGTGAACCTCGTTCTCTTTGAACGCAAAGGTCGCTTGAGGAAACTTAGACATAGTCAGCGCCCACGAATCACTCCAACTCAAGTAGTCGAGGCCATTCTTCTTCTTAACATAATTGCCGCACGGTATCTTTGATGCGGTCTCCCAAATCTCTTTAAACGTCAGCTTGGCTGGCGCTTCTTCTTTCTTCGGCATAAATTACTCCTTGGTTATGATGATTTTGTTCTGTGAGCTAAATGGATCTTGCTTGAAAGCGGAGAAGTCTTTTCGATAAATAGACGCGCTAGTCCCAAAATTCTTCTCAAATCTTTGATCAATAATATTAACAATGTCAATCGCCGCAAGATTATCAAATAGCTTAGTGTCCATTGTAATGATGTGTCCTCTGATGCAGGTAAACTTTACCGCACCTCCGACAAACTTGGCTGACAAGCTAGGCATTTCAGTAATCCCCCAGATGCCTACCATCTTCAAATAAAAGTTTTTGTCACTGCCGATCATTGATCTCTCCTTGATATTGGTCGCACCACCGCGCAACATTGCACCAATCCTGTACGCAACGTGTCGCCTCACCTTTACGCGCCACGATACTGTGCTGTTTTATATCATCTAGGTTGTGGAGGAATAACTCCGCATCTTCCAAAGAATCAAGCACCCTTACCGCCCTCTTGCGACCTTTCTTAATGACGGCAAACGTGTCCTCCTTCTTCCATCTTTCAGCGTCAGAGCAATGCGGCAACTCAGATCCAGTTAGCCGATCAAACTCAGCATTTTGATGGAGCTTTATCCTCCCCTCCATATATTGATCTTGATCCCTATCCGACCACAAGCCAATCGGTATCACCTCTATGGGCGACTGCGGATAAGATGGGTCTTCGTGAGATCGTCTGCGTTGCCAATCACGAATGATGCATATAATTCTTAACTGCTTGACAGCATCACCCGTTGCTTTTCTCACTAGCCACGCATATGCGTTGAGTTGGTTGTGCCATTCCTTCTTGCCGAAGATCACAGACCACGCGCTTGTGACCTTGTAGTCGCTGATGACGCGACCACTAGATGTTATCTCTTGCAGATCAATAGCGCCCGATATCGTCCAACCTAGCGCCTCAGTGTACAGGCGCTCCTCTGTAATAAGGCTGTCAGACCCTTCCACCGCGTCTTCAAAAACATTATGCATAGCTGTCCCGAATCTCGACCAGAGGAAGTCAGTAACATCCTTCTCCACATCCGCTTCATGCTCCTTATACAGAACGCCAACGCGAGGACTATCGATCAACTGAGTCATTGACCTGTTGCTCTTGCCCTTGCTGTAATTATCCTGCGTGAGCGCCTGCACGATTATGGGCGGGAGATTGTGATGATTCGTGTATATCATTTGTTATCCAACCGCCACACGCGAATACCCTCGACAACACCCTCCGCATTTTTTTGCACCCTCACACTAAACACCCAGTCATCATTAATGGGTGAGGCAGGGGTAGACATAAACCTCTGGATCGCAGAGCGTATAGCCGCAATCGTCCTCTTATAGGTTCGATCTTCGCTGTCAATGCGAAAGCTCTGACCTATTTCCATTCTCTGCATAATATCTTTCAGTCCTTTCGGCAACTTCTCCCCCTTCCCCCTCCGATCCTCTGGAGGTGGTACATTGCTGTCCAACTTCAACGTATCTTCTTCGCTCTTCGTCATATTCCAACTCTCCCTTTGCCTCTCGATCAATTAAATAACTATTTATCTTGCTCATATCATTATCTCTTTACATGAATATTTATTCGTGTAGAGTGGATCATACACAGAGGACACTAGTATGACAACAGTTAATTTTACAATCATCGGAGAGACTGCAAGCAAGGCCAACAGCCGACAATTAGTAACTATTCGGGGCAGGCCAGCATTTATAAAATCAAAAAAAGCGCGTGAGTATGTTAAGATTTTTGACAGCCAATGCCCTACGCTCAAAACTTTACTGCAAGACGATGTTGCGGTAATTATCACTATCTACTATAAGTCTAGACGACCAGACCTTGACGAATCTGTAATCTTAGACTGTATGCAAGGAAAGATTTATGCAAACGATAGACAGGTTAAGCAAAAGTTCATTTTCTGGGGACTTGACAGAGAAAACCCCCGAAGCATCATTCAGGTTATGCCAACGATTGATCCGTCAAGCCTTGAGAGATTTGTCAGACACAAGCCCAGAGATTAGCTTCGACAGTGCAACCTACTTCATCGATAACCAACACTTGGGATTTTGCAATGACATCGGCATTAATCACGATGAATTACGCACTAGAGTGATAGCTTGCCTAAAAGAGACTGGAGTAAGACGCAAACGGATGGTCAATGACCTTATTGAGGATTTCAACGGGGCAAACAGCGCCATAAAGAACAAGGGGATAAGCATATGAATGAAGACTTCACTCACATATTCGGCGCGGTATTTGATGACTGCCGCATAAACTGCCCTGAATGCGGTGACTCACGAAAGAAAAAAAATCAAAAAACATTAAGCGTTACGGTAGACGGATCTGACTGCCTATATTATTGCCATCATTGTCATATATCAGGCCGTTGGAAGCGTCCTGAATTGAACCCAAAACCTGAGCCGGTGCCACAAAAGGTGAGAGCAATAAGCGTTCCTGTTGCAAGCGATCAAGGCTTAATTTCTGACTACTTAAAATCAAGATCGATCAACCCTGAAGCCGTTGCTGATTATCAAGTTGTGTCGGGACGGAAGTATTTCAATGGCGCGGGTGAGTTACCCGCAATAGGTTTTGTGTATGGCGACAAGGAGGCGGTCAAGTGGCGGTCAATCGAAGGCAAGCACTTTACTCAAGATGGTGCGGCAAGGACGCTGTGGGCGATTGAGAAGCTATCTGAGGGGGCTAAACAAATAGTTATCTGTGAGGGCGAGACTGATGGGCTGGCATTAGCCAGTAGTGGATTGAAAGACGTTGTTTCAGTCCCAAATGGCGCTCCTCAAAAAGTGTCAGGAAAAAAGGTAGATCCAAGTGAGGACGGCAAGTTTAGTTATGTGTGGGAGGCGAGAGAGCAGATTGATAAAGCTGACAAGATTATATTAGCCACAGACGATGACGAGGCTGGGTTTGCCTTATCGGAAGAGCTTGCGCGAAGAATCGGAAGAGCTAAGTGTTGGACGCTCCGATACCCAGAAGGGTGTAACGACATCAATGACGTTCTGCAAGCTCACGGAGAAGAAGCTGTAAGAGAGCTTATCGCAGAATCGATACCAGTACCTCTTGAGGGCGTTTATTCTGCGGATGATTATACTGTTGACCTCGACCACTTGTTTACTGACGGTATCGTTGGTGGTGCTTCGACAGGCATTGCGAGTGTTGACCAGTTGTTCACTGTTGTCACTGGGCAGTTAACAGTAGTGACAGGTATTCCCGGCTCTGGCAAGTCTGAGTTTATTGATCAAATCATGGTTAACCTAGCCCGTCGAGATGATTGGAAGTTTGCCATTGCATCTTTCGAGAATCCTCCTCCTCTACATATTGCCAAGCTGTCTGAGAAGTATATTGGCAAACCCTTCTTTGATGGCAATACACCAAAGATGTCTGAAGAAGAAAAGAACGATGCTATGAAGTGGATCAACGAACACTTTCTGTTTCTTGAACAGAGAGGCGGGGAGTCAGCCACCATAGATAGCATTCTAGACAGGGCTAAACAGGCCGTTATGCGCTTAGGGGTAAGAGGTCTAGTGATTGATCCCTACAACTATATAGCACAGTCATCCGGTCAGGATAACGAACACAAGGGCATTAACGATATGCTCACCCGATTGGTAGTGTTTGCAAGAGCGCACGATGTCCACATTTGGTTCATCGCTCACCCTGCCAAGATGATGACCGATCAGAACGGTCAGACCCCCGTTCCCAAAGGCATGAACATATCAGGATCTGCCGCGTTCTTCGCTAAGGCTGATATTGGTCTTACGGTGCATTTAGATAAGGACAAGAATGTAGAGATACATTGTTGGAAGTGCCGATTTAAATGGGTAGGCGGCACTGGCGTGGTAAGTCTTGACTATGACCTTCCTACGGGGCGCTATTCTGACGTTGAGTATGAAGACTTTAGCCCAGATCAGACATCTCGCACACCCGACTGGCAGGAGAGTAATGATGACTGGGAATTCTGACATACAAGTTAATGACACAGGCACAGTGGCTCTTCATCACCGACACAGGACGGTGCTTGAGCCATCGGATGGCACCTTTCTTCGGGTTCGCGTCACTGACCAATTGTTTATTGACAAGCTATTGCTTAAAAAAAAGCTAACCTTAAATCAACATCACACTGCCGAAGGGATACTAGCGCAGGCTGTCAGAGCTAATGTTTATCTCAAGACTCCGTCAATGGAGGCTGGATTTTCGGGTGGTAAAGCAAAAGACAAGTACAGCAACTCGCTCTTAATATTTTCTAGAACAATGAAAAGAATCATTAGCAAGTTTGGCTACGGCGGAGAAAGATTAGTATTTGACCTTGTTATTAACAGCTTAGAAATAAGAGATGAGAGTAAAATTAAAAAACTCATCGAAATATTAAACTACATGGGGAAAAGATGATGAAGCCATATGTGTATAACGTCATTCTAGAACGTGTTGTTGATGGTGACACAATAGATGTAACTTTGGATTTGGGGTTTGAGGTTCAGCTAAAAAATCAAAGACTGAGGTTAAACGGAATAGACACGCCTGAGAGTCGCACTAGAAACTTAGAGGAGAAGGCGCTAGGTAAAGCCGCCGCCGCAAGACTTGAAGAGCTATGTGAAAAGAAGTTTAAAATAGAGTCGCTAGGAAGGGGCAAGTATGGACGAATTCTTGCCATACCTTTTACCATTGATAATCAGGATATCTGCAAGATTATGATAGATGAAGGCCACGCTGTACCTTATTTTGGCGGTAAAAAAACCAAAGTATGGGCATGACATGGATTGCCTATATTGCAAGAAAGAGCTTGACATAAAGGAAGAGGTAATGTTAAAGGTTACTGCACTGGGTTGTACATCATGCGAGTGTATTGTGCTTGTACTTAAAGACGGTGGCGACTTAATCAAACAAGAGGCAGATTTAAATGAAGAAGTTTAACCTTACAATTATATACAAGGGAAAGAAACATCCAGAACTTTACGGCAAAGAGGTTAACGTTAAACAGCTTCTCAAGCTGTCGCCATACTTGTCAGAGAGAGTGTTGGTTGATAGGTGTTGGGAGGCATATGACAAAAGCCAAATAGCTGGATTAGGCTATGTTATAGTTTTTGACAACTTACTAGCACCAACTAAAACTAGCGAATCACGCAAAGCGATGAACGACAAACTCATCACTCAGTTAAACAACGAATGGCTTAAAAAGCAGATCGTTTAGGCTAATCCCTGTATAGCCCTCCAAGAGCAGGTAGCTTGGCAGGGCTATTTAGCGCATCTTTAAGAACCGGAACTTGCTTTAAATACTCAGACCTAGACTTCTCAATTTCCCTAATAATTTCCGCTTTCCGCTCTGGCGTAATATCTTCTGCCGTTTGAACTGCTTCTATCTGCTTCCTAGTCGCCTTCAGAAGACCGTCAAGGTAGTTAACACTGTCTTTTAATCCGACTATATGCTCTCTACCTTGGAGGTATCTCCGATATTGATCCATCTTGATGCCATCACGAAGCGTGTCGAGAGTGCCTACTGTGCGCTTAACTTCTGCTCGGATCTCGTAATAATCATCCATGTTCTTACGCCCAAACTCAGAGCCTAAGAACCTTTTCAGGAATGGCGCTCTATCAAGAGTCATTGATGCAAGCTCGTCAGAGCCTTCAACCTTCAGAGGATTGTCTCCATCAAGAAGCGTAGGGCTTCTCAGCACAGCATCCATTGCATTTAGCGCATAAATTCCAAGCGTTCCAGTGTAGCCCTGCATGACATGATCAATTTTGATCGGGCTGAAATTAAGTTTTTCACCCAAGAAAACAGCCATTTGACTTGATCCTACTCTCTGCCTAAACGCCTTCTCTAAATTGTTCTCGTTCATAAATACAGACTCCACATTCTTACCTGTGAAGAAATCGTAGTTCAGGGACGCTTCGATAAGTGGCGCAACAAACTGTGCGCCCAAAGGGTTAATCTCTAGGGTGCTTGTAAGTCCTCTTACTGCGGAATCAACAGCTTCTTTTCGCGTTGTTTTGCCCCTGCCCTCAAGCCCAAGAACGTCTTCGACAAAGTTTGTTTCCTTGTTAGCTACCCCTAGTATTCTTTCAGGAAGTGTTTTAAAAAGTAACCCGATCTCAAAGGGGATTGGTAGCATTAGCGGATACTTGTCGCTAAACGGGTTAGGCAGGATAAAGTTGTTGTCCCTCACAAATTCAGATTGCTCTTTGTATTGATCGTCATCGCTGACCATCAACCAATATGCCGCAGATATTCCTGTTAGCATCAGACCTCTGAATATAAAGTTACGGGTCTGCTCTGCCTTGGATTGATCCTTGTTGGCGCTGTATCGGCCTGTTGCTGATCTCCAGAGAACATCCAAGCCTTGGAATCTTGCATTGAGAAACGGAATTGCCGCTGTAACCACGCGAGCTAACCCGCTACTGCCTCTTCTTGAGAAGTTAATAACTTCAAGAGCCTGAAAAGCCGCTTCCGCTTCGTTGCCAGTTCGCGCCAGAACGTCATCGTAAACAGCCTTTCTTGTTGCCGCATCAGACTGTGTAGTCTTCTGACCAAGAAAGTTCCACATACTTTTGAACGGGTTAATCCCCATTCCATTACGCTTTTTTACTTCTGTGTTGAACTCGCTATATATGTCTTTCGGGTCGTTACCAAAGTCATAGCCGCCAACAACACCGTACTGCTCAAGAAGGTCTGAGCCAGAATTAAAGTTTTTTAGTGTGTCTACTACCGGAGTAAAGTTAGCCCCACTTGTGACAAACGTAGACATAGTATCCCGCATCATGTTCACGATCATAAATGATGGGGATCTTGTTATTAACTCCCTAAGAGCAGTAGATGGTGCGCCAACAATATTTGTCAGCATGGTTTCTACCTCTCCAGAACCCATGCCCTGCATGGACTCATAGATAAGAGGATCACTTAGCGAGAACTTGCGATTTTTTCCATCAACCCTAAATGAAATGACATTTTTCGCTTTCATGTCACCCTTCACTTCGTAGGCCAGTCCCATCTTGGACATATCTCTTACGATGCGCTGTTGGGCTACATTCTTCATGCCCATGTGAATAGCGGCGTTCAGATTCCTCGTCACGGCCTCAAGAAGAGGTACATTTACGGCAGTATCTCCTCCTTTCAATGCTTTAAAGTTGGCCGCACTAGTCATTCCGGTAAACACAGGAGGCATCTGACTGCCACCTTCTTCCTCTAGCTGACGATAGAAAGGAACATAGTCAGACTGATCAGCCCAAACCTGCGCGGTCTCAGCGTCTAGTACGCCAGTATCTCTAAGGAACTGAATGGTCTTGGCGTTGTAGGCTTGCCATGCGCTGTACCATTCCTTAATGATTGGCTGACCAGTTTCTGGGTTAGTGTACTTGGCGATCTCAGCCTCAAGAACTGCAAGTGACTTAGCGCCAGCAGGGGTGTCTTTACCTTCTTCTGCAAGCCTTTTAGACCTAACCGCAACAGCGTAGGCTTGAGCTAACTCCTCAAGGTTCACGTTGTAGTTGTTTTGTACAAGAGGAGCCATCACATCTATAAGGCCGCGATACTCTTTGCCGTTGTGAACAAACTTCTCAACTTTTGTAATGCCGTTATTATATGTAGCGACACCGCCCTTGATTGCCGCGCTTGAAACACCTTGCGCTCTGTCGGCAAATAATGCCGCCGCCATTGCGCTTGAGTCAGCGAGAACACCCCTAAAGCCAAGTTTGGGATCGGTGTAGATATCTTCCAATCGAGCGTACTTGTTGATCGCCTTCTGCTTGAACCTTGTTAACATCTCACCAATAGAGCTTTGATCGGTTGCTTCCAGATAAACTTCTCTGGCGGTCTTGTCGGGCATGGTGGCGTTAACTAAGCTACTAATCTCTGCCTTAGCTTCAGGGGAATAATTTGGCGCTCTTGATCGAGAGTGAATAGTTTCATCAATGATCCTTGAGCCTTTCTCTGGATTTTGAGCAACATACTGAGCGCGAGGCTCTGCCTTGACGCTGTATAAAGGTATTGACGTAGCTGTAGTCGCTTCGGCATCGGCAATATTCTTTGCGACAACCGCTTCGATAGCTTCTTCTGGAATGATGGTAATGTTATCTCTAGGCGTGGAGCCTTTAGATAAAAATGCTTCAGCTTCCCTCTTGCCTTTTGTGCTTTTCTTTTGCGGAGAAAGTCCATATTCTTTGTTAACGTAAGTGCCAAGAGCAGACTTTAACCCTTGAGGCATATCAAAGTTGTCTAGGTCTTCAGTAAACACAGCGGAGAATGCATCATCAATAGTGTCAAAGCCTAAGAAGTCTGCCCTATCCATAGCTTTAAATAAGGCTCTACCATGACGAGACATACTATTAAGCTCAGGTTCACTAAGCGGGTTCTGCATTAAGTCAGATACAAGCTCGCCTCGCATAACGCCTGCGGCCTCAAGATCTTCAGCCATTTGATTACGCAAAATAGCAACATCACCCGCACTCCTAAATGCGGCTCTTGACCTAGACGCTAAGGGTTGATCGAGACCTTCTTGCTGGGCTTGACCTGTATTCCCCTGCGCCCCAAATATGCGATCAAGTTCTTCTTTATTTCTTCGTGCGATGCTTGCGGCTTTATCGTCATAAGTTCCGTTTTCTTTGAGGTTTCTGATGCCTTCATTGGTGAGTGTCTCCTCAAATGTATTAAGATCAAATATACCTAGCTGATCTCCAGCTTCTGCAATATACAGAGCTTCCTCTACACTGTCTACTGTAATCGATCCGTCAAGATAATAATATCCATCTTCACTGCTGAACCATCCTCCCAAGTACACTGGTCGGTCTAGCGTGTCAGCCATAGCCTTAAAGTTCCTAACCGCCTGATCTATAACGTCATCGTTAATTTCTTCGGGTAGAACTCTTATCTCTAAGTTTTTAATAGGAGCGACAGCCACCCCAGTGGGTGTTTCAAACGTGTTCGGATCAACAGTAAAGCCTTCAGGGTTTGACTTTATAAATTCAGCAATGCTTCTCGCT
>JGI24004J15324_10001169_pt1 | contig 10459 bp, 12 predicted proteins | sample LinPmetageLP32_FD_15324 | JGI IMG/M metagenome (IMG submission 15324)
GTGCTATAGCCACAGTTGCCCAACCTATGGGCAAAGTAATTAAAAGACCTAATCCTAGTGTATATGGTAAAAAGAAAAAAACAGAAGCATACAGTCCTTTTAATGACCCTAAGTCTAACTTTAACCTAGCAGTTGCAGATTATATTAGACAAAACAAGGGTAAAACCAGAGCAGATTTTGATTTATTAACTCCTCTAAAACAGGAAAAGTACTTTGACAAGTATGCAAAGAATGAAGGTAAATCACCTCACAAAAAAGGCACCAAAAAGTATAAAAAACACATGGCGGCCATGCACGCCGGTTAGTCATGAGAGCAGTCAAAGATAAAAACAAATACCTTAATTTAATCAGTAGTACTGAGGCAAGGCTGTTCAATAAAGTTGACTTATCAGGCTTTGTTGGTGTAAATACATTAGACGAAAGAGAGCAATATATTGCAGAAGAACTTTATAAAAAAGACGTACTGCAAAAAATACAGAAAGGTGAACAAGTTGGTTACAAAATCTACCCACAAAAGGAAAAAATATAACAAAAAGCATCTTGCTAATAAGTTAGATAATTTAGCAAAGAAAGTTGCTAAACGTAATATTTTTGTAGTAGAAAAAACAGAACCAGGTTATAATATCATAAACTATTTAGACAAATCAGTTGTTGTTGAAAACATACCTTTTCTCAGTATAGCTCAAACTGCCGCAAAAAACTTTAATAAATCAGAGAATGATATTAATGGTAATACAGCAAGAAGTATGCAAAGTCATGTAGACAAGTACTTCAAACACTATATGGACTTACAATTCTATAAACACACAATAAAAACCAGTGAAGATAAGACAAAGGTTTTTACTGCTGGTGTAAGAATGCAGGATAGTTTGTTTTTTATTAAAGAAGCAAAACGACATCTAACATATTTTTAGTCAACAAATCTTCCAGAAATGATAAATAAGAAGTATATTACATATACTTAGGAAGAAACTATGTTTATTAGAGATTTTAATCAAAACGGTCAATCAAAGATTGATAAAATTAACAAACTGTTGAAAGAAGAATTTGGCATGAATATCAAATCGTCTTATCCCAAAAAGGCTAAGATTGAAAAGTTATTAGAGATGTCAAATCAGGCTATTGAAAAGTTGAAAGATTCCAGTAAGAACTTTCAAAGACAGCCAGAGTATGCAAAGTATCTTGGTATTAGAGATATTATGGAAACTGTTCTTAATGAAGGGTTATATGCAGACTCACCAGCAAACATCCAAATGAAAGAAAAACTGTGTGCAGAAGTACAACAGATGATGGATAGCGGATATACAGAATCAGAAGCAGTTACTAATTGTATGGTAAACTTTAAAAAAGGCCCAACAGCTCACAGCGAAGAATGGGCACTTCCTATAGTAATGATGGCGGCAAAACAGTATATGCAAGACAGTAATTGTGAATCACTAGAAGAGATTGCTACTGAAGGCCCTAACACAGAATTAAATGAATATCTATTAAGCGAACTTGCTAGAGAAATTGGTATACAGTTATCAGATCATGACAGCATGAATGCTATAGAAGAAAGACTAAATGCATTTGCTACAGCATCAGGCAAAACAAAAGAATCAGTTGTTGGCTTCCTAAACGGTCTTGAAGAAGATGCAGTAGGAAACGGTATTAAATTCTTTGGTGCCAAAATTGCAAAAGAGAACTTTGCACTCGCGGCCGCAGAAGCAGACGGTGAGGAATTTGAATATCCTAAAGGTTCAGGCAAGATGCACAAAAATACTATGAAGAAAGATACAGCAGATAAAATTAACAATGAAAGCATGTTTGACAGTATTATAGACGAAATGCTTTCAGAAGAAGTTGAGTCAGTTGAAGAAGCAGAAGTTGTAATGGCTGTTAGAGCATTAGCAGACGATATTCAAGATCACGTAGAAAGACTAGGCAGAATGGTAAATGAAGATTTACCAGCAATAGCAGATCAAATGGTAAACGAGTTTGGTGCAGACCAGGCCGCTACATTTAAAAGTGAGGCAGAAGCAGTTTTAAACTCAGCATTAGAAAGTTCAAAACAGGCAAAAGATGGTGTTAATGGATTAGTTGGAAGTATTACTGGTGAAGATATGGGCCTAGGCGGAGACGATATGGGTAGCATAGAAGATCCATTAGGTGCAGACAGCCCAATCGATGATATGGATATGCCAGAACCAGAAATGGATATTAATGAACCAGCGGCGGCAGGACCAACAGATGAGCCTCTAGGTAGAGCACCTGTAGAGGTGTAAAAATGCTCATAAACGAGGTTATAGCAGTAGTAGAAAAAGATGAGGACTTTGAAGCAGGATTACTAGCCAAAGTTCAAGATATTCTTACAGTTGCTATGTCTAGAGACATTGAAAAAGTTTCTACAAAAAAATTCCTTAAAATTTTAGATGCAAATGGTTATAGAGATTTAACCATGGACCAATTAAAGTTAGCAGTCAATACAAGTGGCTTTGCTAACAGCATAGACGACGATATTATTGTACCCAAAGACGAGTTAGGTGCAGATATAGATACTGAGGAAGATCCTTCAGTAGATGTAGGGGCAATGGCAGGAGACCAAGCTCTATCAGATATTAAGGCGGAACTATAATGGCTAATATTTTTGTAAATGCCACACAGGCAAGAGCTAACAGCAGAAACAATGTAGTTATTCATGGCGAAATTAAAACTATAGAATCCGAAGTTTTTGCAAATATTGATTCAGGCATACTATATGCAAACGTTGTTTCAAGTTCTACAATGACAAACAGTAATGTATATTACTATGTTTGGAATGGAACAACAACAGATCCCACAAAACTAGATCAAATTAACTATGTTAAAAAATATTTTACTGATTTAGGCTATGGTGTTTCCATAAAAACAAATACCAGTTCAAATAATACTATTACCTGGAACGTTTCCTGGTAAATAGACATATAACGAACAACTTAAAACAATTTAAATGCTAAAAAACAAATTCGAATACCCTACTCTGCGAAGAGAAACCCAAGCAAACGGAAAAAGGCAATATGTTGGAGACGACAGTATTCCTGTACCAAGTGTAACTACAGTATTAAGCGAAACAGGAGATAAAACTGCTTTACTTAACTGGCGTAAACGTGTAGGCGATGCAGAAGCAAACCGTGTAAGCAAAGAAGCCGCAGGACTAGGTACTAAAGTGCATAATGCAATAGAAAAATATGTATTGAACGAAGAGTACGAAATCAAAGGCAACAATCATATCAGCATAATGGCTAAAAACATGCTGGAAGAAATGATAGAGCAAGGATTAAGCAAAGTGGATGAACTATGGGGTGTTGAAGTAGGTTTAATTGCCGCAGGTTTATATGCTGGAACTTCAGATGCTATAGGAGTATATGATGGACAAGATGCTATAATTGATTTTAAGACTGCTAAAAAAATTAAGAAACGTGAATGGATTGAAGATTACTTTATGCAAGGTTGTGCTTATGCATTAGCACATAATGAAATGATGGGCACAGAAATAAGTAAAGTTGTTATCTTAATGGTTGATAGAGAAGGCAAATTTGCTGAATTTACTATAGAAGGTGAGGAATTCGAGCAATATTGTGATAAATGGTCAAATAGATTAGCAGATTATTACGCAAAGGTTTCATAAACTTTTCGGAAAATGATAAATACTAGGTAATAGGAGACTTATTTAGTATGGCAACGAGCAATAACACAGTAGTAGTATCAAGGATACAGAACCGTAGAGGACTTAAACAAGATCTTCCTCAACCACTCCGCTCTGGAGAAATAGGCCTTGCTACAGATAGCAGACAAGTTTTTATAGGTGGAGACGAAAAGAACTCAACACTTAATAAAACAGTTATATACGAAACAACTGATAATGCAAGACAAGTTGTAGACAGTATTGCAAAGAATCAAATTATTGAATTTAATGTACCACACAGAAGATACAATACAAGTTTAGATGGTTTAGACGGTACTGCTAAAAGTTTTACATATACAGGTAGCAGTGATGTTAGTATAACAAATAGTTCTAGAGATGTATTTAGAAATACTGTTGGTGCAGGAGATGTTGTAAGTATAGAATCTGGTGCGGCCTTTGATGCCGATGATCTTACTGTAGTAAAAAATGGTACTATATTATTAGGAAATAATACAGCATCAGCAGGTAATTTAACAACTGAGGATTACATTTTTTCTTCAGGAACATCTTTAGGAAATGATCATACCATTACATTTAAAACTATTCCATTAACTAGCGACGATATAGGTATTACATATTATGGTAATTCTGCAGTCATTAGGGCATTAGACGGTGCAAGTAATAGTGATGCAAATATTAAACCTGGATATACTACTTTAACCAACTTCTATAGCAGACAAAATATTCCTACATTTTTACAAATTCCTACAGACCTCATAGTAGTTAATGCTACAACAGGAACAGGATATATTGGATTACAACATAAACATACCGCAGTTATATCAACAAGCACAGCAGATATTACTACTTTAGGATTTACTAATTTACTAGTAAGTAGAAGTAGTGATAAAGTAACTGGTATTACTTTTGCTGAATCTTCTGATACATTTACACTACCATACACAAATGCAGATCAAAAATATACTGCATCAGCAAACAATTATAACCGCGTATACATACAGGATAGTACAGTTTCCGCAGTAAATGGAGTACATAATATTACTGCCGCAAATGCCACACATTTTCAGTTTGCAATAAGTGGATATAGTGGTGCTACAAGTGGAACATTATCTCATACAAGAGTTTTACAATTTGACTTATCAGGTGCAAGTAATCCATCAGATGGTAAGGTAACAACTGCATTAAATACTGTAACAGGTATAGTTAATAATAGAGGAAATATTATTACACAAGGTAGTGCAGGTAATGTTACTACAGCATCGTGGCCAAGTTTACAATTACTGCCACAATTTAATCCAGCAACAGGTAATCAATTATCTTCTTCGCAGGTTTATTTTACACACCAATCTGCACAAAGTAGTACACCAGCAAACTTTACATTGCACGAAAGTGGTAGTACATTAACAAACTTAAAACTCACAGCGAAAGAGTATAAGAGATCTACTGATACAGTTAAAGCACAATTAGAAGAGTTTTTAGTTGATGCAATGATAGATTCAGAGCTTAGTCTTTTTGAATCTATAAAAACTAATCAAGCATACACAGATGATAATAATACAACAACTGAGTTAGATCCATACGTTTTAAATACAAATACAGAAGGAACAGAAATAACTTTCAATAGTAATGAAGAAGCCAGAAACTTCTCAACTCTTGTAAACAAATTATACTTTGAATACAGTATATACAATACACCAGGAGCAGGTGGACTAGGAAGTTTATCAGTAAGTTCACGTGGTTTAACAAACGTTAAAAACAATATACAATTACAAACTGCCGAAGGTGCCGCAAGTGGACTACCTGATGTAGGATATGATTCAACAGAAACTGCAAGTGTACCACAACAGGCAAATACAGCCATTAAGACATTTGATATGACAACATATGATACCTTTGTAATAGACTACAGTATAGATTTTAGAAATGGTGTAAACTTATACAGAAAAGTTGGACTGTTACAGTTATCAAGTTATGACTATGGTTCAGGACAACCTGCAGACGTAGTTATACAGGATTATGGTACTGACAAAGCAGTTGGTACAGTAGCAGGTAACGTTCAGTTTACTGCAAATGTATCAAGTAGTGTATTAACATTAACAGCAATCAGTAGTGTAAACCAGTCTTGCAATATGAAATATATTGTTAGAAAATGGAACGCACCTTTAACATAATGATTGATGTTCTTAAAGACTCATAGCCCATCAGATAGATTAAGAATTTGGAGAGATATAAGACATAAAGAACATTTGTCTGCACAATCTCTTGTAAACGATTTTTCCAATATAAAAATACTATCACGTTATTTAGATTACTATACGCCTAAAAGTTGGCCAAGCCCTTTTGAAATATTATCAGAGGGTTACTTATGCCAATCAGGTGTTACACTATTACTTACATCTACATTAATTAATAAAGGTTTCATAACTAGCAATGAATTAATCTTTCCAGTGATAAGTAATAACATAAACGGAGACTCTGGAATAGTACTTTTAGATAACGATAACGTTTATAATTTTACTCCAGGTAAAATTGAAAGTTGGGAATATGTTAAAGATAATTCAACTGTATTCCAATCACATAAATTAGATAAAAATAAACTTTCTTATTGACTTTTATACAGTTATATAGTAGAATTATTCTGCGATAAATATTACTTTACAATACAGAATTTTAGGAACAAACACACATGCAAGTTAAGAAAAGAGACGGCACACTAGAAGATTTAAATATAGAAAAGTTACACAAAGTGGTAATGTATGCATGTGAAGATATTTCAGGTGTAAGTGCAAGTGAAGTAGAAATTAATTCTAAAATTCAATTCTTTGATAAAATAGTTACAGAAGATATTCAAGAGACACTTATTAAAAGTGCCGCCGATCTTATCTCAGAAGAATCGCCAAACTATCAATATGTAGCAGGTAGGCTAATTAATTATCATTTGCGTAAACAAGTATACAATACATTTACGCCTCCATGTTTGTGCGATATTATCCAAGATAATATTGATGCTGGGTTTTATGATGCAGAGTTTACAGAGCTATATACTAAAGCAGAAATAGATATATTAAATGAATATATTAAGCATGAAAGAGACGAAGTATTAACCTATGCGGCTATGGAACAATTCCGTGGCAAGTACCTAGTACAAAATAGAAGTACAGGTGAGATATTTGAAACACCACAAGTAGCATACATGATGATAGCGGCAACATTGTTTAGCAAGTATCCTGCAGAAACTAGAATGAGCTATGTAAAAGCATATTATGATGCTATTAGTACATTTAAAATTTCCTTGCCTACGCCAGTTATGGCAGGTGTTAGAACTCCACAAAGACAATTTAGTAGTTGCGTATTAATTGAAACAGACGACAGTTTAGACAGCATTAACGCAACCAGTAGTAGTATTGTAAAGTATGTAAGCCAGAAAGCAGGTATTGGAATTGGTGCTGGAAGTATTAGAGCTGTTGGCTCTAAAATTAGAAGTGGCGATGCAACGCACACAGGCGTTATTCCGTTTTACAAAATGTTCCAGTCAGCAGTTAAGTCATGCTCACAGGGTGGAGTAAGAGGCGGAGCGGCTACATTATACTATCCTATATGGCATTTGGAAGTAGAGGACTTATTAGTACTTAAGAACAATAAAGGCACAGAGGACAATAGAGTACGTCATATGGACTATGGTGTACAGTTTAATAAACTAATGTACGAGAGACTCATTACAGGTGGAAACATTACATTGTTTAGCCCTCAAGATGTACCAGACTTATATGATTCCTTTTTCCAAGATCAAGACAAATTTAAAGAAGTGTATGAAAAGGCAGAACGTATGACAAGTATTAGGAAGAAAAGTATTCCTGCTATTGAGTTATTCAGTTCGTTTGTTACAGAACGCAAGGACACAGGAAGAATTTACTTAATGAATGTTGACCATGCTAACACACATGGAGCATTTGATGAAGATGTAGCACCAATCAAACAAAGTAACTTATGCTGTGAAATTGATTTACCTACTAAGCCATTAAAAGATGTTAATGACCCAGAAGGTGAAATTAGTTTGTGTACATTAAGTGCTGTAAACTGGGGAGTCATAAAAGATTTAACTGAAATGCAAAAAGTAAGTAATTTAGCAGTAAGAGGATTGGATGAGCTATTAGATTATCAAGAGTATCCTATCTTAGCCGCTGAGCTTAGTACAATGAATAGACGCCCATTAGGTATTGGTATTATTAACTTTGCATATTGGCTAGTAAAAAATGATACAAATTATCAACAGCCAAATTTACAACTAGTTGATGAATGGGCAGAAGCATGGAGTTACGGACTTATTAATGCAAGTAATGAATTAGCACAGGAAAAGGGTGCATGTCCTAAAAATATGGAGACAAAGTATGGTAAAGGTATTACTCCTAACCAAACATATAAACAAGATGTAGATGAATTAGTTAAGCATCAAGAACGTATGGACTGGAAAACACTTAGAGTAAATTTAAAAGAACATGGCATTAGAAACAGTACACTAATGGCATTGATGCCTGCTGAAACATCAGCACAAATAAGTAATAGCACAAATGGTATTGAGCCGCCACGTAGTTATGTAAGTATAAAGCAAAGCAAACATGGTGTACTGAAACAAGTAGTACCTGGATATCCATACTACAAAAACAAATATGATTTATTATGGGACCAAAAGAGCCCACAGGGTTACTTAAAAATTATGGCAGTATTGCAAAAGTATATTGACCAAGGTATTAGTGTAAACACTAGTTATAATCCAGAACATTATGAAGATGAGAAGGTTCCAATGAGTGTTTTAATACAAGATATACTGATGTTTTATAAATACGGTGGCAAACAATTATATTATAATAATACATACGACGGACAGGGCGAAATTGATATTCATAAAGATGACGTTCAGGATGACCTTGCCATAACTGAAATAGATGACGAAGATTGCGAGAGTTGTAAAATATGACGGTACTAGATACAAAAAATAAAACACACCATACTAAGGCTACTATGTTTTTAGACCCTTCAGGCGGACCTGTGGTGCAACGATATGATACCCTAAAGTATAAACTATTTGATAAACTTACAGATAAGCAATTAGGTTTCTTTTGGAGACCTGAGGAAGTAGATATTGTTAAAGATGCCACTGACTTTAAAAATCTTACTGACTTTGAGAAACATATATTTACAAGTAATTTAAAGCGACAAATTATACTTGATAGTGTACAAGGTCGCTCACCTAATTTGGCTTTTCTGCCTATAGTAAGTCTGCCAGAATTAGAAACATGGATAGAAACTTGGGCATTTAGTGAAACTATTCACAGCAGAAGTTATACGCACATTATTAGAAACGTATACCCTAATCCAACAGAAGTATTTGATACCATGTTAGATATACAAGAAATATGTGATTGTGCGGATAGTATTACAGAAAATTATGACAAACTAATTGAGTATAATCTTTTAAGAGATAAGGGTTATAAAACATATGACGAATATGAGCATAAAAAAAGAATATGGTTAGCAATAATGAGTGTAAACATATTGGAAGGTGTACGTTTTTATGTATCCTTTGCATGTAGTTGGGCTTTTGCTGAACTTAAAAGAATGGAAGGTAATGCTAAAATTATTAAACTGATTGCAAGGGACGAAAATGTTCACTTAGCAAGTACTCAACAAATGCTAAAGATTTTACCAAAAGACGATCCAGACTTTGAAAAAATACGCAAAGAAACTTATGATGAATGTACACAAATGTTTGTTGATGCTGTAGAGCAAGAAAAGATTTGGGCAGACTATTTGTTTAAAGACGGCAGTATTATTGGCTTAAATGCAGAACTATTAAAGCAATATGTAGAGTTTATTGCGGCCAAACGAATGCACGCCGTTGGGCAGGAAAAGATATATAATAGTGGTACCAATCCATTACCTTGGACTCAAGCATGGATTACAGGTGGATCAGTACAAGTTGCTCCACAAGAAACAGAAATATCATCATACGTTATAGGTGGTACCAAACAAGACGTAGACGATAACACATTTAAAGGTTTTAGTTTATAATGTACAAAGACATATTAACAGAAAGTTTGGGAAAAGTAGTATCAGTAAAAACAACTGCAGGTATTGAATTAATAGCAACATTAAATGGTTTTGATGAAAAAAGTTTAACTTTAACTTTAGATAAACCTAGATTAGTTGTTGTTGCTGAAGATAGTATTGCAGTAGTTCCATATACTTTTACTAGTAAATCAGAAGAAGTATTTATATTAAGAGAGCAATACTTATCAGTAGATGCCGCCTTAGAAAACAGTTCAACAGATTATTTAAAATTATTAGAAGATACACAATCATAGTAGATAAATAATACTATGCCAAGTGTAGCGAAAAAATTAAGTCTGGTTGGTACTGGTATTATAACTAATACAAAAGTTCAAACAGTTAAAGTAGAGGGATTGCCTATTGCAACTTTAGGCGACATGGTATCTACTCATGGCGAAGCACCACATATTAACCCTGTCATCGTAGGAGGTTGCTCATCAACTGTATTTGCGGAAGGACAACCTGTAGCAATGGTGGGTTCGAAAGCAACATGTATGCATAGTGTAACAATAGGTGCGGCTACAGTAAATGTAGGCCTCTAATGGCTAACCTGGTTTCTGTACGTGGACCTCACGCCAGAAACACTAATGATATAATAAGAATACAATGGAACATGGGTAACTCATGTAATTATTCTTGTGACTATTGTCCGCCTATTTTACATAATGGAAGTAAGCCTTGGTTAAG
>JGI24004J15324_10001173_pt1 | contig 10450 bp, 27 predicted proteins | sample LinPmetageLP32_FD_15324 | JGI IMG/M metagenome (IMG submission 15324)
TGATGGTAGTATGACTGGTTATGATGTAAGTTTTACCATGGCAGAGATCGTACCAATCTACGCTGATCACCAAAAAGATGCTGGAGGCACAGGATTCTAATGTCTAGAAAGAAGTATTTCAAATATGTACCAGACTTTGACTATGTGAGTCGTCTTCCTGGTGCTAAAGCTATTTCAGATTATGTTCAGACAAAAAACCTCTTTAAAAGAGTAAAACTTTCTGATGAGATTTTTGAAGACCTTACACTCTTCACCAAGTATAAGATTGAGAATGATGACAGGCCTGACAGTGTAGCTTATAAAGAATATGAAGATCCAAACTTAGATTGGTTGGTATTATTGTCCAACAATATTATTCATTATGAATCTGAGTGGCCACTGGATCAGAACTCATACAATAACTATCTGTTGAATAAGTATGGTTCATATGACAACATGTATGGTGTTCATCACTACGAAACAATAGAAGTTCTTGACACCAAGAAGAATGTAATTGTTCCCAAGGGATTGGAAGTACCCCAAGATTTCTCAATCACTTACTTTGATAGAGGAACAGAGACTGAGGTTATTGCAAATAATATAACAGGCGAAGTATCCAATCTTGTCTATGAGGATAAGGTTAGAGATGATAAATCAAATATCTTCCTACTCAAAGCAGAGTATCTTCCTGTCATTCTTAATGAGATTGAATCACTGATGCCATATAAGGAAGGTAGTACTCAATATATTGGTAGGTCACTTGTGCGTGGTGACAACATTAGATTATATCAATAAAAAAAGTAATAGGGCAAAAAAATACCCAGGATTTTTTATCCTAGGTAAATGAAATCAATAATTGATTTTGGTTTAACTATCAGCCAACTTGGAGAAGTAGCTCATAGGATCTTCCTCGTCATCTCCGTCACTAGTATTGCTGACACTAGCAGTGGGTGTTGACTTGGCTGCCTGATAAGAGTCTTCAAGCTTCTGCATGACCTCCTCTTCTGTGACTCGCTTCTGTTCTGTTGCTGGGTAGTTATCATACTGTGTTTCTTGTGCTGCTTGACGTGTTGAAGTTGTACCTAATACATTATCAAGACGCTTCTTCAGATCATCATAGGATTTGAATTGATCTGGTGCAACCAAGGCAGAAAGTGAATACTCTTTCTTCCAGATGGCTTCCATAGCATCATCGTCGTCCAAGAGTGGACCAACGTTTGCGAACTCACTGGAATCATAGTTCCAATAACCAGCAACCTTCTTCAGTTTCAGTTTGAAGTTTGCTCCTTGCCAGAAGTCGAAGGGATTGATTGCCTCTTCATCTTCAAACTCAGGTTGCATTGCTTCCATGACTTTATCAAAGATCTTCTTACCGAACTTGTAGAGAAATACTCCACCCTCATTCTGAGGATTAGCAGGATCTTTGACAACATAAATGTTGGCGTAGAANGANAGTTTACGTTTCTGTTTACGAACTGTNTCCTTATCAGAATCATTACCACTGTTCCACAGTTCACGGTTCAGTTCACCCAGAGGGTCTTTCTGTCCGATAGTGGTGAGTGAGTTCTCAATATACCATCCACCGTTTCCTTGGAAGGCATGAGAGAACATCTTTGCCCAAGGGAGATCTTCTCCATCAGGTGCTGGGAGGAATCGAATGACGGCATAACCGTTACCACTCTTATCCATGACTGGTTTCCATAGGCGTTCATCAGCTCCGCCTTGGCCACCTCCGTTTTGCTTCTCTACCTCTTTGACGAGTTTGGCAGTAAGACTACCAAGAGAAGACTGCTTTTTAAGGTCTCCGAAACCCATTTGTATACCTCGTATGTTTTGTATTTGGCTTGTGTGACTTAGCTTTGGGATCGTCCAGCCCAGTATTATTATAGTCTAACTTTCAGCAATTGCCTTCTTCATGTTGGTAATAATACCTGTCATGTTAGCAAACACATATGAAATATCTGTATTAGGTGGAAATCCCAACATCACTGCCTGACTCATGATAGTTTCCTTCATGCTCTTTGCTTCAGGGTCATCTGATAAACTCATCCTAGTGTACAGGATTCTTTGTTTAGTCAAAAGTTTCTCCAATACTTCCACATGATAGAGTTTATCTTCCTTATTCATATCAGAGAAGGCATACATCTTCTCATAGATCTCTTCCTGTAAATCAGAGATTTCTTTTAATTCTTCTTGAACAAACTCTGAATTGAAAAAACTCATCTTCCTAATACAACTTCTTTTAAAATCTTTTTGTACTTAAATGTATCTATATTCATAAACGGTGAGTACTTTTTCATCTTCATACTCACTGACTCCCATACAGGATCTTTGAGGGAACCATCAAACCTATTCTTATATGAGAGTATTCTATCACAGATGATCAGAGTTTCAAGAGAGACTTCCTTACCGAGATGTTTCTTCAGGATCAATGGGTGACCCTTGGAACAATCAAAAACATCATCAATCTTGTTACCATCAAATATCTTTTCACACTCCTCTCTGAAAAGATAACTCATGCTCTGTTGTTGTTTCTTCCACTCCTGATAGAGAGTCTCACCTTCTCTTACCAGGTTACCAATCCAGATCTTAGAGTTATCATCAGACAATGCATAGTTGGAGATGAATAATTCTTTTATCTCCTGGTCATCATACTTCCTAGAGAGTTTCTCAAACCAGAACCTCTGTTTGTTTTTGTAAAAGCTATTCAGACTACATCTCACTTTACCTTGATACTTTTGATAGTCATAAGACTCACTTGTAAAGTGTCTTGATATACCAAGGTATGTTTTATAAACTTCGTAGTCTGTCACTTTAGGAATCATAATGGGAGTTTAGCATGTGATGTACGCTTGAGAAGATTGTTTTCCATGGCTTCCACCTTGATCTTCTCTTTCAATGGTTTGGATATCAGTTTGGGAACTGACTCAACATCCAAGTTGTTCTCTTCACAAAAGTGAATGATAGCATCAACATACTTCATCTCCTTTGAGTTGTGAACTAACTTCTCGATCTCTTCGGCAAATCTTTGAGGACAATAGAACTTGCTCTCAAAGATTTCGTTTAGTTTCTTCTCTTCAGGATTAAGCATATTCCTGTAATTTAGATTCAACAAACTCTCTAATATATTCGGAGAGAAGGTTGATGTACTTCTTCTTGTCTCGTTCTTCATAGACTACACATTCACCGTCTTCGCATGTCATGATAATGACAAACTTCTTAACCATTATACCCTTCATCTCATACAACATACAAGCGTATGCTGCACACTGGACAAAGTAGTCTTCAATCCACGCCCGTGGTTTGGGTTTAGCTGATGTCTTAAAGTCAATGACTGCCAACTCACCATCAAACTCAGCGATACAATCAACACTACCAGCAATACCAAGATGAGTACTATAAAGTGCCGTCTCTTGGCAAAGGATGTTGTCAATCTTATTCAGTTCAGGTTTAGCCTGTTTGAATAAGTATTGAGATAAAGGAAGAACATCAGAAAAAGTCTCTGAGTTATTCAGATACTCTTCAATCAATGTGTGAGCATCAGTACCACGATGTGTGGCCTTACGAGTGATGTTGTTAGCAACAGTCTCACCAACTTTTGCTCTCCACTTTTTAAACTTGTCACGATTTCTCCAACTGATCACCGAAGTGATTGAAGGCATCTTTACTAGTTCTTCAGTTCCAAATACTTTATAGTAACGAACTCCATCAATTGTCTCTCGTTCAATGGGAACGAAAGGTACATCACTATGTGTAAACATTAAAGACCTAATTCAAGTTTTGCAATGATGTATTCCTTAACCAATCCACTTCTACAGATGTCTTCTGCCTGGAACTCAATCGTAGCAAACGAAGGCATGTTCTTGATGATAGACATGAAGTCAACAATACCATTCTTCTCAGCTGTCTTAGTCAAGTCAGACTGAGTGGCATCTCCACAGAAGAAGATCTTAGAACTCTCACCTACCCTAGTAATGATACTGTCAAGTTCGTGAAAATTCAAGTTCTGGAACTCGTCAACGATCAAGATGGCATTATCAAACGTGGTACCACGAATGAATGATGTACTCCAGAAACTAATAGTTCCTTGTGCCTTGAGGTTGGCATACAACATCTCAAAGGANTTNTCATCTGGCATCTCGAACATGTATTTTACCATGTTCTTGTATGGGATCTGATACAAAGATGATTTATCTTCATGATCACCAGGAAGGAACCCAATCTCTCGGGTAGCCACAAGAGACCTGACGATATAGATCTTATCGTAAGGTGTCTTAGGATCTAGGACATCCAGAAGAGCATTGTAAAGGGTGATAAAAGTTTTACCTGTACCAGCCACACCATATGCAACTAAGTTCTGATCTTTTCCATACTCTTCGAAGAACTTCTGTTGGTTCTCAGTAAGAGGATCAATCTTTTTAATGTAATCTAAATTGATTGGCTTCTTTCTTTTCATTGCCCTGTTACTAGTACCAAAGGGAACAGGGTTCGTGCCAATACCGGACTTACTCTTTCTAGGCATGTGATTCAAATAGGTTTGACAATTGATTTGGGAGCTTTGGATGCCTTATAGAGGACATCATTCCAACCGGGGTGTGTCTTCTTAAGTTTATCATAAACTTCTCCAACCATTCCTATAGATTGTGCTGCTCCTTGAGACCAATCCCTTTTCCATTCAGGATTATCTTCATACCACTGGGTAATTTCATGAACACTGATGTCTATGATCTTACTTTCCCCAGTATCTGTGTTGACCACATCATACTTTGCCATAATATCCGTTTTCAGTGAGTATATTTATACCCATTCCATTGCTTCTGCAATAGATGGGAACTGTTCTATAAAGATCTTCTTACAGTTGTTGGCAATATCCATATGTTCTTTCTGAGTTCCATTGGAGGCTCTCAGATCTATGTAATGTACCCAACTGCGAATTGATCCTGTCATGTAGATTCTAGTTGGTGTTGCGAGAGGTAACACAAAGCGTGCACACTCCTTAGCCACACCTGCTGACAACATCTGTTGATACAGGGAGTTGGCAGAACTGAAGAGAGTTACCATCTGTCTCTCAAGTTTATCAACAATCTCAGGATCGAGATCATCAATACTATTCTGTCTGTTCTTATCATCCTGACGACGTAGTTCAGGTAGTTCAATCTCACCTAGGAAGTCTGTAGAGGCATACCTCTGTGAAAACTCCTGGAAAGTGAACGAACGGTGCCGCAAGACCTGTGCTGCGATACCCCTGTTGGTAGTTATCTCTAGAGTCATGAACGCCTGTTCAAAGATACTCCAGTGTTGATTCTTGATACAATACTTTAGTAGTCCAGAAAACTTTTCGTTATCCTGGTTGTTTGGATTACTCACCCTAGCACAGTATGCTATATGTTTTTCAGCATCAGGTGTAACTGATACCAGTTTAGCTCCGGGTTTCATCTGTTCTGATTGATCCATTAGGGTTCTTTCCACTCACGGTATTAAACAAAGAATATCTAGTTTTGATATTCAGAATGACTCTTATTATACGTCTGTTCTACCAGACTTTCTAACTTTCTTGACTGCTTTAAGTTGGGTCTTGATTCTTTGGTATGCTTCCTCTGAATCAATCTTACCAGCCATCTCCGCTGCACATATGTATTCAACTTGAGTACCAAATTGTCTTAAAGCTCTTTCGTAATTGTTATGTGTAACGTACATTAAGTAGTGTTAGAAAAATAAGTCTTAAAGTAAGGTTCGATACCATGAGAGATTTTATTCCCTTGACTGACCCAGGTATCAACGCATTCGTAAATATCTTTGGTTGAGTAGGAGGCTTCTTCAATCCTTACTCCACCATACTTATTTAGAAGAATGCCTAAACAAACACTCCTTAGTTGCATTCTTTCATCAGTGTATCTCCAATCATTCATCATCTTCAAATACCTCATCATAATCTGGGAGAGGAGGGAGTGTCTCTTCCATTCGTTCAGTATATGCCCTTACATCAGAATAAACTTCAGACTCCAGTGCATCTACCAACAGTCTTAGGTTTCTGGTTATTAGTTTGAGTTTATCTTTTTCCATTAAAAAAAGGGAGTATTACCTCCCTTAATTATATCACTTGTTGTTAGAACAAACAAGTGTTTTCTTAGTCATTAAGATTTGAGCCTGTTTGATGGCTCTCTTCTTAATGATTTTCTTTTGCTCGATGGCAAGTACATTCATTTTGATACCTCCACTGTTACAGTTTCGGTGTGATTGATACCACGATAGACTGCATTTACCTTTTTGGTAATTTGAGGTCTGTTCTGATATTCAATTGTGTCATATGACACACCACGATACGTGACTTTCATTTGATACTCCTGAAGTAGTTGGATTTTTAGGCCCCGTTCCTTCAGTTGCCTTTTGCGTCCCATGGACACTCAGGTGTAGATTCTTTTAGAATTTCCACTAACTCAATCCTAACTTCAGTGTTAAGATTTTCGTTTCTCCTCATCCGTAGCATAATACTATCGGCATCGGAACAACTAAGTGTTGTATATAAAAAGAAATCAATCATGGGATGAACGGCTCCGTTCCGAGTCAACTTACTTGCGTCAAAGGTCTCCCTTTGATGAACGACAGTGTTATTATAACACTTCTACACTATTTATGTCAAGGTTAGAACATATTGTTATCTTTCATGAACTGAAGAGTTTCTTTCAAACCACCTCTGTGTTTCAGTCCAATAGAGATTTGTGGATACTCTGCTGTGTCTCCAAACTCTGCATGAAATTGATTGTCAGTAAAGTCTTCATCTAGAACATACTCATGAAAATCTTCATGGACATTTGAAAGAAGCATGATAGCTCTCTCACACTCTTGACTTTTATTTGAATAGATTACTGATTGCATTAGTCCCTCTGTCTCCAATCCTTAGGCTTGTCTTGTTTAAACCAGTCCTTGATATCATCAGCACTACTGAACCCCGTTTTATGATTGGATGGATCGGGGTCTCCTAAACCCATCCTATTCAGAAAATCGTCGGTACTACCTTCCTCAATATCTTGAGCAGCTTGTCGTCTTGCTTTCTTTAGCATCTCATTAGCAGATGTGTTTGCCTTAGCAAGTTTCTGTGCCCAAACCATATCATCTAGTTTTACTTCCTCACCACTAGCAATACACTTACAAATAAATTCAAGCCGAAGCCGGTACTTGGTCGATAGCATACTCTACTAACCTTTCGAATATTTATTTAACAAAGTTTAATCGATTACATCAACAACACAAGGTCTTTTCATCCCTGCATGTTGAAACCAAAATACTCTCATTGTTTCATAATCTTCAAAGATGATGGCTTTGTTTGTGCCAACAAACCTCATCCTATACTTGTGTCTGTCGTAGGGATCGTTTGAGGTCGAAGTAAATTCTGTAAAACCTCTTTTTGATTTCGTTGATCGTTTCTTCGTCATCATTAAAACCCATGTATTTCAGGTGTTGTGAACTACCTTCCAGTTCACTAATCAATAACAGGAGGTTTACAGGTGTGACTGGTCTACCTCCTCTATCATACTCAGAAACCTCCTTCACGGGCTTCCTCTACCATTCTAGAAACGATATCTTCTGTACCATCCATACTCTTCACTGCGAAGAGTGAAGACTTCTGATACTTCTTAATCTTCTTATACTTCTTGACAAGTTCTTGAACACTCTCTTGGCTCATGTCAAGACCTTCAAAGTCAATATCAAACCCCTTTGACATCTTTCTCCACTCCTTTCCATAATTTTGGATTTGCTGTTCCTTTTGATTGAACAATCTTAATTAGATCTTTCTTATACTTGTCGTAGTAGTGGTCAAAGATCTCAACCTGTTTCTGTGAGATGGTAATGTCATTACACTCACCACCATCAACCTTGTAAGTCACAACATAAGCAGTGTTTGGTAACTTGATGTTGTTACACTTTTCAAGGTCACAGTTTTCGTGAACGATTTTCATAGGATTTATGATCTACCTCCCCATACTATATCAGGAAAGGCTTTAGCTACATGGTCTTTGGTCACTTTGTATTTTGTCCCTAGGTTCTTATCCTTAGTTAAACAAATGATACCTGCCTCTTCTGGATGAAGACCCTCTAACATCTGGATGAACATGGTCTCTCTACGGGTCTTGGAGAGTTTATCATTACCTCCCTTGATGAAGTGGTAGAGGTTCTTCCACTCTCTCCTCAGAGAGGTGTGATCGGTTCCTACAGGTACTTCATTCCTGTTGAATGGAACCTCACCTTCAGGAAGGAGACTATAGACAGTATCATCAAAGTTCCAAATCAGAATAGCAGTAAGAGCATCATTACGATACTCTTGTAGTGCTTCTACTTTCTTTGCAACACTTTTTTGTTTAGACACATGCGCAAGAATCTCATGCACGAAAGCATTAGGTGGGAGTTTTGTTGATGTAACCATAGTAATTTTCTTTCTCGTTTCAGTATATCGTATTTATTGAGTTAGTTTAAAGGATCATCGGGATCAACCATATCATTTTCAAACCTTACTGCCAACACTTCGTCAGGAATAATCTGGCCATTCTCGTCAAACATTTCTGGATGTAATGGGATGTATTTGGAATCTCTTTGTATCACATAGTCTTTGGCTAACCAACCAACTAAAGTTCCTAGTATCAGGAACATAACTGAAAACAATGCTGAGAACGTGAGAGTAACTGCTAACATCTTAACCTCCTAGGGTTTCTTCTTTATATCGAAACTAAAATCGATATTCAAGTGGAACTCTCTTTTGAAGAGAGAAATCATCTTATCAAATTTTATCTGAAAAGTTTTCGATTCAACCCTCCCTTTTCTATTTCTTAATAGTAACTCAACACCCCTATCTATCTCTGGTGGTAGGTCACTTATTTTGTTATTTAGAAGTTTTCCTCCTTCTTCCTGGTCGTTTTTCTTGTTCATACTTCCACGCATCTTCTAGTATAGAATAGAGATAATCTTTTATCTTTCTGGCTTCAGGTTTACCAAGATAACCATAACCTTCTCTCAGTTGTTTATGTTGTTCATCATTGCCACCTTCAAGATAATCCTCAAGATCCATAACAAGAAGTTGGATCTCTCTGGCTACAGAACTATCAATAAATTCAGTAGCATCTCTCTTAGTTGCTTTGATAGATTTAGATACTCATACATGTTGAGCATCTGTTTACCTCGGAATGCACTATCAATTGTTCTCTCAACAATGTTTAGAAGTTCCCAGGTGTTGTCCATTAGATCAGTTTGTTTTCTCGTAGATACTTAACCGTTTCACTACACCCACCGATGGTCCTTTCACCTTCTTCTTCAGTAAATACTCTTACCTGTGGGAAGGTAGATCCATCTCCAAAGGTCTTGTAAAATTCTTGTCTAGTGTAGTCTTGGTTAAGTTTATATATCACATGCTTCATTTCAGCGAGCTTAAGTGCTTGTGCAACCTTAGTACAATAAGGGCAACCGTCTTTGGAAAATACAAGAAAAGTCATATCAAAATTAAAACTAAAATAGGAATTAAAAACATCAATATTGTAATAGTAAAACCCCCTACCTGTTCAAGTAGGGGGCGGATACTGTGGTCAGGCATCTAGTGTAGCCCTCAATGTGTAATCTTTTTTGAGTTTCTCAATGAATTCATTCTTAGCCAACTTGGCCTCATACCCAGGATAAAACCTTTCCATTAACCTTGGTACTGCCATACACCCAGGATACCCACCTTTAATCCAAACTTCTTTACGATCCTCAAGTACAACATGATTGAATGGGAAACTCATTTTGTTTTCTTTTCTTCAGAAATATTTAGAGATTGGGGGGTGTATGGATGTTGAGGTTTATGTTCCCTATCCATAGGTGAGATCTAGTCAAATCTCTACGAGATTGATTACTGATGATGATGAATGCATCTTTGTTGTATTTACGAACACCAATAGGTGATTGCCACTTTTTATTATACTCTTCACCAACATCAATACCAGAGACTTGAGTTCCAGCAAACTCAACTGTAACATCATCATCGACTTCCCAACCAAGTGTATCGATCAACTTTGAGAGTTGTTCTGTGATGGTTGGTTCTTCAAGGATACGATCCTCAGGTTCTAGTGATCCGTTCATAGTTGATTTCCGATACACATAGTATAACCCCATTGACCTATAAGATCAACAGGGTTGTGACGGTTATTCTTCTGTCCAGAATATTACATCCATCTTTGGATAAAATCCCATCCAGGTATTGACATATTCTTCTGCTTGTTTTTTATCTTTGAATACTGCCTCAAGATGAGGTTGAAAACCAGATTCTAATTCAGGTGGTTTTCCAGAATACACTTTAGTCATGTTTGATACCAGCGGCATCTTTCTCAAAGATTTCCAGACCCTTGTCAGTCAAGATATGATCGTACATCTGTTCAAAGATACTAGGAGGCATCGTAACCACCTCTGCTCCATTATACCAGGACCGTACAGCCCTCTGTACCGAACG
>JGI24004J15324_10001180_pt1 | contig 10419 bp, 6 predicted proteins | sample LinPmetageLP32_FD_15324 | JGI IMG/M metagenome (IMG submission 15324)
AATGTCTTTAATGTGCCATCAACATAAAAGTTTAAATCATCGTTATCAAAAAACTCAAATGGCACAGCAAAAGATGTCTGAGTAACACCCTGACCAACCGTATAAGATACACGTGGGTCATTATCTGATAAGTTAATTGTCATACTTTACCTCTTTTTTACCGAAATAGCAGTGAAGATAAGAAGTGGCAACGCACAAAAAGTTAATATCTGCCATATCCAGATATTGTATCTTTACTTTCATAGTCAAAAGCATTTTGCATTGAGTTAATTAAATACCTCATAAACCAAAGTCTCATGCCTGGAATCATTTTAGCAGTTTGTTCAACAGCGCCTTTTTCACCATTTATTAAACCATTAAAAGCATTGTAATAATCTTGAGATACCGATGGACCAGCACCAGCAAACTGATTTACAGAATTAAAAAATCCCTGCTCTTCTGGAAATTTTGGCTTAACATATCCATCAAGATAATTTTCTCCGTTCATTGCCATTGATGAAGATATACTCGTATAAAACATATCGCTATATAAAGCAGCCAAACCTGATTGATCAAAAGATCTAATCATCTTATCAGTAAATGGCATGTTGTCCCATGCTCTTTTAGAACCACCTGTTAAATTAGATTTAATCTCAAGCACTCCATAACCTAATCCCATCATCCATATTGCACCAAACAATGGAGATCGCATTTGACCAGTGGTATATGCAGCTGTTGTTTTGTTTACAGCCGCTAACGCAAATCCATAAAACTGAAATGGTAAAGAAAGCAAAGCACTTTCCATTCTAGCATAACCTTTATACTTAGGGTCTTCTTTCATCCCAAATCTTTTAGCTACTCGCATTGGAATAATAGCAACGCCATCCATTATCCTTGGTCGATCAGCTGGTGTGGCATTCATAATAGTATTTAATATTCCAGTAGACATAGCTCTCTGAAACTTTTCTTTAAGAACCTCATCTGTCCAGTTGTCTGTGTTTGCATAGATTAAACCAGCATCAGATTCTTCCCATGCTGAACCTTTATTAGCCGCTAACTTCTTAGCATCAGCTTTAGATATATTATACCGTCTTAAATATTGAGACATCCAATCATCAGCATCACCAGCAGCTTCTTTAATAGCAAACTGAATTAACTGATCTTGCCTCATGATTGCGTCAAGGTGCTTTAGAAACCTAGTAACTGGTGTTAAGCCATTAAGAATATAAAAGGCTTCTTTACCTTGCTCCCAAAGACCATGCATTTGTGGATTGGTAAGCATTTCATCACTATACCTAATACCAGCACTGTGCATAGCACCTTCAATACCTTCACTTGCTTTTGGACCTTCAGCAGCAGCCAACCTAACTTTATCATCTGTGTACTTAGCAATCATAGTACGCATAACTCTATTAACGCCATGCTCTGCCATTAAGCGACCAAACTCAGTAAGTGTAGTAAAGCCAACAGCACCCATAAAATTAAATGTTGCTAAGTCTTTTAAACGTCTAGCTACCTTTGCGTCCCATCGAGCAGGGTTTCTTAATGGTGCATTCATAACTCTGTCATAGTCAGTTCTAAAATCAGCAAGCACAGCATTTATTCTATCCATATCCATGCCAGAATCAAAAAGCTGATCAGTTCTTTCTTCTAACAATTCATCAATATTTCTGCCACCAAACTTCTTAGCAAATGAATAACGTGGTGCTACTCTCTGATTGTAAGCCATAAATGCAGTGAAGGGATTCATTTCAATAAAGTCAGTAATTAAATGATTAGGTATATCTAACCGTCTGTGCATAAAATGTTTTGAAGCACCGTAACCAAAAAAAGCTTTTTCAAAATCATTGTCTGCACCCTCAGATATAATCTTATCTACAGTTCGTTTAACCCTTTCTGCTACCTTTGCTGGATCAGTGCTTAACTTTTGTGGTGATAAAGGATTTCTAGGATCAAATACTTTTATGCTTGGGTTTTCTGTAAACCATTTCATTAGTATTTTTTCAAACTCTTCTCTTCTTTTTTTAATAACATCAACAAGAAAAAATCTAGGATGAAANGCNGTTTCCCCAGCTGGCAAAACATCCATATCTTTTAAATCTTCTAATACATCTTGAGCGTTTTGGCGTTCACCTTTGTATTTTGCAACACGAGCCATAACAGTTTCATAGTATGGATGGTCACTTCTCATACCATTACTTTTTAATGTTGCTATCTTTGCTTCATTATCTTCTATTCTTTTTGTAAAAAACTTCATTTGGTTTCTATAAAATTTAGCACTACCAATAAGATCTGTTTCTGTTAATCTTGCTCTCCAAGTTTCAGCAAACTCATCTATAAGATTCATTACTTCTTCTTGTGCTTGTGTTTGAGGTTTGCGATTGCTTAACCTTAATTCGCTCACCTCTCTTATAAATGTATTAAAGTCTCTTTGTCTCCCAACAGCATAATCAAGAGCAACAACTACTGGCTTCTTACTTTCTTTTATAAAAGATTTTTGTAAATTTTTGTAAAACTTATACATCTCAGCTTGATACTTAGCCTGATCCATATGAACGCTAATACCTAATGTATGACCATTAACATGACCAACAGATAGCTGTCCTTGATCTCCAACCAAATCATAATAAAATCTTTTAAAATCTGTAGGTACATCTTTTGCACCCATTATTCTTTTGTATCCAGATGTAGCTGCTTTAAAAATAAAACTATTTGTAAAAACATTTTTAACTAAACTTGGATCGCCTTGTGGCTCTAATGCTGGTGCAGAAGCAACCTCTCCATAGTTTGATATTGGTTGCGTTTTATCAAATGACTCATCAACAATAACAGGTGCAGCGTCCTCATCTACTATCTTTGGAGGAACAAGTGCATTTTCAGCTTCTTCAGTTTGATCAGAAATAGATTTTATTACTCTTCCAGAATTAGGTGTAGTTGCAAAACCAACAATACTGCCAAGAGTATAACCAGCTAAACCAGATACACCTACATTAATTGCTGACTTCTGTAAGTCTCTTTGAACAGGATCGATTGCTGATAAGACAGCTTCTTCAGCAGCCGTAAGCATCATTGTTGCCTTGCCCACTTGAAAGCCAGCGCGAACAGCACCAACACCAACACCGACTGGCAAAGCAATAAGATTAATAGGGTCAAATAAAGAAACAAAAGCAAGTTGACCAATGCTTGCTCTAGATAATATTTCTTGATCCTGTTTAGATCGATCAATCTTTTCTACCAAATGATTTAAATGATTTTCATTTTGTGCAAAAATTAAATTCATGCTGTATTCATGATAAGACGGATCTAAATCAAATATTGATTGAGCCACATTAAAATCAGGATCATAATCATAAAGAGTATCATTTGTATTAAGAGGGCTACTAAAAATATTTCTAAATCTACCTAATGACGCACCCATAGCCTCATCATATGTTGGAGTATCATCATATATTTTAGGTAAGTCTCTACCACCCATTATGTCTGGATAGATGTTAGAGATATCAATCATAGCCATTAGCGAAACTTTCCGTCTTTTAAGCCTGTCATAACTTCATTAATAATATTAAAGTTTTCTCTTTGCTCTCTTAGATCGTCTATACTTTTCTTATTGATCTGTTGATTTGTAAGATCAGGATCTACATAATCCTTAGCCTCATCAGATATTTTAAAACCCATTGGCTTATCATCAACAACTAAAGGTTTTAGTTCATAATATCCTTTTTCAGTGCCTTCTGGAATTACTTCTACAACTTCCATTACTTGAAATACTTGATCAGCTGGTCTTGCAATATTTGGAAACATAGGAACAAGAACAGCTGCTTTTAGATTTTCTCCTTGAGTTCTTTTACCTCTTCTAAATTTAACTTCACCTTTGGCTTCTGAAGCCATTTCTTCGCCTTGCATAAAATAACCAGCCATTGGGTCTTTTTCATTAAGATCACCAATAGCCACATCTGATTGCCAGTTTTCATCATGGATGTTTGTAAGAGTATAACCAACCCCAACTAATTGATTATTAATTTGATCTGTAACATACTCTGTCATGTTAGGTTCATCAAATATAACACTTAATGAGTGGCGTGACTTTCCCTTTTCACCAATAGGTCTTGCTGGATCATAAATATATTTTGCTTCTTTGTACCTGTCTTCAAAAGCTTGTTTAACCATTGGGACTATCAATTCTTGAGGAAACATTTTACTAGCCATTTGATTAGCGAGTTTACCAAGCTCATTATTTACAACAAAATCACCTTCTTGCTCTAAGATTATATCTACAAATTGACTTGACGTAACAGACTGACCATCTGAATTTACAAACATAGCTTCTTTAAATACTTTAACTTCAGCTGGTGATGCTTTAGTTCCACTTAAATTTAAATTAGCAACAGCATCATCAAAACTATTATATAAACCTAAACTATTACCAAGAAGGGCAGCATCTATTGTCATTTCAGTAATATCATTAACTTGCCCTTTTAGTAGATTTCTTTTTACAACTTCGTTTGTATTTGGGTTTGTTGTCTCAAAGATTTTTAATCTACTGTAAAGTTGCATAAGCTCATTTAAATTTTGAACAGTGCCGCCTTTTGCTAAGTTGTTATATTGATTTGCTAGCTCTGTGCCAATCGATCTTTTCATTATAAAAAATGATTTTTCTGTCCAAGTGTTAGGGTCTTGGATGTTAAAACCTACAGCCTTTAGTTGTTCTTCAGCAATATCTTTAGAGGTTTTGCTTGTGTTATCTAATTTGTTTCTCATAAACTCATCAACAAGCATTGCTTTTTCAAGTTGTTTTCTTTGCCTTTCTTCTTGACCAGCCCTTACACCAGCAATCTGTTGTACTTCTGAAGCAACAGCGTTTCTTTCCGCATCGCTAAAACCTTTTAGTGCAAAGTCAGCAAACTCTTTTTCATCATCAGTTAACCCTGTTAATACAGACTCAGAAAGATCAACCCTATTGCCAATATATTGAGAAAGAAGTTGTAACCTTTCAGAGTTTAGTGACTCACCAAATACTTGAAGATTTCTTTTTGCTTTTGATAAATCAATATTTCTTTTGTATATTATTTTCTTTTCTGGTCCAAGAGAACTTGCATCTATTTCTTTTTTAAGAAAGTCAATATCCTTATCAAGAATATCATCACCACCTAATATTGCACCATTAAGATCATAGTATTTGTCTGTTACATTAATAATGTTGTCAGCTTTTTCCATTGCTGTTTTTGTAGCAGACTCACCAGCACTAAATGTAGCAGACAAAACAGACATATCACCAGTTTTAAATAAACCAAATTTATGTGCAGCTTTTACAACTTTTCTTTGATTTCGTTTAAGAGATGTGTGAACAATACCATTGCCCATAAAAGCCCTAAAGTTTTCAGCATTTCCATCTAAAGATGCTCTCATAATAAATGGCTGCAATAAACTAGTTCTATGCCTTATAATTGCAGCATTATATTCTGTAGTAGACATAAAGTCTGGATTAGCATCCATTTGTCCTTTCAAGTCTGTTACATATTCTTGATGTATTCCAGCTAAAGATTGAATTGCACCAACAATATCACCACCTTCTAAAAAGGAATCTTTAGCTTTTGTAGTAGCAGTATTTGCGTTTAATGTTGCAATTTCATTTAGGTCTATTTTGTTTTCTTTTGTTTGTTTAATAAGTGCTTTAGCCTTTTCAGCATCATTAACAGCTTTATTAGCTCTTCTAATTGCATCAACGCCATCCATGTCAGCAATCACAGAAGTAACAGCAGCACTTACAGATTTTTTATTCTCAACTGTAATTAATTGTGCCAAAGATGTTGTGACTACTTTTCCATCTGGCATTGTGTATGCTATTTTTTTATTAAATAATTGCTTAATGTCTTCATCAGCGGCTTCATACTTGCCGCTAGTGCTTATCATTGTAGCTATTTGCTGTCTTTCATCTTCATCAAAAGTACCTTTTGAAATAATTCCTATTAAAGATGCAGCTGCAATATCACCTGTTGCTCCTGAGTAATAAGAATCACCAGCACCAGTTTTAAGTAACTCAGCTTTTTCTCCATCAACTGTTGCTTGCTTCCTATCTTCTATAATGCTTAATGCTTTGCCAATGTTTTGATTTAAAGCAAGATCATATGCTTGAGGGGCAGCATCACTATTACCATCGATAATACCTTCGGCTTGGTTCGTTCTTGCTCTTTCTCTTTGTTTCTCAAGCAAGTCATAGTAATGACCTTCTTGTATAGCCGTTCCAACATTAGCTATTAGTTCTTGGAATCGACCATCAGCATTAGTGCCAAGTGCTTTAAGATAATTATCCATAGCACTTTTAAAAGCTATTGGGTTTCTACTATGCTGAACTCTATACTTTTGGGCTTCTATTCTAATGTCTTGATCTATTGTATCTGCAAATCTTTTTTCAGCCACTCTTCGAAAAGCTTCTCTAGCAATACTGCCATAACCTTCTGGTGGCTTCATTGCTATTGGCATTCCATCTTCACCAAACTTCATAAACTCTGATGAATCAATAGCCATAACAGCTTCTTCTGCCGTTACTTGAGCTTTCTTTGCATCTACTTCAAAAGCTTTTCTTCTAAGAGTTTCACCAGCATCAGCTAAAGCAAGGCCTACTCGATCGGCCTCAACATCAAAATTATTAACGCCAATACGTTTGTTTGTTTCGGTTACTGTTCTTCGGATTACTTTTGCCATATTTTATCCTAAGTAAAAGTTGTGCTTAAATCATGTAGACCAGAAGCAAAACTTGACATTGTATTTATTCTAGTAGCAGCTGCTCTATTTTTACCACGCTCAACTTCAAGCAAAGATGCGACTGTTTGTTTTCTACTTTCCATATCCGATTGTCTTGCCATAACAGTAAGATCATCAAATGCCACTTCCTTTTGATTATCCATAAGTGCTTTTACACTTTGATCAAAGTCTCTATTTTTTAATAAAGCACCTTCATTATATGCAAGATCATCAAAGTATTGTTGATAGCGCATAACTTGTTGTTGTGCAGCTTGAGCCTCACCCACAATACGATCTGTTACCATTGCTTCAGCATTATCTTTTGAGGCTTGCTCTTGCGCTTTGGCGGCTTGCATACCGCCCATAAACTTTAAACCTAAACCTATTACTTGAAATACAGACATTAGAATATCAACTCCGCTACTAACCCATTAACTTGCAAGTCTAATGGGGCATCTTGTGTTATAGTTATTTGAGGATCTGCATTATATCCCAGCAATCTAAATTCTTTTTTGCCAGTAAAAGGTGTTAATTGCTGTGACAAATCATCTGTTACATTTCTAATAATCAAAGCTGTGCTATTAACCTTTACAGCTAATGTGCTATTCAAATCTAAATACACAGTGCCAATACCTCTTGGTATGCCAGTGATTGGACCATTCGTTACTTGAGCATCTATTGGATTTGTTTTTAACTCAACATCAAAGTTAAATCCTATTTCAGCTGATGACAAAGAAGCATCTACAGATGACACGTTTATATTGCCACCACTGACAGTAAACTCACCAATATAATTGTTACCATTAACTACTCTTAATACAGCACCATTATTAAAATCTGCTGATACATCAAACACACCGCTAGATCCACTATATGTTTTTGCCATATCCAAGTTGAATGTAGAGTCAAACTCACAAAGAACTATTTTTTTCGTGCCATCACCAAGATCATATTCTGCGTTTATAAACACACGATCATCTATAGTTACTGAAGAATGAAACTTACCATTAGTAACAAACTCTACCCAGCCAGCACGTTGCTCCGCTCTATTAGAATTAAACACAGCCATTGTGCCATCATTGTTTAAAACAAACACATAGCTTTCTGATCTAGATAGCGCACCATAAAGTGTGTTCATTTCTACTGGTGTTTTTATAAGATGCGAAGAAATAGTAGATATTGGGTTAGCTACATAAGCTGCTTCACTGTCACTAAACAAATACTCTCTAACAATCTGTCCACCCTTTTGCACAAAGATAGTTGCACCATCAATAGATTGCGGTCTGGTAAACCCAGAACCAAAGGGGGTCTGTCTTCTTACCTGTGCATTTGTTGGAGTAATAGGTTGGTTTTGAAATGCTGGTACAAACATCTCAGCAGAAGCTGCAAAGATTTGCAAATCCCTGTTTGAAACAATATGTCGTATTTGTTGTATCTCACCAATAGCAGCAGTAAGATGGATTGATTCATTATCTTTAGCAGCGCCAACATCAAAGTTATAATACGAAGCTATCTTACTAAACCAAATACTGTCTGGTTGTGCTAATGTACCAGCAAATACTAATCTGTTTTCATGAAATGTAACAGAAGCTGGAAATCCTCGAAGCGCAGAGTAAGACTGTTCATCCCAGCTAGTTGTTGGAGCATGAGTAGTAACACTTGGAGTACCACCACCTAAAGCAGAATCATTAGAGGAACCACCAGCAGTAAAAGTAAAAACATCATCACTTATAATTCCAGTGACAGTTCTTGCTCCGTTTAAATTGCTAATAGCAATACCACCAACAGTATCACAATCTGAGAATGTTATTGAGTCATTAACTGACATACCATGATTAGCTAAAGTTACCTCAACAGTTGTTGATCCATTGTTTGTTCGAAGAGAATCTGGACTAAGCTTAATTTTTAAAGCATCAAGTATATCACCTGTTGCAACAGTAGAATTAGTAACACCAGTAACTTCTATCTCTTGTCCATTGTATCGAACCGTTGTTCCAATATGTTTGGATGGTGAAGTAGTATCCCAATATGCAGAACTAGTTGTTAACGTTGCACCGCTTCCACTTGTTTTACTTACATCAAGTGTAACGCCAGCACCTTGAAATGGATAATATGGTTGATACACTTTCTTATTATCAGACTTCTGATCAAACTGAAAAGACTCTACTTGGAATGTAGTTAGTCCTGTTCGAACAATTTGCTGGGGAATAAAGGTCTGATGTGCAATAAACATAACATCACCAGCTTGTGCATATGTGTACTCATGTAAGAAATCATCATCAAACTTTAATGCTGCACTGCTAACATCTGATGTTATTGTTTGAATTAAAGATACAGCACCAGTAATAGCATTTATTTGAAACACTCTAACTTTAGCATTCTCAAGAGAAATAATATATCTTTCATCATCAGAGAATATAAATGGTAGCAATCTGGATTGCTGTACCTTTGCTTCATTAATTGTAGTGTCAAACTGATAAATGTTTTTTAAACCAGATCTTTTTATCACACCACCTTCAGATCTAATAAAAAAGTTTTTTAATCTTTGTGCAGATTGATTATAAACTGGGGAATCTGTTCTTGAATATAAGGATGGGCTTACCTCACCAAATGCAAAGTTTGTTAACGGTACTCGTACTTTCTGCATTATGTTCGCCTATTACTAATAAACCGACTTGTTGAAAGCTTCCTTGTTGTTTGTTGTTGGGCATCTAAGTTCCTTGCTCTCATCATCGATGTCGCTGCTTGCTGTGCCATTAACTGAGCAAGAGCCTGATCTCTAGCAAGGCTTACTGCAAATACAGAAGCAAGTTCATACTCAACAGCAATAGTAAAATATGAAGGCCATCCCTGTTCATTTGCCCTATGAGTATAATCTAATATTAACTCAGAGTTGGCAGACTCATTGCAAAACAACTTATCACCATAAGTCTGATATTCTATAGGTGTGTCATTAATAGTTACAACATGTGTCATTAACCAACCACTTGGAAGTTGATAGGCAGCATCAAATCTACCTGTTGGTGCATCTGATAATCTATTTAAAACTGCTTGATCAGTTGAAAAGCGCCAGCGTGTATTTAACAATGATGCTCTAGCAACATCTTCATACATGTTTGAAGCAATCAATGCTTCGTTATTACCATCATCAAAAGATGTAATAGGTTCAGCGCCCACAAGAATGAGAGCGCGACTACATACATCTACAGCTGATTGGGCTGGTGTGCTTGAAACTGCCATACTAAATCCTCAATAAGAAGGTGGGGCCGAAGCCCCAACCTATTAGTCACTATCGGTTTCAACTACTGCCGTACCATCAGATACGTCAACAACAGAACCAGTATTTGATAGAACAGTACAAAAACTTGTTGTCGGAGCATTACTATCGCGAACGATAATTAAGTCACGAACAGCAAGCATATTTGCTGCACTATTAAAATACCCAGCAGTGTTCACAGTTGCGATAGCATCAGCAGATGTATACATCCACAAGCTACCGTTTGAATCACCACCAATACGAGCTAGTCCACTTGAAGCAAAAGCCATTTTCTAACCCTCCTAGTTATTATCTAGCAGTTCGTATACGCCGTTGCTATCAATAACAACTGAACCCATTGACATCATTGATGTCGCTAGGTGCGATACTTTTTCTGCTACATAGTTTACTTCAGTCTGAACATCAGAGTTCACACCAATACC
>JGI24004J15324_10001181_pt1 | contig 10415 bp, 13 predicted proteins | sample LinPmetageLP32_FD_15324 | JGI IMG/M metagenome (IMG submission 15324)
ATTTTTGAAAACCCAAAGTATTATAATAAAATACCACCCGCAGCCGCTAATCAATTAGAGGGTGTTAAAGCAACCGTTGATGGTGTTGATTTACACATTCCCGCTGACCCAGCCAACCGTCACTACGCAGAAATCCTACGCCAAGTAGCTGCTGGCACTCTAACTATAGAGGAGGCTGACTAATGCCATTTCTAGGTAAGCAACCAGTTCGCGGCTCTTTCGTCAAAGCAGACGACATTACCGCCAACGGCAGCACAGCATACACACTCAACAAGAACGGCGCAGCCCTCGACCCTGGTCAAGCGGAGCGCATGATTGTGTCTGTGAACGGCGTCACACAAGAGCCTGGGACAGCTTACACTGTGTCTGGCAATACAATTACTTTTACGTCTGCGGTCTCATCGTCAGACGTGATCGACTACATCGTTGTAATGGGCGACGTCTTGGACGTCGGCTCAGTTTCAGACGCAACAATCACGCCAGCCAAACTGGCCTCAACTCTCGTCTTGGACGACACCCCCATACGAACCAATGTAAATACATTAAGCAACAGTGTGACAATCGCGGCTAACCAAAACGCGTCTGTGATCGGCCCAATCACAATCGCCAGCAACGTAACCATCACAGTCAACGGCACATTTACGGTGGTGTAATATGAGTAAATTATTTGTAGATGAAATAGCCAGTAAGACTGGCGCAACAGACGCCATGACGATTGATACCAGTGGGCGTATTCTTCAGCCAGCAAAACCAATTTTCTATGCTTGTGCTGATAGCAACATAAGCATGACAACCAGCTATGCTGAAACTACGGCCTTTAGTAACGCTTTTGTTAATATTGGTACTCATTACAGCACTAGCACAGGCAGATTCACCGCACCGATTTCGGGTGTTTATAATTTTGGTGTTGCTTCCATCGGCAATTCCACTGCTACTGTGTACAGATTTAGACCTTATAAAAACGGAAGTAGTCTTAATAATTTTGAGTTAAGAGCGCAAACAGAGGGCGGTTCTTATGGCACAAATGGTGAATTTTGTTTTGTCACGCCTTTAAACGCCTCTGATTACATTTCAATTTTTGTAAAGTCAGACAATGGTACAGATGCGTATGCAGATAGTAATTTTAGATACACTTATTTCCGTGGTCATTTAGTAGGATAGGAGGATAACATGGCTTCAATTATAGGAGTGGAAACCCTCCAACATACTAACGGTACTACAGCGGCTACTATTGACAGTAGTGGTCGTATTTTACAACCAGCCAACCCCAAGTTTAGTTTATATTTAGCTACTGGCGTGACAGCAGATTACACTAGCGGTGGTGATGTTCCTTTCGATACAACAGACTTTAATGTTGGTAGCTGTGTAGCAATATCTTCAAGTGTTGCAACATTTACAGCCCCGATAACTGGCTACTACCAATTTAATCTTATGGTAAGCTTCGGTAATATTGATGCCGCCTCGTATTATAGTACATATTTAGTAAAAGGCGGAGAATCTCCTGGTAACGCAACATATCGTTTTATCGACAGTCCGGCAGGCGGCGTTTATCAAACAGGTCAAACTGCACAGTTAATTTATTTAACTGCAAATCAAACTGTTAATCCAAAGATTGCTATAAATGGAGATAGTTCCGTACAAGTTCGAGCCGGTACTCGCTTTAACGGTTTCTTAATAGGATAGGAGATACAAATGACGAGCGTATTAAAAGTAGACTCCATCCAAAATGCGGCGGGTGGCGCACCGACTGCGGCTGACTTGGGGCTGAATGTGGCGGGTACTGTTTTGCAGGTCAAACAAACTATTGGAAGCACCAGTGTACAAAATATAAGTTCAACATCTTTTGCCGGTGTTGGTCTTAGCGTTAATATTACTCCGCGTAATGCAAACAGTAAGTTTCTTGTGCAGGGGGCAATGGACATAGACGTTGATGCAAACGAACAAACTTTCTTTACAGTGTTTAGAGACGCTACAGATTTAGGAAGCACTAATGGGCTTGTAAATGCTTGGAACGGTACTAATCGTATGATTGTACCTGTCACTATTTTAATTTTAGATGCTCCATCTACGACATCACAAATTACCTATGAAATAAAAGCAAAGGTTGCCCCTGCAATTAGTGGCGCAGCATCAAGATTAAACTCACAAGGTTGTAAAATTATAATGACCGTTTCAGAAATAGCAGGATAGGAGGCTGATATGGCATTAACAAAATTAAACAATCAGTCTCTTACCGCAGTCACATCTGCTGGTATTCCTATTCGTAGTGGTAGTGTGCTTCAAGTTAAACAAACTGTAGTGACAGCAAGTGTAAGTCAGGCTGTTTCTAATGAAGCTAATTTTTTAGATATAAGCGGAATGAGTGTTTCTATTACTCCATCTTTTTCTTCAAGCAAAATACTTGTAACGTACAATGTCCGTAAAAGTAATACTGTCGCAGAGCAAAATGACTGTATACGGCTTGTCAGAGGCAGCACAAATATTGCAATTTCTACAGCGGGTGACACAGTAAATGGTGCTGGTTTTTTGCGAGACGCCCCTGGTTCTACGCCAAAGATATATCCAGAAAACTTTACTTTTCTTGATTCTCCTTCAACCACAAGTTCAACTACATATAAAATACAGTGGTCTGGAAGCAATGGTACTCTGTACTTAAATAGACGAGGGCAAGACAATGATTTTGGTGCAGTATCAACAATTACTGTTATGGAAATAGCTGGCTGATGGACGACCTTATCCACATCATTGACGGCCTAATTGCCGTAGTGGTCATGGGTTTTGGTTACTGGGCATCGACCTTGCAGAAAGAAGTCAAGCGCGTGGAGATTTTACTTAATCGCACCCGCGAAGATTACGCTTCCCGCAACGAGCTGCGCGACGACATGCGAGCCGTCACAGACGCACTTCACCGCGTCGAAGACAAACTTGACCGCGCCCTTGGCAAGTAAGGACGACCACTAACCATGTCGGGAATATTATGGGTCTCAATCCTTAGACAAATGGAGCGAACCCCACATGGAAAAATACAATCTCAAAGGCCCGCAAGTACGCCGTCCCATGAACAAAAAAGGTCATGGTTCAGTCATTGCTGGCAAAGCACCCAAGCGCAAAGCACGGGGTCTCAAGAAATAGATGAAGCCTACTGCAAAGCTAAAGGCTGTCAAAGAACTACAAAAATCAACTGGCTGGCAAGTTATGGTCGAGGTCATGCGGGACGAAATCCTTGCATCAGCCATGTCCATTGCAGAGTCAGCCAAGATGGATGTTGACGAGATAAACTTTCGACGCGGCTCAATATGGGCTGCCAAGCAACTTCTTGATATGCCAATCCGTTTAGAGGTTCGCCTTGAGTCCGAAGCAGCTCTCGCTGCTGTGGACGACAAGAAGAAGTCTGTCGATCAATAATACCTAATCATCACTAAACCGCCCCGCCGAGGCTGGGCAAGGAGAACAAAATGGCCGTACCACAGAACCCCCAAGACCAAGCCGCAATGATTGACTCGATTGCCGCACAGACAATGGGCGTTGAACCACAGATGCCGCCACAAGCCGCACCTGCACCAGAACCAAAGAAGGACTCAGCCGCAGACACTGCCGCAAAACAAGGTAGTCCTGAAACAGAAGGCGACAAGATGTCTGCCGAAGCCATCATCTATGAAATAGACTTTGGCGAAACAGACCAAGAAGGTAACAGGAAAAACCGCAAGCTGACTCCACAGCAAATCAAATCTACCTTTGATCGCTACTCAGCAATGAACTTCAAGAACGCTCAATACAAGCCAATCACAGACGTGATTGACAATTATATGAGGGACAACCCAGGCGCGACGACCAAACAAGTTGCAGACCAACTAGCAAACATGGCCAAAGCAGGCGAGTCTAATCCAACAATGGGGAACACAGAAGGCGAAAAGTCTATGTCTCCAGACGAGATGACTGCGTCACTTTCCAAATGGGAAGAAGACAATGCCGCCACACTACCCCCTGGCTACAAAGAGATGATGACTGCTAACGGCTCCGGCATGGCAAACATGCAAACAGCATTGGCTGAAACTCAGAACATGCTGAAGATGGTCTTAGCTAACTCCCAAGGTGTTGCAGACGCAGCAAAGGGTCAGGTTCAAGGCGCACAAAACGAACAGATTAATGCAGTCCGTGGTCAAATCGCTAACAACATTGACCGTGTACAGCAAGCTCTTGGCCTGCCAGACTCCGCCGCAGACGACTTTATGGTTTTCGCAGCAGAGCGCGGCTTTACAATGGAAGACTTTGTCGATCCTCAGATGACAGTCAAAGTCATGCAAGACTTCAAGAACAACATGGACGGCCCAGAGATGGAGCGTATGCGCGGTATCGCACAACGTCGCCAAGCCTTTACAGGATCACTTGGAGCAACTCCATCCCCAGCAGGTAACGCTGCGCCACCCGCAGATAACAGTACATTCGATAACTTTGCTAGTGCTGCCATGTCTAGGAAAGGCATAGCCTAATGATGACAGGATTTGCTGTCCCGATGGTTGATTTAATACAAGTCATCATCGGGCTGCTGATTTTATATCAGATTAGAAAATGAGTAAGTGGGACATGCACGACCATACAACTCCCGAACAAGTGAAAAAAAATCGCTTGGAAGGGACGAACGCTGAGAAAAAAACAGCTACAGTAAAGACAGTACCGTATCGCGCCAAGGCTCGTTAGTACATTTAGGGCAAGCGATGGATAGACCCGCACTGCTCGACCAAACCGAACGTAAATCTCTAGCCATGAAGGAGTAATTCTAATGGCAATTCAAGGTATGCGCGGAACTGGCGAGTTCACCTCCGATTTCCGCCCCAAAAACTATCGTGAGCTTTTCACGCTTCTTGAGCCAAACGGCAACGCACCGCTTAACGCTATGCTTGCAATGGGTTCATCCGAGCCAACTGACGACCCTGAGTACAAAAACTTTCGGGATGAACTTCCTGATCGTACTCTGACTGTCAACGGCGCAATCGCAAGCACATCAACTGCAAGCATCACCATTGATGCCGCAGACGACAACAAGTTTGCTATCAAAGGTGCAATCATCATCAACCAGACAACTGGTGAAGTGATGCAGGCAACCGCAGACACCACCGCCACAACATTGGCAGTTACTCGTAACATTGGCGGCACAAGCCACCAGATTGCGGACAACGCTGTTTTGTTTGTTGCTGGTTATGCGGCGGCTGAAGGCGACACCTCTCCAACGGCTATCTCATTCGATGCCACAGTGGTTTCCAACTTCACCCAGATTTTCCGTACAGCTTTCCAAGTATCTAATACTTTGCAAAGCACACACTTGCGGACTGGCGACAAGATGGATGAGTCCATGACTAAGGCACTCAAGCTCCACATGTCAGACATCGAACGTGCTATGTTCTTTGGACGGAAGGTCGAGTCAAATGGCTCAACTTCAGCACCAACCCGCTATACTGGCGGTTTGACCAACAGCCTAACCAACGTCGTAGACATTGTTGCCTCATACGCCTCACACGGCGGATCAGGCGCAGGTCAGATGACTGAGGCTGGTTTTGACGCACTTCTTATTTCAACCATCTTTAAATATGGTTCAAAGCAGAAGATCGCTTTTGTTGGCGAAACAGTTGCGGCAAATCTTCAAGCAATCGGTAAAGATCGCTGGAAGCCAACCGCAGTTGAAGGCGCATACGGTGTGAACCTCACACAGTACAGCACCTTTGCTGGAGACCTGATGATCCATCTGCACCCGCAGTTCCGTCAGCTCGACCACATGAAGACCGCAATGGTCATCGTTGACTTTCCTTATCTTGTGTATCGCTACCTTGAGGGTCGTGACACAAGCCTACTTGAGAACCGTCAAGCGGTTGACGCAGATAGCGTCAAGCACGAGTACCTCACCGAGTGTGGTCTTGAGCTTCTTCAGGATAAGGTTCATGCGTACATCACAGGCTGGTCAACCAAGTAAGGACGACCAACTTGCTATAATCAGCGATTATAAGGGGGCGTTCATCGCCCCCTTATTTTTACTGGAGGACTAAATGGCAGAAGCAAAGAAAGCAGCAGCCCCAAAAGCAGTTAAGAAAACCCGCGCTCGCACTGATACAGGCGCATTTATCGCAGATGACCCCAATACGCCAGACGTAAACGAGGCATGGGTGCAAGAAGAGGTTGCTGGTAGCAAGCCGCAAACAGGGTTCACTTATTATGAGAGCCGTGAGCAAGAGCCTGCATCTTTTGATTGTGCGGACATAAAGCCAACTAGAAACGGCTCTTCAGGGCGTCTTGAATGGAAAGTAGCAAACGACGACGTGGCTCGGTTCGAGTCTCATTTTTTTGTCAGGAACGCTCGTATCGTAAGGAAATAGTAAATGGCAACCTATTACCTACCAAATGGACAGGCATACACAGGCGACACCCATGTTATGGATGGTGTTCGCATGTCAGGTGGTTCGCACACAACCAATAGCGAAATTCTTATTGAAGAGAAAAGCAATTCCAATCCACAGATTGTAGATGGAAGATCGCCTTTACAGACGATGTGTATGCAAGCCCTCAGACGTTATGGCGAGTTCTCCCCTGGCACGGTAGATGGCGACGTACTCCTAATGTTTATCGACTTCGCTAACATGGTTATCGACGACATTAGGATGCACCCTTACGCCCCAACAAAAGCTGCAACAAACCAGTCTGGCAACGCAATAACCGTTCCAGTTTCTTTTGACTACTACGTCAGTCTGTCAGACACGCGGGACATCGACGACATCATCATCGTTCAAGGTCTTCTATATCATTACGCAATGCAGCAGGGCAGCGACAAACTGCAAATGTACATGCCAATGTACCACCGCACTTTGAACCAGCAACTCTGGCGCGGACTTAACGGATACACGGTCAGATACAAAGAAAAGACCACATACGATTTGACTGAACCATACGCGAACCTTGAGCTTCTCAACATAAACAACACTGGCACTTCTTACGAATGACAAGCCCAATAAAATCACCAAGCGGAGTCAGAACAAAGGCTTTTACCTACGAGAACTTTCAAGGTCTCGACACATCAAGGGACATCACGTCCCTTGATACAGGTAAACAGCAGCATCTTTCTCAGATCAAGAACGCTACCTGCGACTGGCGTGGGCAAATAGTTCGTGATGCCTCCACAAAGTTTAGAACTGGAGACCTGCCCATTAAGCACGTCCGCTTCTTTACAAATGGCGAGGTCGTCTGGGCTGAACAAACTGGGTCTGGCATAACTCTGCGCTCAGACAGAGGACACTTTCTTGCAGACGCTCACCCAACTTCAGCTATCATTGCATCCACTGTCTTCAATCAAAATGTGCAGTTCACTTGCAAATACAGACCACTTTATCGTTACAACGGCATTACCTTTGAACGAAATCAATCACCAGCAATAAACGAGCTTCAACCTGCATATTGCGCGTCTGTACAAAGACGTCTGGCAGTTGCGGGCATCCCTGGCCGAGAAACGCAAATCCATTTCAGTCGCGTTGACCAAGACGAAATATTCCCAGATGACGAAGAAGAGGGAAGCACCAACGTCTTACGCGCTGGGTTTATTGACATCGCAAACCTTCTTGGTTCGGCAGACACCATTACTGGCCTTGGGTCATTTGAGCAGAACAGACTTGTTGCGTTTACCGCAGACAAAGCCATCATCTTTAAGATTGACCCAAACATAGATAACTGGCTGATCGACGACAATGCTAACATCAACATTGGCTGCGCCAGCCACAACACCATAGTAAACGCTGGCACAGACCTTCTCTTCTGCTCACGATCCGGCATCCACTCGATCAAACGCTCAGAAGAAAACGGTATTCTTGTTTTCAGCTACAGTATGTCAGACAAAGTCGACATTCTTTACCGTGAGCTATTTAACTCAGTACCAAACTCAGAGAGCATTAGTGCGGTATTCGATCAGGACACTGCTCAGTACCACGTCTTCTTTCCACAAGATGGTGACTTCCTTTGTAAGCGTCTAACTTTGGCTATGAACCCAGAAGGTGGCGAATCACAGCCAAAGTTTAGTCAAGGTGACTTCCTTAACTCTCGCTGCGGCGACTTCCTAAATGGAAAGCTAGTCTTGGGAACGTCTGGCGGTACATTTGATGTTCTTAATGTAGAAGAAGTAAACGACGTCGCCGTTACTCCAGAGCTAGATGTCACAACACCACTACTTTGGCATGGGTCTTTGGACGAAACCAAAGAAACCAACAGCATAATTTTGCAAGCGGCTGGCATTGGTAAGATCATTGTCGATGCTCAAGATGATAAAGGCAGATTAATTGGTTCGATGGTCATAGAAGTCAATGACACCTCGGACGACAACTATTTTCAGGATGTGCCATTATCTGTTCAATATGAAAGGAAGTGGCAACACCGATACCGTGCGGCTCAATACCGCTTCAGAACAGAGGGCGGACGCGGCCTTCTTAGAATTATCGGCTTTGCCATCACCGTGAGGACATAACATGACCCGACTTAGACAGCAGTATCCGCAGAACTACGGCTCAAGTGGCAACATATCCACAGAGTTCGAGAACATTACTCGATACATCAACGCCGCAGAGCTAGGTGACAAGACGGTTGGCGAGCTTTTGGCAACCATCTTTGACACGAATGGCACATGGTCTGGCCCTGTGGAGATGCGTCTCGACAGTTCTGCTGGCATCCAGTACCGCGTAGGCTCTTACTCAGACACAACTACTGGATGGACAACTATTGTTGCTTTGTCATCACTCAAAGGCGCAGACGGAACTACAGTCGGTACAATCGGTGCGCCCATCTTACACTCACGCAGCGACACTTTAGCAACTGCTGGACAGACCGTGTTTGCATACTCGCATGACAGCACAGACGAACTGCTAGTTTACGTTAACGGTGTTTTAAAAAGAACAGGTGCATCATTCGATTATCAGTCAAGCGCATCAGCCAACACAGTTACATTCAACTCCGGCCTTTCAGCCAACGACCTTGTTACAATTTATAAGATTAGAGCTACTGCCGTTACTGGTTTTACGCGGTCTGACACTGTTACTACGTCTTCACAGAACGTGTTTAACTTTGTCCACGACAGCACTACTGTGCTTCAAGTTTATAAAAACGGTGTCCTTCAGCGAGAAGGTGGCTCATTTGACTACCTGTCTAGTGCATCAAATGACAGCGTGACGTTTAACTCAGCAGTAGCATCAGGCAACACTGTTTCCATTATCACAGTCGAAAACACATCAACTCAAGTTGTAACGGGAATGATGTTTGAGTCACAGTTTGTCGACTCCACTACTGGCTTCATTGATTTTGGTAAGATTACTGTCGCTGATAATGAAATTACACAAGCAAAAGTATCTGGTCTGACAACAGGACTTAGCAGCAAGGCTAAACTTACTGTTGCGTCAAGCACTCCAAGCAGCCCAGCTACTGGTGATTTATATTTAGATACTTCACAGACGCCAAACACTCTGAAGTTTTATGATGGCTCTCAGTTTTTACAGACTTCACCCGAAAGTTCTTTGCCAACCTTTGCTTCAGCAAACGCCAACCAGTTCGTTAAAGTAAACGGTTCTGGAACAGCACTGATCTATGGAACAATAGATTTATCTTCCGTAATTGCTGTGACTCAGAAAGGCGCGGCTTCAGGCGTGGCATCTTTGGACTCAACTGGACGTCTGCCAAACTCACAGCTACCTGCATCCGTGGCATCTGAAAGCATATACAGCATAACAACCACTGCCGCTAACCAGACCTACACAGTAAAGCGTATCTTCAAACAGAAAATACAAATCAACGGCCTGTCTCTGCAAACAGCATCTGGTACTTGCTCTGTTCAGCTATCAGTAAACGGAGTAGCGGTCGGAAGCACATACAGTGTTTCATCAACCGTGAATGAATTTGCTTTGGGAACTGTGATTGAAGTAGATGCGACCGCGGCATCTAAGTCTATTCAGTTTGTGGTCACTAACAACTCTTCTGCGGCTGGCTTGGAAGTAACTATGGCGGTGGCTGAAGTCACTAGCTAATGACGCTAAAGGTAATAACAGATGACACTTATCGGGTCACATCATGGGCAAGCCCGCATCTTGAAGACATGGAGTGGTCAGACGCTTTCGCTTTTGGCTACGAATTTGATGATGAACTTGTTGGTGCTGTCATATTTACGGAGCCTAGCAAAAACGACATCCACGTCAGTGTTGTCTGCACAAACCCAGTTTGGTGGCACAGACGGTATATTAAAGTTCTTTTCAATTACGCTTTTGAGACCTGTGGCTGCACAAGAATATCGGCTTTGGTTAAAGCGTCTAACGCCAAGTCCCGCAAACTTCTTAGGGGTCTTGGGTTTCAACAAGAAGGCGTTATCCGCCAATACCACAAACCAGAAGACGGCATTGTTTATG
>JGI24004J15324_10001183_pt1 | contig 10393 bp, 18 predicted proteins | sample LinPmetageLP32_FD_15324 | JGI IMG/M metagenome (IMG submission 15324)
GTATGTGCCGCCAAGTAAATGTTCAATTAATCCCCAATGCGGTTCCTGATTAACCCAAGCCGTACTGGGGTCGTTTACCTGAGTGACGTTGCCAACGCGCTGGCGACCACCAGAAAAGCCTGAATACACAGTTAAATCCCGCCTGATGCCGTCAGTTTAGTAGAGCCTAATGCCAGTGCCCCTACCAGCACGTTCGTAAAGCGGATTAAACTCGCTCAAAATTAAGTACCCAAGTCCGTCTGTCCAGTGCTCAATGTTGGCTGATTTGTCAATGACATAATCTTCAGCACCCTGTTTGTAAGTAACGTTTTTCAAAGCCTTGATCGTGTGCTTACATCGCGGGTGTACAAAAAGTCGCATTTGACCTTCGGCAGTTTTAATCATCCAATTTGTTGCATTTATTTTGTCCTTGACAGCCCAAGGAGCTCTGGGACTGATACAGCCGAAACCGAACCTCCTAATGATGTCATGGTCTGTTTTCCCAGCCGACGAAGTTTTTCTGGCTGATCCTGTTGGATCGGGGTAAGCGATAATTTTGCGGTCTGGGAATCTTTGTTTAAGCATGGCGCAAACCTCATCTGTGTTTGATTGCTGTACTGCCAATTCATCCCAAATGTGCAGCGTATCTCCAACTCTGCTGCCAAGCACTCCGGCCATGATGCTGACGTTGAAATCAGTTCCCCAATAAATGGCACCACCTGTATCGCTGGCATCATTGCTTATATTTTCATCTGTAAAGCCTGGATAAACACGACCGGAAAGTGTTTCAAAAGAAGCCAAGTACTCTTGACGGAATGTTCTTTCGTCCAGAGTTCGTTTTGCTGCTTCAACTTCCGCTTCAGGCACGTTGCCGCCTTCAAGGGTCGTAAACGAAAACGTGCGCCAGTCTGTTTGATCTTTAGCTTGCTCCCACAAATCGTGAAACCAATTTAATCCAGCAGGCGTAGTAATAAACCATGCTGGGCCACCTTGATCGGATAATGCCGGCCTTAGTACCATTTCCCATGCAGATTTTTTAACGTAGGCAGCTTCGTCAACTACAAGCGAGCTAAGACTTACCCCACGGAGTGAATCTTCGTTATCAGCGCCTCGTAATGCAATTTGCGCTCCGTTAATAAATTCAAGGCTTAGGTCCGATTCGTTTTGCTTAACCACCAAATCTCGTGGTGCCATTTCTTTTAGTTGACGCCACGCAATTTGTTTTGCCATACGGTAGTTAGCAGTGACATACCAGTTCAAGCTTTGAGGCTTTTCAAGCGCCCAGTTAAGAAGACGGGTTATACACAAGTACGTTTTGCCAAATCGTCTGCCACTACACAACAACTTAAAACGTTCTTGTGCTTCGTAAACTTGGCGTTGCGGTTCAGTAAGTTTATTTTCAAGGGCATTAGCCAGTTCAGTAAAATCTTCTTGGCAAAAAGAATCGTTGCCTTCAACCTCAAGAGTTATTGAACCAGAAGGTATGGCGGCAAGTATGCTCATTTAACCCATACAGAAGGTCGGTTGTTCCACAATTTAGTAGTTTTGGCGCTGTAACCTAGTTCTCTTGCGTTTTTGCCAAACAGTCTGCCCATCTTTTTAGCCTCGACGATACCACCGTCACATTGGTAAAAGTCAAAGTGCCCTGGAGATTTTGCACCAAATGAGTTTGCTGTAACCCAAACGTTAGGTTTAAGAGAATGAAGCTCATTGAAATGGCTGATCGGAGCTTCAAAGTGCTCAAAATACTCGGACGCAAGAATCATTGCTGTCCGCGGTTGGCCTTTAATCTGTAACGGATTCATCTGTCCTCTGCTTTTCTTTCGATAAAAGAATTGAGCGCTTGTCTTTTTATCGCATTGCGTAATTGTGTTTTTTTCCCGTCAACCAAGTGCATTGACGAAACGAAGGTGCACTCTGTGATTCCATCCTCCGTAAGACACACCTTATAGCCTTGACCGTCGCCGGTTGATCTCAGTTGCAGTGTCATTTTACGATTTTTGCCATTTTTGCCATTGTATTGATGCAACCCAATGCTGCGCTGTATTGGCTGGCTTTTCGTGACTCTTGAGCAAGTGTCGCAAGCTGTGCCATCAAGTCGGCTGTGAACTGACGTCGATCTATGTCCCAATCCTTTGCTGTGACTTCGTTTGCCCACTCTATGTACTTGTAAGCCTGCCGTCGGTCTAACCCCCACTCCCGTGCGGCATAAACCACACATTCAGAGTTAGGCACGTTTCGGGCTTTTAAAGCGGCCATACGTGCGATTCGCCACTCTTTTTCTTTTAATGTGACCCGTTTACCCATCTTCAGCTGACGGAAACCTGCTTGAGCTTAAGTGATTCTGGCTCATAGTCTGGATCTTTGACAAGAGGAATGTCTTTAAACATGCGCCAGTTGTCTTTTATATGAAAATGTGGCCGACCGTATTTGTTTTTAAGTTCTACGATTCCAGGCCATCTTTGTTGTAGTGTTCTTGAGCCATAAGCTCTAGAGTCAAGGTTTTGGTAGTCGTCACTGTTTCCGCCTTTCATTGTCATGGTAGCCATTTTGTCCGATGTTATAAAATAAGTGCCAATCGTGCAATGTTTGTTGGCAAGAGATTGCAAACATAAGTCAACATCTTCGTTCCATGGGCCGCGCCACCTAAAGGGCAAGTCGTTTTTAATGCACATGCATGAGTAGACATGGATGTTTTTTCGGTACGGAATTTTTACGCTGCGAGGGATCGCAAAAAAAGTATAATAAGGGCCATAAATGCCAACGTTTAGCCATCGGTCGCAATGATTTTCAATTAAACGCAGCCCTATACCAGGGTGGATTTTTATTCTACTTTCTCCGTCAAACTTGCGCCAGAAACGTATGTTGTCGTCAATACACCAGTGCCGTTTTGAGTTTAAATTGTTGCTGTGATTCCAAATGTAGTTTCGTACCGGAATGCTGCGTTGCCCTAGGTTGCTAAACGGTGTTACTAAATAGTCAGCATCTGGCATACAGTTGCGATAGGCATCAAGGTCTTGAGGCTCGACTACTAATTTAAAATTTACTTTGTGTTTTAAAAGGTTAATTGCAGACAAGCAACAGTCTGGCCTTCCTTTTGATATGACATACAAAGGGTACTTAGGCTGCATCACCGTAAAGGCATGTTTTGCAAGTAGAAATTGACTCCCACGTGTCTGTCGCATGTGCTTTTCTTAGGTCTTGCATAGCCTGAGAGTTCCATGCTTCAGATAATGACATGCTTTTAATATTTCCTAACGCCAAAAATTTACCATAAAGTTTGCAGCATGGGAGGATGTCGCCCTCCGAATCAATAACTAATTGCTTAAAAGGGAAACTACATGACTGTGGTTTTTCTTGCCTTTTAATAGTAAGCCCTGTGTCTTTACCTGGCACTTCGTTCATAGTTTGAAAAGTTATAACATCGGCTACGTCAGTCCATTGCTCAGCAAATAAATCTGCTTCATGTATGTTGGATTTATTTTTTAAGAAGGAAACGCGTACTAACGGGTATGCCATACCACGTTTATTTCGTTCGGCAATCAAAGCCTTAACGTTAGACACGACTTCATCAAATGCACCATTGCGCCGTTGTTTATTGTAAGTTTCTGCGGTTGCTGCATCAATCGAAACAAATATTTTGGTAAGCCCAGAGTCAAGCAGTTCAGTTCTGCGCTTGGCATTAAGCAGGCTGCCATTAGTTGTAAAATAAATGTTTAAGATGCCTGCCTTTTTTGCGTATTTTATTGCTTTGTCAAGCCATCTTACAAGCAGCGGTTCATTTATGTAGTTAAGCTTTAGGCTTGCTGTCCCGATTTTGGCAGCTTCATCAATGATTGCCGCGTACTGATCCCACGTGAGTTTAGCAGTAGTCCTAGCTTCACCAGTGCCATGTATGCAAAACGGGCAGGCCATGTTGCAAGACCCGTTTATTTCAATATCGATTTGTACGGGTGAGACACCAGCTACTTGGTAGCGCTCAGCAATGACCTGTTTTGCTATGTAACGCTGCCAAACTTTCTGGTCTTGATCCGGCGGGCATTCAAGCAAAGCTGATTTGTTGCGGATGTCAAAAAATGGGTCAGTCATTGTCGAGCATGTAAGCAAGGTTTTGAGTTGATTTTCTCTCTTTGATTGGCCACCAGATGCTTTTTGTTTTATCTGTGTGGTTTACGCCGAGAGTTTTGAAAAAGTCTGCTCGATCTTTTTCGTTTTCAAAGCTAACGATAACCTTAATAGAATCGTGAAGAGGCTTAAAGTCAAGGTCTTCATATTCTTCGTCGTCAAGGTTAGTAATTTCGTCTTTTGACCTAGAAACCATCAGCAGTGCTTCAAGCTTTTGCTGGTCGTAACCTGTTCCTAACAAGTCGTCGTCCACCAGGATTTTTTTTAGTACGTCTGTTAACTCGCGAGCGTTCGCATCGCCAATGTGCGAAATTTCATTGTCAGCAGTTAAAAGCTTGAGTGCTTTTACGTCATTTGCCTCAAGATTAGTACGCAAGCAAGGGACAGAGGCAAGACCAAGAGATTTTGCTGCATCGACAACACCATGCCCAGCAAGAATCGTGCCATCTGTGGCAATGATGATGTTGCGGTAAATGCCGTGCTCTTCAATAGATTTTTTTAGGTGCTCGAGTTGCACCTCTGGGTGTGTCTTGTAGTTTTCAGGGTGTGGCTTTAATTCACCAATTGGTACCTGCTCAATTTTTGTAGTTACAAAAGTGTTATAGTCAAGCAGCGAATTAAGATCTTGGCCTAAGTCCAATTCACTAATCGAACTGATTTCGCTTGCTAGGTTTTCGTAATCCCAAAGCGATTGCTCTGCAATTTTGTTGTCGGCAATAACGTAAGCTTTTTGCTCTGCGGCTGTTAAACCAACTACAACACGTACAGGAACAGTTTTCAATCCTAACTTGCGTGCGGCTTCAAATCTGCCGTGTCCGGCAAGTATCGTGTTGTTGTCATTGACAACAATAGGTTGTGTAAAACCAAAACGCTGAATGGCTGCGACTAGGTTTTTAATTTGACTTTCTGGATGTTTTTTTGAGTTCTTTGAATACATAGAAATGGCATCGATGTCCATTTCGCAGGTTTCGATTGCTACTTCAGGCATTTTGTTTTTTTAAAGGTTAGCAGATGAGTCAACCTTCCAACCAACATAAGGTTTTGGATTCATGGCTTCATCGAAGTCATTTTGAATTTTTTGCTCGTACTTTGAGATTGCTAGGCTTTCCAGCAAATTAACAAGTTCGAACATAAGCAAATCGTTAGTTTTCTGATTGTGTTGAGTCATAGATTGAAATGATGACAGATGAAACAATAGCTTCCATTTGTGTTCTGGGGATGCCGCTGTACCTACGAGAAGCAGCTTCTACAGCATTACTAAAAACAGCTCTGCCTTTTTTAATTTCTTTGTGCAAAACTGTTTCACGGATCCAGCAGCTAATTGGTTTGTTTTCGGCGGCGGCAAACTTTTCGATTTTGCTTCTTTCTAGTTCAGAAAAATAGCACTTAATCGGTTTTTTTGTGTCGCTTTTATTAGAAAGGCTCATCTGTAATGTCTTTTGATTTGACAGGGGTAACAGGAAAATCGCGCGGGTCTGGCTCGGCCAAAGGTTTTTCTGGGTGGTAATCTTTTAAAAGATTTTGATGCTTTATGCCGATGTAGCCTTTGGGAAAAACGTCAGTGTCTACCAGTGTATTTAATTTCCAGCTATCTGGCATGACGTCTAAATCTTCTAAGCTCCAATAGCCTTGTTTAACACCATGATGCAATGTCTTCCTTATAGATCCAACATCAAAAGCTTTCTGCATTTTCCCAATAGCGCGGATTGAACAACTGTTCCATTGTATACCCTTTTTTCAAATGTTGGACCGCCCACTTATAAACCGCTTCTTGTTCTGGCACGGTATGTCTTAGTTTTTTGCATTTTCGTTTGAGTGCTTGAGGACAAAAATCGCGTTTCTTTTGTGGCTTTTGTTTGCCGCGTTTGACGTACGGTTGTACTTCAATGTCAAAAAAACCGCTACCTTTATCAACAATAACGTGCGCGTCAATTTGCTTTTCCTCAAGATAAGCTCGGACAGCCATTACGTTGCTAAGAAAACTTTTGTGAAAAATCCAAACAACGTTTTCAAATCGTTGCAGATGGTCTTTTGTCCTTTGTCTGAACTCTTCCAGTTTAATTGGCGAGAGCTGAACCTCAACTGCTAAATGTCCTTTATATCCATCAAAGTCAAGTATTCTGTGCTGTCCTAACCGCATCTTTTCTTCCACTTGTTTTTTTATTACTGCGGACTCTGCAGCAAGGAAAGCGATGTCTGGTTCACGAAAATTTGGGTCTTTGATATATCGCGCCATAACAGTCGAAAAAAGATTTGGCGTATTTAAATTTATAGCAGGTATAAGATTACGTTTGCCTTTTGCAAGTTCAGTACAATATTCGTCATGGCGTGATTCAGTGCTGGCGCATTTAGTGTTTTTAGCCTTGCCCGGCACATGGGAAAAGCAGCACTGTGAAAAAATATACTGATCACCCCTATCAAACGAAGAACTACGTCGAAAATGCTTTTCTGCAGGTATTTGACTGAAGTCAAGCCCTTGCAAAATGACTTCGATCGGACGAGACACGCCCGTTTTTTCTTTGTCTCGTTCTTTTATGCACTGAACGCAACCGAACTTTTTGCCGCTGAACTTTTTAATTAACTCGTCTTCAGGAAGTCGCTGTAGCAAGTCTTCAATTCGGTAAACATTTTTGGTTTTAAGGCAAATCGCGGTTTGGCTCATCAGACAAGACCTTGCAAAGCTGGATTGCCAGGTTCGTCTTTGAATCCGTGCCTAGCGGTGAATACACGCCCTGCAGGGTGCTTTGACTGGTCGTGTGGTGGATCACCCTTGGCAGACGGTTTGAACTGCTCGTAGCGGGTACAGGAGACGCTTGCCCATTTGCCGTTGATTGCCAACTGCAGCTGTTGATCCACAACATCGTGTCCATGACGCTTTAAAAGCTTCAGCAGCTCATTCATGAGCAAAGTCCAAGCGGTTGGCCCTCTGCTGCCTTTCTTGAGCTTCCAGAACTCTTTTATCAGTTCTGCATGCCTTTCTAAGTCTTTATTTATTAAGTTACTTTTTTTAGTTTTATTAGTATTACTATTTAAAGAGCCCTGGCGGGCGGCTTGTTCTCCCATTATTTGGCTTTGAGCGCCGATGTAAACCCCCTGGGTTATGGCAGCCTCAACCAGGTATGCCACAAAGTGAGGCATAGCAAGGGTTTCCGGTTTTGTTTCAATTAGTAAATCACCGACAGAAGGGGGCAAAACCACCCTTACCACCAATGGCTGACCCTTTTCAAAGCTTGGCAAAGTTTTTCACGAAATGGGATTTCGTTTTAAACTTATCATGATATTGTCATTTGGTAAACAAATTTGCAAATGCTTGACGAGATCGAAGGCCTTAAGTTCTTTGAAGACATCCACCGATACTCTCTCCATGACGTCTGGCTGCTGCACAGCGTTACTGGTGTTTTGTCTTTTGACATGAGCCCATTTGTACAGGCACGAATCAATGAAACGCGTGATGGTGAGAATGGGTGGGCTCTAAGAGGAACCACGGTTCATGCAGCGCTTGAGCACCATTTATTAGGCGAAGCACAGGTCAACCCTGGTCGATACGAGGAATGGATAAATCCATTGCTCGATAACTGGTTGGTGCAAGACACAAATCCGATCGCCGTTGAATACCGTCTTTGCGATCCACGCATATCACTTGGTGGATCTTTCGACTTTTTGATCAAGTACAAAGACAAAACAATTCTTGGTGATCTCAAAACTGTCGGATCAGCAGCAGCCGTTGAATCGCGCAAAGCCGCTACAGCGCAACTTGGCGGTTATTTAAACATGCTGAACTATCACCACCCAAGACTTTGGATTGATCGATGCGTCACATTGGTGTCAGGCCCAGGCGCAGTAAAAGTAATTAGCTCCGATCCTGCTGAATGTATCAACGCTTGGGAGGATGCTTGGGGCAAGTATTCGGTACATCTTGAAGTTAAGGAACCGTTTTGATGCTGGACCAAAGGTCAATTGACTACATTGCCGAACGGATTAAGCAGCTTCGCCTTGACGATCCGGTTTACTGCAATCAATGCCAAAAAGAGTTCAAAGACCAGTTCGGTTGTTTTGCTTCGCCTGGCTTGGAATGGAATGCAGAAACGTGGGCTTTCTGGCTTCATAAATGCGGAATGTGGCGGGTAGAGCAAAAAAGAACTGTTAACAGAGACAAGCCTCGGTGGTAGGTGGTATACAAGTCACTCGTTTTGGTATACCATAGTTGTATCGACAACCCCAAGGCATTCTCCAAATGACCACCGATCAACAAATCTCTGACCTCAAGGTTCTTCTTGATCACCTCGAAACCGAATACGCACACAGCATTGCTTCTGGCAATTGGGTGGCTTGTTCAACCGCCAAAGGCAAGGTTGCCAAGGTCCGCAACCGCATCGGCAAACTCATCAAGGTCCGCATGGGCATGGTCTGATTACAAAGCGCCACATCGCAAACCTACCTGGATTACCTAATGCAAGAAGTTCAAAACCTAGCCAAAGAAATCATGGAAATTAAAGCAAAAATGCGCGATTTGCAAGACCAGCTTGACGAAAAGCTCGATCACTTTAATCGTTTTGTTTGCATGGGCAAAGTTGAAGATTACAAAACAGAGAACAGCGCTTTTTTGCTTGGTTCGATTCGCGTAAAGTCCGTACAAACTCGTCGATGGTCATACAACAAGCACACCATGTACCAAGTCAAGAAATTACAGGAAGAGGCACAGCTTTTAGGCTCTGCCGAACTGAACACGACCACATCCTTTAGATTCACGAATGTATCAGATGCAAGTCAAGTTTGACGTTATAGGGCGCCCAGCCCCTCAAGGCAGCAAAAATCAGTTCGGTGCAGAGGCCAGCCAGTTTGTTAAACCGTGGCGTGTAGATGTGAAGTATGCTGCCGCAAAAGCTGTAGGGCCTGACTGGGACACCAAAAAAGCTGTTGCGGTTGACATTACTTTCAAGTTTTTACAACCAAAAAGTCACTTTACTTCCAAAGGAAAACCTAGTAGTAGCTGGACGCAGTTTCCTATTGGCCGAAACAAAGGTGACATTGACAAGCTTTGCCGCAGCACGCTTGATGCTTTAACTGGCGTGCTGTACGACGATGATGCTCAAGTGGTATATCTCATTGCAAAGCGCCAATGGGCCAGTACCGCTGGCGCTTCTATTATTGTTTTTCATCTTTAACTATGGATCATTTTGACGAATTTCTCAAGACCGATAAAAACTATCAGTTAATAGTTACCCGACATCAAAAAGTCCACGCCGAAGCCAACGGGCTTGGCCATGAAATTATGCGCGAGGCTCACAGAGTAAATGGTTTGCTATTAGCAACTGATTTGTTGATTGAAAAGCTTTGTGATCACGGAAACATTGAGGAAGGAGATAAACGCGACATAGATTTAAAGCTTCTTACAGGTAGCAACTCAGAAAGTTGGTATTCAGTCGTAAGTTCTACCCTCGATTTACTAAGAGAGCAAATTGTCGACCAGTGCTCGCAAGTTGTTTTGGCGCAGACCAACTACATGAAGGCAAAAGAAAGTGCATCACAGCATTGCTCAAGCTTGACTGCCGCTAGAGAGGAAGCAAAAAAACGCTTTAAAAAAGAGCAGTCTGATAAAGCCAAACAGTAGGTATACAAGTTAAGCATTTTGGTATACCATAACTATATCAACACCCCATCTTTTCATGATCGGCATCATTCCTAAACAACGCCCATCCTTGCCAGGAGAGCAACCGCAGCCAAAGCCACTTTCTTGGAACAAGCCAGGGCCAAAGCTACCCAAACTTTGATGGTATACAAATCAGCTGATCTGGTATACCATAGTTCTATCAACAACCCCACAATGGATTTTCACAACTCATCTCTGGCTCTCAACGAATGGCTCGAATGGACCGAAGACTACATCCGCAAGCCCGAATCCGTTAAAGCGCACTACTGCGAGGCCAAAAATCCTTCTACCAATGAGGTGGTCTGGGATGACCTGCTGTACAGCGATGAAGACAAGATTAAACGGCTTGAAGAAGCCTACAAGGCTGGTCTTGTTTTGGTCATCAACCCTAAAGCCGAAACGATATACGAAGCATAAAAACCCTTTTTAAAAATTCCCTAAAAACAAATGACTCTTACAGCAGACCAGTTAACCCTTCAAACCAGCAAGCTCGAACTTAATCAGATTATTTGTTCTAGCTACGGCTACAACATGACTTACGTCCAGTATTACGTCGTCGCTCGAATGACTAAAGCAAGCGTTTGGCTTCGCCCTGTCGGCTGCATCGTTACTGGCGATGACGGCAGAGGCGAAGGCAAA
>JGI24004J15324_10001184_pt1 | contig 10391 bp, 20 predicted proteins | sample LinPmetageLP32_FD_15324 | JGI IMG/M metagenome (IMG submission 15324)
CGTGGCACAGCTCATTATGGTGGTATGGTCTAATGTCTCTTATAGGAGAGATGAGAAATAGAATAGTCATTCAAACACTTGGTGGCTCAGCAGATGCAGGTGGTGGACAGTCATCTAGCTTTTCAACACTATCAACTGTTTGGGCAAAGGCAGAAAATTTAAGTGGTGGAGAAGGAATCTTCGGTGACCAACTCAGAGGTACAGCAAGTTATAAATTCACTATCAGATACAATTCATCAGTCACAGATAAGAACAGAATATCTTACAACTCAAAAACATATAACATAACTTATGTCAAAGATATAGATGAAGGTAGAAATAAGTTCCAAGAAATATTAGCAACTGAAGGAGTGGCTACATGATTAGTGTGAAGGTTAAATCTAACTTTGCTAAGAAAGCTGATGTGGTATTGAAGAAATATCAAGTCAATGCTTCAAGACATGTCAATCGTGTTCTTAATACTTTCAAAAGAGATATTCAGTTGGGCATGAGAAACACACCAAAGACAGGTAATACTTATGAACGAGGTGGTAAAACTCATATAGCTTCATCAGCAGGGAATCCACCTGCAATGGATACAAGTAGATTGGTAAATAGTATACAAATTAAACCATCATCACCAAGTATAAAACCTGTAGGCAAAGTATTTACAAATGTAGAATATGCTCAGATGTTAGAACTTTATATGGACAGACCATTCATGGGCAAAGAATCAAAAGCATATAAACAAGCAAAAGCATTTTCAAGAAAGATGGCTAAGGATATTAAGGTAAGCTGATGGGATATCATTCATTCGATTTACAATCAGCATTATATTCTTTGTTATCAGGTGATAGTACACTAGATGGATTGGTAGGTAACAATAAGATATTTGATTCTGTAGCACCACAAGATACAGCATATCCTTATGTTCTTATTGGCACAGAAATAACTACAGATATTGGAACAAAAACATTAGATGGTAATTTATACAATGTAGATATTGATGTATGGTCTCAATACAGAGGACAAAAAGAAATCAAGGAAATTATGGAAAGAATTTACATCTTATTGAATAATGTTACAATCAGTGTGTCAGGTGCAGATTCTGTTATGAGCTTTGTTAGTAGCTCAACTACAATAGTAGAAGCAGATGGAATCACTAGACATGGTATAATTAATATTAATTTTACAATTTACGATAATTAAGAGGTAATAAAATGGCAGTACAAAAAGGAAGTTCTCTACTAGTGAAAGCAGGGAATGCAGGGTCTCCAGAGACTTTCACCACTGTAGCTGGGTTGAGAGACACATCTATCAGCATCAATCAAGAAACTGTTGATGTAACAAACAAAGATTCAGCAAGAGTAAGAACATTACTTGCACAAGGTGGAATTAAATCATTTACAATTTCAGGAAGTGGTATCTTTACAGATTCAGCTTCAGAACAAACAATATTGACTAACTTTGATGCTAGTACAAATAAGAACTATCAATTCCTTGTACCTGACTACAATACATTTACAGGAGCATTCCAAATAACATCTATTGAGTATAGTGGTACATACAATGATTCTGTACAGTATTCAATGACATTTGAATCATCAGGAACAATAACTATAGCAACAGTCTAATATGTGGATAGATAAAGAAATAACACTTGATAAGAAAAAGGTTAATGGAAAAGTTAATCTAGGTTCTGACCAATCAGAAGTTGAACTGCCATTCTTTGATGGTTGGGATAACTTAGGTGTTATTAAGATAGGTAATGATAAATGGATAATCTCTAGTGCCACAAATGTTGGTGGTAGAGATGAAACCATATCGATGACAATTAAAAAGGAGAAGAATGATGTCTACAAATCCGATAAAAGCAGAAAAGATACTTAATTTTAAAGACAAGACATACAAGGCTCGTATGTCTTTAGACACAATAATAAGAATAGAAGAAGCACTTGGATGCTCTATTCTTAAAGTTGGTAACAAGTTAGCAACAGCAGATATTACTCTTTTAGAGATTATAAACATCCTTACCTTGTCAATCAGAGCAGGTGGCAATGACATTAATGAGAATGATGTAAAAGGACTTGTATCTGAAGTTGGCTTAGTAGAATCAATTAAATTGACAGGTGAACTTCTTACATTAGCACTTAATGTAGACCCTGATAATACAGAAAAAAAAAGCAATCCTTAAAAGATAATTACGAGCTACCTATAGAAAGGTGGCTCGAAATACTCATAGGCATGATGCACCTACCACCTAATCAGGTGTGGGATATGTCAATTAAAGAAATCACTCTAGCTATTAATGGCTTCAAAGAATATAATGGTAACAAATCAGAGCCTATGGACAAATCTGATTTGGAACGATTAAAGGAAATGTACCCTGACAACTAAACATGGAATTAGATAAGTTATTAGTAAAAATTGAAGCTGATTTATCTGACCTAAAACGAGGTCTGAATAAAGCAAACAATGAAGTCAAGAAATCATCTAGCAAGATGTCTACAGGATTTCAAAAGTTTGGTAAAACTCTTGATAATGTTGGTGGTAAAGTATTAACATTCGGTGGTTTATTTGCTACAGCATTTGGTGGCATTCAATTAAAAAAAGTTATAGATGTCGGAAGGCAAATAGAAGATTTAACAGTTCGATTAAATGCTCTATTTGGTAGTGCTGAAGAAGGTGCAAAAGCATTTAAGTTCTTTTAGAATTTGCAGGTCGTGTACCATTCCAATTAGAAGAAATACAAAGTGCATCAGCTAACTTAGCAATCGTATCTGAAGATGCAGAAGAATTAGCAAAGAATTTAGAACTTACAGGTAATGTTGCATCAGTTACAGGTTTAGACTTCAAAACAACTGCTGAACAGATTCAAAGGTCACTCAGCTCAGGAATCAGCTCAGCAGATTTATTTAGAGAACGAGGTGTGAAAGCTATGCTTGGTTTCTCAGCAGGTGCAGAGGTATCTTTATCTGAAACAGAAAAAGCATTTGAAAGAGTATTTGGTAGAGGTGGTAAGTTTGGTAATGCAACAGCAGAACTAGCTAAAACCTTAACAGGTACATTATCAATGCTACAAGATAAACTTTTAGTATTTAGAAAAGCAGTAGCATCAGAATTTAACGAAGAATTAAAGAACCAATTGAACGATGCAAACAATGCTTTGCAAGATAGCCAAGAGCAGATAGAAAAGTTTGGAGAGGATGTAGGAAAGTCTTTAGCTAATCTAACAAGAGGAATTGTAGAAAATTTTGAAACAATAAAAGATGTTACCAAAGCATTGGGTATATTCCTTCTAGGGTCATTACTATTTAAAATACTAAATTCACCACAATTTTTGGCACTTGGTGCAGTAATTTTATTCGTAAAAAAATACAACGATGCAATGAAGATAATGAGAGAGAGGTTTGGTGAAACAGAAAAAGTAATCACTAAAACAGCAGATAACATAGGAGAACTATTCCTTGCTGAACAAAAAAGGCAAAAATTAGTAGAACAATTTAATCTTGCACAGAAAGAACAAAACGAAATAGCAAAAACAGTTATTGTTACACAAGCACAACTAAAAGAAATAGTAGAAGAATTAAACGAAGCATTTGAAGATGCAGGTAAATCTATATCAGATGCCTTTGGTGATGCAGTTGTCAAAGGTGAGAACTTCAAAGATGCTATGAAAAGTATATTTAAAGATGTGGCATCACAAATTGCTAGTACTATATTTCAAATATTAGTCATGAAACCACTTATTGATAGCTTGACTGCTTCATTGAAAGAGTATCAAAAAGCTAACAAAGGTGGTATTACATCAGGGTTTATGAGTTCAGTTGGCACAGCAATAGGTGGTGCTGTAACAGGAATGCTTGGATTTGCAAATGGTGGTTACACTCCACCAAACAAACCATACATGGTTGGTGAAAGAGGTGCAGAAATGTTTGTACCAAGAACAGCAGGAAACATTGTATCAAACAGCGAATTAGGTGGTGGTGTCACAGTCAATCAAAATATATCTTTTTCAACAGGCATTGTACCGACCGTTCGTGCTGAGGTACTCAATTTACTACCTGCTATAAAAGAGGAGACTATCAATGCAGTTGCAGAAACAAGAAGTCGTGGTGGTGCATTTGCTAGGACATTTGGAGCATAATCATGGCAGAAGCAGTATATCCACTAGATATTCCTAATTCACCAAGTAACTTTGTTACGAGTGAGTGGAGAATTATTAGAACTGTCGCTGTTAGTCAATCACCATTTACTTATGCACAACAAGTTGCTAAGTACACAGGCTCAGTTTGGCAGACAACAGTTACATTACCACCAATGAACAGAGCAGATGCAGGAGCATGGCAATCATTTATCATGCAACTCAATGGTAGGTTTGGAACATTTTTATTAGGAGACCCTGACGGTAAAATAATACAAGGAAATGCTTCAACAGCTATTGTAATTAAAGGTTCTCATTCAATAGGAGCTTATGATATTACTGTAGATGGTTGTACAAACAATCAACTAGAATTTAAAAAAGGTGATTATGTGCAATTCGGTTCTAGCTCATTTGCAAAATTACACATGATAATAGCTGATGTTACAGCAGATGGTTCAGGCAATGCTACATTACAAATTGAACCACCACTTAAAACTGCATTACAAGATGATGCTGTTGTAATCTATACAAACACGAAAGCAGTCATGAGAATGGATGCAAACGATTTAGGATGGAATGCAAACAATGTTTCTTTATATGGTATCTCTTTTTCCTGCACAGAATCCTTGTAATCTACTTTAATTATTGGGTGATACAAAAATACCCTAGATACACAAAAGGAGCTAAAATAGCCTATTCTAGCTCCCCATATTTGGAAAAATATGAATCATTATAGCACAATAATCCAAAAGATGGAAATTATGGACACAAATGCCACAGACTTAATCAGGTCTTTATTATCATCATATATCTCTATTATTTTATCTTTCATGTTTACTCCTTATAGTTAAAATATAAAACTGAACTGATAGGAACTAATACGCCACGAGATGTATTGTTATCACCACCTTCTGCAATCCTTCCCATGTTGTAATATTTTCTAGCAATCTTTTTCATGTTTTCGGTTGGTATAGATAAAGTAAAACAAAGTTTGCTTTTTAAATAGAATGAAACAGTCCAATGATGTGCTTGTGTTATTGTTATGCCACTATCTTTGCCACGAGATTGATATTCAACAAACATGTTGCCTGTCTCTTTCCAAGTGTCTTGCTCTGATTTAACTTCAACATCACCTGATAATAAATCTCTAACTTCTTTTGCATATTCTTTTTCACCTAGTTTTCCAATAACTAAGTCTTTTGCAAAGTCAGAATTATATTTCATCTTGTTGCTCGATTAATTTATTTAAGTACCATTGTGCTTTCTTTAAATCTTCCAAACCATTTTTAAGTTTGTATCTACATATGTATTTCAATATATTGGATTCAAGGTAACCTAGTTTTTGGTCTAAGATAAAATCAATAACTTCAATCTTACCTTGTTTGTAATGATTTGGATTTATGTTGTCTGTCATTCTAGTTCCTGCCTAACAGATGAGAATGTCAGTTCTCATCTGCAATAACATCACATGTTTATTCTAAGCAACCCATTGCTAAGAATTCATTTTACCTAAGTGTTGCTTGTACCAATTCAGAGTATTGACATCTGCTTCATGGTCTCTTTCTGTAATTTTAGAACTACCTGATTTATAAGATTTAATTCTATCTTGTAAGTGATTAATTATTTCTACATTGTTTATCATATTTTTCTCCATATTTGATTTTGTGTGGGAATCAATTCTATCATAAAACTAATTCCCACGATTGATTATTTTAGTCTATTCTTTTGGTCTGCCATTCTTTGATGCCATATCTATTTCCTATGACAGTTTTGACTACTTCCCAAATTTCATGTTCTAGTTCTTTATCAGGTTGTTTTCCTTGTTCTTGTACCAAGAAATCAACATGTGTTTCTCTCTCAGTAATGAATATCCTGATTTCTTTTTCTTCAACAACATTTCCATATATAACATTTTTTAACGACATAATATTTCTCCTTTGTTAATTTTGGGTAGTTTAGGTGATACCCACACCATTCGTTTTATTCTCCTAATTATTTTTTATCAGTTACTTTAAATTCTCTATCAGTAATAACAAAATCTTTTGTTTCAATAGGAATTGTTTTGTTTATCATCATTTTCAATGTGCTGTATATTTCTTGCTCCGAAATATCATCATCTGTTTGAATCCGAAATTTAATATCCATGTGCATATGTTTCATAATTTTCTCCTTTTTTATATAAGTCTTAATTAACTTATACCTTTAGTATACAATACTGAGAGTATAAAACAATACCTAAATACACTTTTTTTTACTTTTTTTCTTCTTCAGGAGCTAATTTGATGTTATTTACCTTATTTATTGTGTCAATCAGGCTATTTATAGCTTTTATGTACTGACAACTNAGTTCNAATGTNTCTTNATTCCATTCTTTCTCATGTAGNANGTCATTCCACAATTTTTGATTTNGATTNAGGTCTTTGACCAATCTATCTTTTGTTTCAGTCATTCTACCNAAAACTTCTTGTGCTGATATTGTCCACTTCTTTACTTCTTCATTCATAATTTTCATCTCCATGATTCTCCATTGACCCATACCACTAATGCTTTACGAACACCTTTAGTTACTTTCTTAACTCGATGATTAATAAAGCTCGTGAATGCAATCAATGAATCTATTTTTGTATTTATAATTATTTTTTCACCACCATGAAAAAACTCCAACTCTCCACCTTCAAAGTCATCGTTTAAAACAAATGATATACTTATCTTTCTTAGTGAACTTAGTCCATCTGAAATATCAGTATGCCAATTATAATAATCTCCAACTTGATATTCTAAATATTGTATGTCTTGTATACAGGATATTCTGTAATTATAAATCTCATTCAAATCTAAAATAATAAAATTAAGGACTGCACCGATGCCTGATTCAATAGGTATTCTCCAAGCACCAACTTCTCTAATACCTTCTTTACCTGAATTCACTTTTGCTGTGACAGGTATTTTTTTTACAGAAATTTCTCGTAAAAAATCTTTATGAACTTGCAAGTCTACTGCTCTATGTACCAACCCATAAACAGGGTTAGTATCATAATCAGGTTGGCAGTTCTTCTTAAAAAATTCATTAGGGATTGGTGAATAACTACTCACTAGCGTTTTCTCTAAGTGTTAGTGTTCCTTTTTTACTTCTTGATAATGTTATGCCATTGCCTAATGCTTTCCTGCAATCATCAGGAACTAAAGATTTTATATCGTTCACAATTTGTTTTTGCATAGTTACATAAGGTTTAACTTCTTTTAATGAATCAATCAAGATATTCATTTCTTTATTATCTTTCATGTCTAAAGTTCTCATGCCATCTAATTTAATTTCTTTAGGTTGTTCTATGAGTTCTACAAAGTCTGTAGGCTCTTTATCTTCTTCAACAAATTTCCAAAATGCCATCTCTGCTTTGTACAATGTCTTTTGAAACTCAGGGTCAGATTCAATAGATGTCCAATTATGCTGATTGTTACCAAAGAATACTGTTAAATAAGTTTCATTAGCACCTGAGTGCATCATGTAATGTTGCAACTGACAATAATAAAATTGAGCTACATTTTCTAATGTGTTCATTGCATAAGTGTGTTTAGCTTCTACAATGATATTAGGCTCTACAATATGTCCATCTAAATGAGACATCATAAAGTCTTTTTGTTTTAAAGTAATATCTCTTTTGATTTCTGTGTGCTTGTGATTGTTTTCCACAAGTATTTTTTCTAACCAATCAAGATTGAGTTTTTCTGTGACAATACCCATTTGCACAGGTAATACATCCGATAAATCGACCTGCTCTACTCTACTAGTTTTTTCGAGCCATAGAGAATGCCAATCTCCTTCAATAATTCTTTTGGCATCACTACCACCGACACCTTGTGTTCTATCCATTCTGTAATCTCCTGATTGTTTGTGAGTAGGTAGACTGAAGGGGTTCTAACAATCTACCTACATTGGAGAAACGATTATGACTTCGTTTCAAATGAGCGAAATAAGAAAAACTAGAAAGGAATATCTTCATTCCCTTCATCTTTCTTTATATCATTATTTTCTATCATAGCCAAGCTAATGAATTTATATTCTTTGCCTGTGTTTTCTGATTTTCCTTCTTTTTGTGTAGCATAAACCTGATGGTCATACTTGCAATTTACTTTCACAGCACCTGACATCTGATATTTCTTCCCTGCTTTTGCAGGTGTTAGAAAACCAACTTCAACAAACATACGATGATATTTGTTACCTGTTGCTCCTGTTTTTTCTACAACAATGATGTTAGTGCCTTCTTTGGTATGCTCCTTACCTGACTTGTCTGTATACTTTTCGATAGTACCATCATCAATTCTTCCGACCTTAACAATCCTGTCTGAGCTATTTTCATAAGGGTCATTAAGTGTGCCATTCATTATATTTGCTTCACTATGAGTGCCATTATCTGCCTTTTCTTCTAGTGCTTGTGCCTGTTCCATTATGTTATCTGCATCCATTTTTTTTCTCCTACATTATGTTATTTTTTACTTGTTCATTTACTTGTGGTGGTGTTGGGTTGATACTGTTTTTACCACTTGCTCCATTTGCATCATCATCTTCCGATGGAATACCGAACAATGTTTGTAAACCATATCTTTTAGCATAAGTCAGTCCTGACCCAAACTTCTGAGGTTCATTCGGATTCATACAGGATACAGGTGTGCATGAATCAAAGGTATCTGTATCGTTCACATGCCTGATTACAGTCCTAATGTATTCCTTGCCTTCTATATTCACTCCATGTTGTGTAAAACAAAGTCCGAATTGTGTTGCTTGATTTGCAACATCAATCACATCTTCAAGTGTAGAATATCTAGCTTGTACTAGATTACCCTGCTTATCTTTCTTGTTGTAGTAAGTGTTTACACCACTTTGCTTTGCTCTGAGTTTTAGTGCTTGGAACTTAACCAATGCACTTACTAATCTAAGCTCATTCAATTGTTTTTCTTGTATTTTAGTTATTGCCATTTGTTTCTCCTAGTTTTTTAAAATATTCTTTGTTATCAGAATTCATGTGGGAACACCAACCATCAAAGTTTTGCCATTTGTTAGGTTTTCTTTGAATCATCTTGTCTTCTAAGACTGTTAAATTTTCTGTCAATTTAGCAGTCATATCTCCACAAGTGCTGTCATTCTCTATATTGACATTTTTATCTTCGATTTCTTTCCATGTATACAGCTTGTCTGCATTGTTTGGAAAATAGATTCCACCATGCTCTATTCTTATAAATTCACATTGATAAGGGTCTGTACATTCATCTATAGACCAAAACAATTCCATAAGATTTGTGAAGTTGAATATACCTACAACTTGACAGTCATCTCTCATTCTTACTAATGCTGTTGTCATTCTATTTCTCCTTTAGTTAATTTGAGCAGTTTCGTAGACAGACTTACTCAGGTCTAATTCTTTTTTGATTTTTGCAAGTTTGTCGAACTCTATAAGTTCACCTTGTTTCCATTCATTCTCTTTCAATGCTTGTCTATCTCTATCATCCATAGGTTCATCAAAGAGATATTTAAGTTCTGCTCTTTGATAATCAGATTTGACTTTGTGGTTTGCTATCGTTACAGAATTGTCATGACTGTAAAGACATGAGAGCATATCGTGTACCACGTAACCTTTAATTTGATGTGGCTCAATCTTTCCTAGATGTGCAACACAACCAAGATGTTTTAGTGATGATTCCCAATCACATTTGAAATACTTTATGTAATCCGAAAAAAATCTGTGTTGATGCTTACCATCTTTATTCTTGAACTTAGACCATTTGGATGTTTCACCTGAAACGATTCTTAGTTTTTTATTGGTCATTATAATTTTTTTGTAAGCAAATTTTCTATCTTCTTCAGATAACTGCATAATCAAATCTTCATCACAATAAAGTTTGTCTTCATCTACTTCAATTTTTAAAATTAAAGAATCTTTCTGATTTTCGTTTACCTGCATACCTGAATAATAAAAAGCATAGCAGTCTGTTAAATAAATCATATTAGGGTTACTAAACAGATTAGCATGTTCCCAATTGCCCTTAGATGTTCCACGTGGAACAATACCATTTTTTAAGATGTCATCTAAATACTGAGCATCAGTACCATGATATAGTGTCATTGTCATAATATATTTCTCCTGTACATGTGAGTACATTACACCTAAAGTATATCTATGTAAACCTTTTTTTTATACTAAAAGTAGTTTATACTCATTGGGGTAACAACAGGAGTAACAATGATATTAAATGATTATATTAAGAGGGAAGG
>JGI24004J15324_10001186_pt1 | contig 10377 bp, 11 predicted proteins | sample LinPmetageLP32_FD_15324 | JGI IMG/M metagenome (IMG submission 15324)
ACGTACCTCTTGAGTCTGGTTGTCTTGCAACTTTTGCAATCTGTTTCTCAAACTTATTTAGGAATGGTTTCTCTTCTTTTTTTTCTGTAACCTTATTAATAAATTTCCCTGAAACTGGATCGTGAATTAATGGTTCTTTAGATTCTAAATCTAGTTCCGGGAATAATGATAGTTGTTTGCTGTCCATATAGTTGTCCTTATTCTTTTTGATTTTTAATCAGTTCCAAAACTTCTGATAAAGTTTCATTGCCTGATAAAAGTATTTTGTATTTTTTTTCTATTGCTGTTGTGAATGGTCTGTCTTTGTCTTTACCGTTTGGTTTAACAGATCCACCATTATTGAAAAATCGGATCCTTGAATCCAACCCTACAACATCAACCGTATCCAGGAATTTTTTAAACGAACCTTTAAAACCTTTTTTAATGGCTTTATCGTATTCCTTTTGAAGTCCTAACTCTTCGATTGCTATGTCTATTATTGCGTCTTGTGGATCTTTATAATCACTAGCTAATTTGATCTTACTACTCGTATCTTTTTTTACAGAAGCCTCATCACTAATTCCTTTAAATCCTTTCCGCTTTAAATAATCAGTAGGGCTCTCTCCGTCTTGTACATCAATGCCGTCAATGTAATCATCTAACAGTAGTTCATAAGTTTCACGATCAGCTAATAACTCATCACTCGTTCTTGAATCGTATATTGGTTTATCTATGTTTGTGTTTCTCATTCACGATTCTATACACGTGAATACGTATGTCCTCAAGATTGTGAGGGATACGGTGTTAGCTATGACCGTTCAGTTATTTTGATTTTTTTTTAGTTTTTTTTAGTTTGGCTCTAGTTGAGTCCATTATTTTTTTAACTTTAGAATAATGCTCTCTAAACATACGAGCTTTATTTTTTATCTCTCCACCCAATCCTATATTCATTTCTTTTGACCAACGAATATATTCTCTGCCATTTACAAACCATAATGAAACTGCATTAAGGGATCTATCTTTATTAATGGGACGTTCTAATAGTTCACACATTTTATAATAGCAAACCCATTTCCAGGCGTTTTGATTTATCTGATATTCTGACTTAACTTTTTTATCAAATATCTTTAGTGCGTTTAAAACTTTTTGTTCTGTGGGTTTAACCTTTTTTAAAAAAGCAATAACTCTCTTGTATTCGTTGTCCATGTCCATTGGTCCTTTATATACGAACCACGGACCAGGAACAATTATTTAACTTGCTTTAACTGCGGTTGAGTTTCAACTTCATCAAAATCAATTCTATCAATACCCTCAACAACTTTATCGTTTAAAACTTTTGCATATTTATTGAAAGTTTGAACTGTTGTTCCAAGGGCCTCTGCACCACCTTTTACATCATTATTATTGATGTAATAGTTCGACGCAAATGTATGACGAGTAGTATATAATTTTAAATGACGATCTATTCCGGCCAATCTTAACAACTCTTTCCAAGTCTTTCTGCAATCCTGGATATGAGGCATTGATCCTTTTTTCTTAACGCCTAATCTACGACCATAATCTTTAGACGGAAATATATAATTATTTCTCTCATCATTTGGACTAAACCAAAACTTTGAATCTCTATTGTTAAACTTATCACGTGCAATAGCTTGCAATACATCAACTGCTTTTTTACCAATTCTAAACTCATGCAATTTATTTATCTTTGACGTCTTTGTCTTTGCATAAACTAATTTAGGTTTATATCCGCCCTTATAGTTATCCCATTTCAATGATGAAACTTCTGATTTAGTTCTACGACCTGTTGTTAACATTAAAGCTATCGCGGTACATGATACGGGATTTAATAAATACTTTTTATAATGCGAGTACAGCAATCTTCCATTATTACCGTCCACTCTAAAAGCATATTGCATAACTCTTTTTAATTCAGTTGGGTTTAACCAATCTAAATATTCACGTTCCTCNTTTAGTTTTTTTGTTTCAAGTTTNAATGGATTGTCTGGTAGTTTTACAAATGCGTTCCAAAACAATCTCAAGTATTGGACCAATCTATTAGCAACATAAGGCGATCTTTTACTTACCCCTTTATGCAAATCCTCAACCATTTTGTTAGTGATTTTAGAAACTTTTATAAACTGTATATCCTTTAAACTAGTATACCGTTGTAAGATATCGGCGTCGTTTGTATCTCTATAGATCCATACTTTCATAATGGCTTTAAAACCTTTGATCGTGGATCCTGAATAATAGGGCTCGATTAAATCTTCTTTATAGAAATTATTTAAAGCGTCTTTTAACAATAGATTACCAACATTAATCTTCTCTTGCTCTCTAGGATCTATTCCCTCGAACAAATTGTTATCAAATTTCTTGGCTCTTATTTCTGATTCTTTAATTCCTATTGTTGGATATCTTCCTATTTTTTTTCTTAATGGGTAGGGGACAGATTTAACACGGTATTGGAAGAACCAAGTTTTAGCTCCTTTAACATTTATTCTTAATTCCAAACCTGGATAGTTTCCATGTACTCGATAAGCTTTGTCTAATGTTTTTAATGATCGTATTTGTGCGTCCGTAAGTTTATTTGCTTTCATATATTTATCCTTTCTAATTTATGAAAAACAAAACACAATAAAACGGAACAAACGTTGTACGCCTAGACCGTTAAGAATCAAATGAACTACAAATGAACTACAAAAAGTTCTACTTACATACTTTGTATGTACTTCGTTGTTCTAATGTTCTGTTCTTCTTAAATGATAAAAGGTAAGGATTTATTGCGGATTGTGTGGTGCCCCCGCACGGAGTCGAACCGCGGACCTATTGATTACAAATCATAAGTTCCAATACCAATGTATTAGAGCACGTTGAATAATCCTTATTCTTTCTCATCTATTTAAGGAGGTTAACAACTTTTAGAATCCTCGTCTAGTAAAATAAAAAATGAACTACAAATAAACTACAGTACAAATAATCAATGCGTTATTAATCAACAACCACAACAACAGGTTTTTTATAATTAGTTTAATTTAGATTCATAAAAACTGAATCTTTATGCGCATTATAATCACACGTTTTTGACTCACGAAGCTCTAGGAAGCTCGCTGTTGCTCGCTTCGGTTGACCAAGGTCAACTTGTCGAGAGGGGTCCCGATCGATTGTCTGTGCCCCTCTTTGGACTCTTAAAAGCGATGTTTGCTCTGGTGGTAATGTATAGATTATATGTCATACTTTACTAACACTCTTACAGTTAAAGGGACCCAAAACTTATCTAGGTATAAAATTAAAATAAAGATTCCATTAATTAAAAAAAAATATTATTTTAAAATTTCTATGAAAAAAAATCCTACAAAAATTTTACTAAAAAATATTTCTTATGGCCTGGTATAGAGGGACCGGAAGAGAGAACCATAAGTCGGTATTCGAGAACGCGAGCCATGATAGATGTATTTTCTGTGGAGGCGATCGTACCGAGATTGCCCGTACAGATTTCACAATTATGTTTAGTGAATTTGAGTATTCGACAGGGTCAATCTGCAAGACTTGCTATCACGCAAACGCAAAGCAAGTAAAAGCAATCTAACTGTACGATAATAGAACCTGTACGAATGAAACACGGACCAGGGACCAATGATTAATAAGCATTATTCGAGGACAACGGTCGTACAAAACGTAACATTATAATCGTACATTGACCGATTAAACTTCAAGCCAACAACCAAAATATACAAAAAATCAGGTCTAATAGGGTCAAGCAATGAGTGCTTAAAATATTCAATTTATGGAAAAAAAACCTGGCTCCTTATGGACAGTAAAGAACCAGGTTAAAGGTCTTATAATTTTTTTGAAGATTATAAGTTATTACTAATGGATCTATTATATATCCCTATAGATTCTAACTCAATATTTTTTGTTTTTATTTCGTTGTTCAGCGTCCCAAATATACTCATCAACTTTTGAAGTAAAGTTCCTCGGTTTAGTATAACCGAATTCGTTAGAGGGGAGCGAGGACCGGGAAACGTCAACATCAACTGAACCTGGTTTATCATTACTAAACATACCGTCGCCATAAGGATTACTAAAAGTACTAGGGCTATTATCCGTAAAATCAGGGATCTTTATTGAGTGCTTAAAACCAAACATATCAACCCTTTCCTTGGATACAAATTTAGTATCACTTTCATATTCATATTTTTTGATACTTCTTTCTCTATCCTTTTTAGTATTTTCTCTATGATCCACACGATCAAGCATTTTTCCATATTGAGGATTTACTTGATTAACACCATAGATCGATATTGGTTGTCCTGGTAGTGTTCCTGGATCGTGGTCCATAGACTCTTTTAATCGTTTCTCTCTCTGATCAACAACTTCCTTTTTACCACTTTCAATAATCTTTTCGATTTCTTCATCTGTGAAATTATGTTTCTTTAATTCTGAATCTAATTTCAATCTTCTTCTTGCAAGATTTAACTCTTCTAATTGCCAACCATTTCTAGCATTACCATAATTTGTTTCTTGATCCGTGCTATGTATGCCTCGACGCCTTTTTCTTGTATCAATCTTCTTTGCTCCCGGATCACGGAACAAACCATTACGTTTAGGACCCCGGTCATTTGCATTGACCGCATCGTTAATTGGACGGTCGTTCTTCCACCAATAGTTTCCAAACTTATCCTGAATATAATTTGTTTCTATCTCACGTCTACGTCTTGAACGTAACGCTTCGGCAGATATACCAAGAATTTTTGCATACTCACTTGAAGTTAATCGATAATCGTCGTTCATAATTTCAGGTTATATTGTACCTTGAATCAACGGTCAACAACGGGTGGTCTTTTTGGACGGACTTAATTAATTTTTTTCTTTGGACAAACTATTTTTATTTTTGGAGCAGATCCATATTTTCTTTTTACTTCGATTAATTTTTCCTCTTCTAATTTTTTTATTGCTCTCCATTTACTCGAACTTGTTAAACCATACCATTTGTAAGCGTTGACATTATCAACTTTAACCCAAGGACTTCTCTTATCTAATCCCTGTTTTGTTTTTATGTAATGATATAATTTTAATGCACCAATTCCGTGTTTCGAGAATTCTGAAACTTGGTAAATATAGAATGGACCCATAGCAAAAAACACCTCCTTGTATTCGTGATCTTTGTTGCTCATCTTACTAATTTATATTTATAAATATATATATAATAATACATACACGTACTACTGAACTGCAGTAGGTTCCTTTCCAATTTGACAGTAGGTTGAAATTTCCTTGAAAATGTCATCATAGAACTTTTGGTCCTTATCTTCCTGTTTCCAATTCGAATAAATCTCTTCCTTACCAACTCTTATAGGACCACCAATAACAAACTCTGACGCGTCCACCATTATTTGCATAGCTTCCTTTATCAATTTTTCATGTCCTCCCAATGGTATTTCAACCAATACTGCGTCGTGAACCGGGGCTACAATTTTAAAATTAGCCTCATGTAATTTAATAATAGCTTGTCTTAAAATATCGGATCCGTTTCCTTGCATTGGGAAGTTTAATATTGTGTTCCTTATTGATTTTAATTTACCGTGTTTATCTAATTTAAAGGTTCCATTTGAGTGTCGTTGCCAACCGAGTCTTGTTGTTATTCTCTGGGTCATAGCAACAGATTTTAAAACACCCTGTATCCAAGAAACATAAACTTTATAGAGCTGTTTAAATCTGACCAATACATGATTAGCTTTCAATAAAGTATATCCTGTATTAGCGGAAACATAACCAGGGCCGGCGCCATAAGTTAAAGCAAAAAATAAAACTTTTACTTTTGCACGTGCCTCTGGGTGTGATGCTTTAGTTGCATATTCAGGAACCATGTCCAACCATTTAGCAGTTTGCATATATCCGCAACCTGAATTGTATGCTTCAATTAATTTTTTATCCCCTGACAAATATCCGGCAACAGCCAACTCTTGTTGTTCATAATCAAGATACACAAGCATAGATCCCATTGGTGGTTTAATAAATGCTCTTTGCCATTTAGAACCACCGAAAATGTTTTGTGATGAAGAGGGACTACAACGACCTGTTTCTGTTGCAAACATTTTCCAAGAACATCTTAAACGCCAATCATGGCCTGGATTAAATATTGCTAACTTCGTGATGTTTCTTAAATCTGCAATTACTTTGTAAGTTTTAAAATCATCTAAATGCAAAAATTTTTCAATGTACTTTTTATCTGATCTTAATTTTCCTGATTTAAAAGTTCTCTCCCATGAATTAAACAAACCGTTTCGCTTTACTAGATCAACAAACTTATCGTATTTCAATGTTCCGTGTTCATCAAAGCAGTTAATGCTTTTATTATATTTCTTAATTAATTGATTTTCGACATGATCCCAATTCTCTTTGAATAATTTTATTTGAGGATAGTCACAAGGTATTCCGGCTTTCTCTATCTTTGATATATGACATTGGCTCACGCCTCTAAATATTGTTTGAGTTAACTCTCTAAAATAATCCTCTTCATTTTTTAAATGATTTTTCTTTTCAATATCCTCGACCTGTTTAATAAAAACCTTTCTAGTCAATTCAACGTCCTCTAAACAATAATCAAGGATCTTGGACCGTTGATCATCATTATATGTTTTATTGTTAATGATCATATCCCTCATATCTGTTTTATGTTCCTTACCCATAACTTCTGGGATCTCGTAATGATTAGCTGTAGTTAACAAATTCAATGCACCCTTACCTGATCTAAAGGTCTTATATAATCTTGAGTTTTCTACAAAGACGTCCCAAACATTATTAGGAATACCCCAATACAAATTTAAAAAGGCTTGGGCTTCTGCAGTACCTACAAAATTGACAAGTAAACAATGTCTAAAATCAAACGGACATTGCACAAAGTCCTGATCCGCGGTCCAAAGTTTAAATACATCTTTAGGATTAAAAATATCCTGGAATACAACACAAACAACTTCGTCAATTATTGTTTTTGTTTCGTCCTTGAATCTAAACTCTGTGTCCACGGACAAGACTCTATTGAATTTACTTTTTATAAAATCTAAATAACTCATAAATCAAATACGTTATGCTTTAACCGCTTAATCTTTTTGATTTTAGGATCGTCGATATAAGTAAAATAAGTTTCAAAAACTTTCTTCTTTTTAGATTCTCTGAACCGTTGGATACAAGTTTCAAGATACTCTGACCAGGCGCGGTACCAATAGGCCCATTGTTTATTGTCATCTTCCCGGTCGTATGATCTCTTTAAGCACCTTTCTAAAATTTCATTTTCTGCTTTGTTTGCTTTGATTATACGTTCTTGAATCTTGATTATTTTCTTCAAGTCTTTTTCAATATCGATTTTAACTGTTGTCATTAATCCCTCCTCGAGAACCCTAAACGGGCATAATATTTTCGATCGTCCTTATCTTTTGGTTCGATATCAAAAATTAATTTGAAATGACTACCCTGGAACGCCATACTCATTGTGGCGTTACCAGGAACAATATTTCTTATCTCTTGCAGTTTAGCGATAGCCATAGACAGATCCGACATGGTACGAACACCCTCGAAAATTTCTATTAATGAGTATGATTTTCTCATTATAACTTTTGACCTTTCATAACTTTAACAATGTCATGGTCCAGGTCTTGCAATACGTCATCTCCAAATGCAAAGTTTATTAATTGTGATTGTGTGTATTCTTTGAAGTCATAATTCTCAAACGCGTCTTGACTATCAGGCTTCTCACATTGCCAACCCGTTTTTAAATTTTCAAAATAAATACAACGCCAACCTTGCGTCATACCCTCAACAGCTCTTAAACTTGTGATATGAGCAACAGTATTGTTCTGTCCCTTACCGGCCATTTTACAAACCCATAAACTCTCGTTTCCTCCGCTATCTTGATACGGAACAAGTAATGAGGGTTTTCTAATTCTCTTAAACACATTTAATAATTGTCTATGAGTTTCAGGATCTTTACCTCTCAAAATATATTGAGTTTCCTTTTGTGTCTTTGGGTCCATGTAGAAAGCAACTTCAACAACAATGAAGTCGTCAAGTTTCAATCCAGGTTTTGTTCTACAATAAAAATCCGCTTTCGGTTTCTGTATTGCTACACCTGTACTTTCTAATATTCCGTTTGTTTTTGAGTTATCTTGTAGTGTTTGTTTGGTTATTGATGAATCCCAAACTAGATTGTTCTTATTGTCCATAATTAGTAATGTCCTATTGTTATGGTTAATACAAAGCTCTCTTACCTTTTCTTTCCAGGTATTCTTGAATCTCTGAAACTTTGTATAAAATTATTCCGCCTCTATTTAGTTTTGGATTACGTCCAACAATCGTAAAGGGCAGGCCGAATTTCCCGTCACGTTGTTTCGAGAGAGTGCTTTGTTTAATACTAAACACCGCCTCAACTTCTTTTGGCCTCATGTATAATTTTTGCTCAATCATTCAGGCCTCAATATTTTTGGTATACCGAACTTCCCATGCTCTTTATCGTAAGCGTCTTGTTCAAGTGCTAATTTCTGATCAGCTTTTTCTTTTATAATTTGCTGTAACGGCTTTTCAGGTACCAATGGTTTTTGATACATGGGCAACGGAACATGAACAACGGGTTTAATTTCTGGTGGTTTATACTGCTGTGATTTATGTCTACCGATTAATTTTAGTTCTCTTTCATCTAAAGACTTCGGATCCTCAGCATAAGCTCTTTTTAAAGTATTCCTAACTTCTTTCATTTCTTTTGGATCTCCTCTCGATCCTTCAAGGACCAGGTCCCAAGAACTCATTTTTTGTCTTTGGTCACGATCACTTGGGAATGAAGAGGGATCTGAATTATTAAAAGTTTTAGGTCTTTGTTTAAAATTTTCGTAATCAATTATAGTTGGATCATCTAAATGCTTTGGCTTTGGACCACCGTCATATATGTGATGTAATCGTTCAATGCGTTCAGGCATTGATTCAACTCTTACCCTTTTTTTCTGTTGCTCTTTTTTGTAGTTAGCCTCATCTTCTTTAACTAACTTTTGAAACGTACCTCTCGAGTCTGGTTGTCTTGCAACTTTTGCAATCTGTTTCTCGAACTTGTTTAGGAATGGTTTCTCTTCTTTTTTTTCTGTAACCTTATTAATAAATTTCCCTGAAACTGGATCGTGAATTAATGGTTCTTTAGATTCTAAATCTAGTTCCGGGAATAATGATAGTTGTTTGCTGTCCATATAGTTGTCCTTATTCTTTTTGATTTTTAATCAGTTCCAAAACTTCTGATAAAGTTTCATTGCCTGATAAAAGTATTTTGTATTTTTTTTCTATTGCTGTTGTGAATGGTCTGTCTTTGTCTTTACCGTTTGGTTTAACAGATCCACCATTATTGAAAAATCGGATCCTTGAATCCAACCCTACAACATCAACCGTATCCAGGAATTTTTTAAACGAACCTTTAAAACCTTTTTTAATGGCTTTATCGTATTCCTTTTGAAGTCCTAACTCTTCGATTGCTATGTCTATTATTGCGTCTTGTGGATCTTTATAATCACTAGCTAATTTGATCTTACTACTCGTATCTTTTTTTACAGAAGCCTCATCACTAATTCCTTTAAATCCTTTCCGCTTTAAATAATCAGTAGGGCTCTCTCCGTCTTGTACATCAATGCCGTCAATGTAATCATCTAACAGTAGTTCATAAGTTTCACGATCAGCTAATAACTCATCACTCGTTCTTGAATCGTATATTGGTTTATCTATGTTTGTGTTTCTCATTCACGATTCTATACACGTGAATACGTATGTCCTCAAGATTGTGAGGGATACGGTGTTAGCTATGACCGTTCAGTTATTTTGATTTTTTTTTAGTTTTTTTTAGTTTGGCTCTAGTTGAGTCCATTATTTTTTTAACTTTAGAATAATGCTCTCTAAACATACGAGCTTTATTTTTTATCTCTCCACCCAATCCTATATTCATTTCTTTTGACCAACGAATATATTCTCTGCCATTTACAAACCATAATGAAACTGCATTAAGGGATCTATCTTTATTAATGGGACGTTCTAATAGTTCACACATTTTATAATAGCAAACCCATTTCCAGGCGTTTTGATTTATCTGATATTCTGACTTAACTTTTTTATCAAATATCTTTAGTGCGTTTAAAACTTTTTGTTCTGTGGGTTTAACCTTTTTTAAAAAAGCAATAACTCTCTTGTATTCGTTGTCCATGTCCATTGGTCCTTTATATACGAACCACGGACCAGGAACAATTATTTAACTTGCTTTAACTGCGGTTGAGTTTCAACTTCATCAAAATCAATTCTATCAATACCCTCAACAACTTTATCGTTTAAAACTTTTGCATATTTATTGAAAGTTTGAACTGTTGTTCCAAGGGC
>JGI24004J15324_10001187_pt1 | contig 10376 bp, 8 predicted proteins | sample LinPmetageLP32_FD_15324 | JGI IMG/M metagenome (IMG submission 15324)
GTAATTGATCCTTACGCTGGTGGCGACAACACAGGGTTTAGTGAAACTATACCAGGGGGTAGCTAATGGGTGGTTTTGCTAGAGAAGTACGATTAGAACCTGCACGCACAGGAATAGGTGATCCTAATAATGTCAACACATGGTTAAAATTAAATGTAAGAGAAGAAGTGACATCGGGTAATCCAGGAACAGCCGCTTCTCGTAATCTTCCTCATGTTATAGAAAAATATAGAAAAGAAGGAGCAGAAATATTTAATCCTCGTACAGATAGTGAGAAAAAAGGAGTAATTAAGCGTATTAATGAAGAAAGGGAAAAGCAGGGGAAAAAAGCTATATCAGAAGAACTGTTTGATTATAATAATAATAAATTCCTGCAAGGTCTTGATGCACAAATGGCTGTAATGAAAGAAGATAGATTACGTCGAGATCCTTATCAGGAGAAATTAAAAGAATCGTTTTTATCTACAGAAAAATATCATGGGAAAAAAGGACAAGCAAAAGTAAGCAAGGCCATAGAAGGAAGTGATTCTATTTTTGATATTTATTCTAAAGGACCTTCACAATACCTTAAAAATAAAGGTGTTGTTTTTGATAGTATGCTTCGTGATATTATTCCAGGAGATAAAAACGATTTTATTATGGCTGGAGATATGATTGGTTCAATGGCTTCTTTTGCTCTAACAAGGAAAACACCAGGTGCTGCTAAACTACCTAAAACACTAGCTCAAGAAATATTAGGAAGAGGATCAGGATCAGGTGTTGGCGATGCTGCTAAAATAGTGGCAGGATCAACAGCAGGGGCTGCTTCAGGATCACTTGTCTACGACATAATAAATGGTTTAGTACGAAGAACATTTGGAATTGCTAATCCAGAGGACGCACCAACTCCAGCCGTAGAAGCAATGGTAGCAGGAAGAAATGCAATGACTTTTACATTAGGGGCTGCGGGCCTCGGAGTTATAGCTTCGGCTGCTCGCCCTTTTTTAGGACAGGTTTTATTTGGTTTAAAAGGCCCTGCTAAAGAAATGAGTGACATTGGCGAATTATATGGTGCTCCAATAGGTATAAATACAGCAACTGAAATAAGCACAACAGGGCTACTTAGAGGAGCGGCGAGAGGGTATAGAAAAACTTTTGGTAAACTTCCTTTCTTTGGAGGATCAAAAATGAAAGATAAAATAACACTATCTTCTATTCAAATGACTAAAGCTATGAAAAAAAATATTGAGGCTTATGGTGATGACATTCCACTTGATGAGGTAGAAAAATTTTATGTGGATAGTTTTAAAACTTTTCCCTCTACTATAAGAAAAAAATTTAATAAAGAAGCGAAAGAAAAAGGATTTAAAAGTTGGGTGGATATGATTAAAGCCGAAGCCCGTGTTAATGAACTTGCACCTATTCAACATATGACAGAAATAGGACAGTTTGCTTCAGAGAAAGCAGTGGCAAGATATCAACGATTTTCTTATATCAATGATATGCTCTACACTGATTTTGAAACTAAAGCTTCCTCTATTTCTAAAGCCTTTATTCCGACCAATAATGCAAGAATAGTAGGGCAGGCTTTGCGTAATACAATTGATGACATGAGAATTGATTTAAGAGATGGTAATAAGTTTGAACCTACTTTAGGAGAAATAGATAAATTTATTGTTGATAAAATTTCTAACCTTCCGGATTATGTTAATATTTCTGGTATACGAGGGCTTCAAAAAGAAATTAATATGTTGTTTTCAGAAATATCAGGACCGCTTAAAAAAGATCAAGGAGGAGTGGCCTTACTAGGATCATTGCGAAAAGCCCTTACATCTGATTTAAATGATTTTGCACGATGGTCAAAAGAATTAAATCCTGAAGAGAAACTAATAGCGGAAGCTGCAAAAAAATCATTGCTTAGAGCTAATGATGTATTCTCTAAGATGGCGCCTATATATAAAAGTCCCGTTGCTCAACAATTTAAACTTGTTGATCAACACATGTTTCAAGCGGGACCAGAATTACCCGGCTTTATCTATTCGGATGAATTAGGTAAAATGCTGTTTAGAAAAGGTATTACACCACAAAGAGCGAACGATCTACACGACTTAATTGGAAGTACCGCTTATAAATCGGGAGTTAACGCATGGATTACTTCAGCATTTAGAAACTCTTTAGACCAAAGTGCTACTGTAGCAAAAGAAGTCATTATGCCAAATGGTACTCGTCAAATGACAAATGTAACAGAAGAAATATTTAACCCTGATAAATTTATAAAAAATTTAAATTTTGATGATCCTGGTATAAAACGTATGATGGATCTTGCAGGAGAAAATGGAGAAGTATTTAAATATAATGTCGATCAATTATCTATAATACAAAAAGAACTTATTAAACAAGGTCTTGGAGGAACAACAGCGCAAATGGTTGCTCGTCGTATTGGCCTTTCAGGACTGTCAGGCGCTGTGAACATGCTGTCAATGGGTGCTGCACCATTTGCATATGGTGGCGGAATGGCACCGGGTGTTGGATACACAGCAATAATGACAGGTTTATTAGCAAGGAAAACAGCAGCTTTCTTATCGGATCCCCATGCTTTAAAATCGTGGACAAGAATTATAACCCCAGACGCAAGTGTAGCAGTTCAACGATCTGCTATGGCAGTATTTTTAAAAAGTTTTTTAGCTAGAGAAGATGTAAAAAGTGACATTCCAAAAGAATTTCATCATCTTAAAGGTGTAATGAAAAACCCTGGAAAATTTATTGATTGGCTATACGGTTCAGGATACGAGGGCGTAATGCAAACAATAAATGATGGATCAAAACGATCTTATTTGAATGAACGCTATGGTCCTAACACTGATTTAAATTATGCCGATGTTGCACAATTTCAACAAGATGATGACGAATTTAATAGGATTATAGGAAATATAGATCCTGATCTTCCAGAGGCCTTTCAACCACCAATACCACCATCGGAAATAGAACAAACAGTTTCATTAGAAGGAGATGACATGCAAGGAGAGTCCATTTTTTCAGAAGAGGATACGCCAGAAATGGCGTCCATCCCACAAAGCCAGACATCGTCTGCACCACTTAACCCTAACCAACGTGTTGCGTTAGCAGGTGGAAACTTAGATGAAGCAATTGCTTTAGGAAGGAGAACATAATGGCCTATACGAGAGGGTATAAAGAAAAAGCGGCAAACAAGGGATTAGCTAACTTAGTAAAAAATAAATCTGATTTGGTTAATGCACCCGTATCACAACAAGATATATTAAACACTGTTTCAAACGCACCACAAAAATTTGGTAAGGACAATGAATCAAGAAGAGCGTTTATAGGAAGAAATACTAAAAACGGAGAAATGAACGAAGCGGCAAAAGCTATGTTTAATTTCTACAATGATGGAAGAAATAAATACCAGTTAGACATGAATGAGTTTAGAAATGCATCTCCTGAAAATAAACAAGCTTACGCAGAAANATTTCCTGTAGAAAATTTTGCAATGGAAGGACTACCAAACATTATGCCTGTAATAGGTCCTTTAAACAGAGTTAGTAATTTTCTTAGAAACCAAAAACAAAATGTTGCTGGAAAATTTGGAGAACTGTTTAAAAAAAATAATAATAATAAAGGAATAGCTAGTATTGAACAAGGTATGTCGTCTCCAGGAATGAGAGCTATAGCCGGGGAGGTCAGGCCTTCCTTTAGTTCAAATTATATTAACGAAGGATATAGAAATCCTACAATGAATATGGCTGTACCTAACTCAGATGCTTTTATAAATACTTCTCTTTTGGATGACACAGTGTATAATTCATCGAATGATTCATCGAATGATTTTTTGGATGACACAGTGTATGATTCACCGTATGATTTTACAAGTGGCAGTGGCAGTGGTGCTATTTCAGAGGCCGATGAAAAAATAAAATTTATTAAGGAAGTGCTTGGTGGCGATGGCCGTTTTAATTCAGAATTTCCAGATCCACAATTTGTTGAATATTTACTTAAAAAGGCAAAAGAAAAACAAGCTTTAAATATAAAAGAAAATTATAACCCTAGTGTACAGTTAGACTTAGATCCTAATTTTGATCCTAATAAACAAGACTTTGTTAATCGTGCAGAGTATGATGCATGGAAATATCAAGAATTTTTACGTGAACAAAATAACGTATTGAAAGGGGTGCCAGAAGCACAATATGTGGATCCTAATGACATTGTTAATCAAGGAAATATTACTACAGGTTTTTCTGAAACACCTTTAAATCAGTCTGAAGACCAAACAGATATTTTTAACGCAGGAAGTTTTCCCGAAATGAATATATTTGGAAAAACAGTTGGAGGGCCTCGTCATCATCTCCTTAATCAAATTAATAAATATGGAAATGCATCTTCTGCCAGTGAAAAAGAGGCCTTCGACATTTTAAATAGTTTAGGTCAAGCTGATGGTGGGTACATAAGTGGTTTCCCTAATCAAAATAGGGAAACTCAATCTTTAACAGCGGACGACAACTACGAAAGATTAAAAAGAACTAATGAGTATATGGGAGATTTTTAATGGACAAAGATTTTAATCTAAGGAATGTCGTTTGGTTTTCAATGATTCTCATAAGCGCTGGGATTGTGTATGGCATGCTGTCGCAAAAAGTAATAGCCATTGAGGCAAAACAATCACAATTAGAAATGATAATATTACAAGATATACCAGAAATAAAAGAACGGGTAATACGACTTGAAGTATTGCTCGAACAAGCATTAGATAAATAAAATCTTTTTAGGATCTTCTCCCATTACTTGACTGGCTAAATCTATTTTAGCATTTAACGCTTTCACTATTTTCTCATCAATCGTATTTTCTGCCATTAAATCAACATAGGTTACCTTATTTGTTTGCCCTATACGATGTGCCCGGTCTTCTGACTGCATGCGTATTTCTAAACTATAATCATTTGAAAAATACACAACAGTGTGAGAAGCAGTAAGAGTAAGACCGTACCCTCCTGTTTTTGGATTTCCCACGAAGAACCGAAGAGCATCATCATTATCTTGAAAACTATCCACAATATGCTGACGATCAGAATCTTTGGTATCGCCATAATAAGAAGCCACACTTGTCTTGCCATAAATATCTCCTATTGCTTTCTCTATAGCCTGTATGTCATGGCGATACACAGCCCATATAATTACCTTACCTCCTGTCTCCTCTAAGACATTTAATAACTCTTGAATGCGGTTATTCTTTAATGAAATTACTTCACCCTCATCCGTCTTTACATGACCACAAGTAATTTGATGTAATCTAATAATTTGTGTCAATACTGTGGCAGCTGTCATCATTTTATTATCTTCTAAAAATGTTAACGCTGATTTTTTCATCTCCGTATATGCTTTTAATTGTTCGGGGGTCATCACCACATTTCTTTTTGTATATAATTTCTCAGGTAGATCCAAACATTCACTTTTTAAAATGCGTGTAGAAAAATCTTTTATTTTTTCTTGCAACTCATCCAGGCGTTGATACTTAACAATATGTTGAAACGAATGACTGCCCACGGACCGCTGAACAATAACAGCGTACCTTGCTCTAAAACTATAATAACTTTGCTGGTCAATTAACCAAGGATCAAGAAACTGGACCTGAGAAAATATATCAAGAGGAGATTTTGTAACAGGAGACCCTGTCATAATCCTTCTGTACTTTGCCATGTCTCGAAGTTTTAAAATGTTTTTTGTGCGTTGTGCGTTGTGATTTTTTATTGTAGTTGATTCGTCGATGCAAACTAATGACTGGTTTCTCAACAAGAAGCTGTACGCAAAGTCAAAACCACGCTTGGTGGATAGTGCTTCAATGTTCATAATGAAAATGGTTAAGTCATCAACGATCACGGACAACTGCTCAATTTCTTGTTTCTCTTCTTTTTTAGGAGAAGCAGACCACACAGCAACTCTATATTTAATATGATCGGATAAATGTATTTTTAATTCATTACGCCAGTTTCTTTTAATACCATTAGGTACAATGATAAGAGCTGAGTTAATCTTGCCTTTATCAAACAAAATAGCGATATTATCGATGCATACTTTGGTTTTCCCTGTACCCATCTCCATGAAAAGAGCCCACACTTCTTTATTCCAGCTTTCTTTCAACGCATTTAATTGATGTTGAAAAGGCTTCGTTTTAAATCTATAATCCATAATAACTTTCTAAATTGGTAATATAAAGGTTGTATTAATAAACTAGAACTATTAAAGGAGCAAGTAGAAAGATGGAAATGAAAACAGAAGTTGGTACAGTTTATTTAGTACAAGAAAATCCTTACATTAATGTATTGAGTGCAGAAGAGTATGGGAAAATCGTTGTATTGTTTGAAAGTGGTCAACAAATTATGTTCAGTCCACAACCTGCGATAAAGAAATTACGCAGAAAACTCAAAGACTTTTGTGATAATGACTATCTTTTAATGATGGGAGATCCAGCTGCAATGGGAATTGCTTGCTGTATAGCTTCTGAAATGAATCGTGGTAGATTTAAAATACTTAAATGGGATAAAATTCAAAAAAAATATTATCCTGTAAGTGTTAACATTAACGAGAAAGGCGAAATAGATGAGCAAGATAAACTTTGAAGGTGACGCAGTAGCGAACATAGAACAAACAGGTCTAGAATCTGTAGCGGAATTACTAAGAACACAACTAGCATTAGAGGCTTCAATTGAAGCGCAAGAAGATCAATTAAAAAATTATAAAGATCAATTGCGAAAATTATCCGAGGAAATTATTCCCGAAAAAATGACAGAATTAGGAATGACATCAACAGAAATGTATGATGGATCAAAAGTAGAAATTGTAGAGAACATTCACTGTTCTATACCAAAAGAAGATTTAAAGAGACAGGCTGCTTGTTATGAATGGTTAGAAGATAATGGCTTAGGCGATATTATTAAAAACCAAGTAGCTATGCGTTTCGGTAAGGGAGAAGGCACAAAAGCAAAACAACTCGAAGAGACAATTAAAGAGATGGGCTTAATTCCTGAAGTAAAAGTTTCGGTGCACGCTGGTACACTGAAAGCCACTGTAACAAAGTGGCATGAAGAAGGCAAAAGTTTGCCAGAAGATTTATTTTTTCTGCACTTTGGTCGAAAAACAAAAATCAGCCGACAAAAAACAAAATAAGGAGTAAATATGGCACAAGCTATAAAGAAAAACGACGAAAAAGAAACGAACATTATTCAGTTTGATTCTAGCATTTTTGAGAAAGATGCTAATCAAGGATTAGGCAATCTGGGGATGGACGATCTTGCAATACCTTTTCTTCGAATTCTGAGTGATACATCACCACAGATTAAGAAAAGAGATCCTCTCTACATAGAGGGAGCGGAAAGTGGAATGATCTACAATACGCTTACAAAAGAAATATATGACGGCGAAGCAGGTGTAGGGGTTATACCTTGTGCTTATCAACGCCAGTACATAGAGTGGACAGATAGAGGCGAGGGCAGTGGTGCTCCCGTTAATATTTATCCAGCGGAAAGTGATATACTTTCTAAAACAACACGTGATGATCAACGTAAAGATAGACTTGCTAATGGCAACTATATCGAAGATACGGCTAATCATTACTGCCTAGTCATTGGTGCTGACGGAACTTCCTCCCAAGTTTTAGTAGCAATGAAAAGCACCCAGCGTAAGAAATCCAAAAGATGGAACTCCCTTATGCTGGGGCTTAAAATGAAAGGGGCAAACGGATTGTTCACACCACCTTCCTATTCTCACCTTTACACACTTAAAACGGTAGCAGAGTCTAACAATTTAGGTAATTGGTTTGGATGGGATATTTCAAGGGTTGGTGCTGTTGAAAATATTGATACCTATCATGCAGCGAAAGCATTTGGTGAAAGTGTAGCTAAAGGCGAAGTTAAGATAAAACATGAAGACGAAGATGTTGACACAGGTGAAAAAGCACCTTATTAAAAAAACTTTAAACAAAGGGGCGACCGCCGTTGCCCCTTTAAATATATGAATGAGAAAGATTTATGGACGACAAGGCAAAGTTTATTGAAATATTTTCTGGCTTAGACAGAGCTTACGGGCAGACGCAAAGCCGAGAAAAGAATAATGCAGGAAAGCTAGAAGGCAGATCTTGGATTATTGCAGACCAGTTAACAGAAGATAAATGGATAAATCATTTAGAAGGAAGAGAGCCTTCTTTAGGTATTATTCCTATTGATGATAATAATCAATGTAGATGGGGTGCCATAGATGTTGATACCTACGATGGTTTTGATCATAAAATATTAATTAAAAAAATTGTCGAAAAGAAAATACCCCTAGTTGTGTGTAAATCAAAAAGTGGGGGAGCTCATATATTTTTATTTGTAAGCGAACCAGTGAGTGCAAAAGATATGCAAATAAAATTAAAAGAGATAGCTGTAGTTTTAGGCTATGGTGACTGTGAGATATTTCCAAAGCAAATTCAAATGAACCCCAGAGGTACAGGCAACTTTTTAAACTTGCCCTATAACCATCCAGAATTTCCCACAAGATATGCGTTTGATGACGAAGGTAATGCATTGATTGAACTTAGTAGCTTTATAAAGCATTATGAAACAAAAGTCGTATCGCAATTAAGCAAGGTGGTTATCGAAAAACCAATTATTAAAAAAAAGAATGATGATTTCAAAGGCGCTCCTCCGTGCTTAGTGACGCTAGCATTAAAAGGATTTAAAGAAGGAGCGAAAAAAACTCCAGGGAGAAATGTATCGATGATGCAATTAGGTGTTTATTTAAATCAACGTTTTCCAGACACATTAGAAGACAAATTAGACGAATATAATAATAAATATTGTAAACCTCCTTTACCTAGTAGAGAGGTGCAAACAATATTTTCACAGACAAAGAAAGAAAAATATTTTTATCAATGCCCTTTGCGGGAACAAGATGAGGACGGGAATGAAAAACTAATAGGTGAATTTGCATTAGTATGTGAAAAAATTAAATGTCAATCTCAAAAGTTTGGAATAGGTAACGCAGGATCTAATGACATAGGAAACATGAAAAAATGGGTATCCGATGAATCAGAATGGGAAGTAACACATAACGGTAAAGTCATTGTACTTAATAAAAAACAATTAAAAAATCACAATCTATATGTTGAAGAATGTTTAGAGCAAGCAAATGAATTCCCTCGCCCCGTAACTCCCCCGGTCTGGGCTGATATGGTACAGGGAATGATAGATAACATGACTAAGGACGACTATATTTATCAACCAGCAGAAGTAACAGCGAAAGGACAGTATTTAAATCAATTACAAATATTTTTAGCTAATAATAGAGGAGCAAAAGATAGGCAAGATGTCTTAGCAGGAATGGTTTTTGAATACAAAGATAGCTTCTTTTTTAAGCCACAATCTTTGCGTGATTTCTTAAAGACAAAAAGATTTACAAAACTTACGGATAGCGCTCAATATAAAGTGTTTGAAATATTTAAGGGAAAAACAGCTAAATTAAAAGTTAATAATAATGTGGAGCATTGTTGGAAAGTACCAACAACGATCCTCGATTCAGAATACAAATTAAGTGAGAAAGACTTTAGTGAGGAGGAGGCATATTAATGAGACATTTAGATTTATTTAGCGGAATAGGTGGATTTTCTTTAGGATTAGAAGCAACTCAACAAATTAAGACAGTGGCTTTTTGTGAAATAGATAAATATTGTACAAAAGTATTAAATAAGAACTGGCCAGAAGTGCCTGTATATAATGATATAAAGGAGCTAACATATGACAAACTTAAAGCAGATGGAATTGATAACATCGACATCATCACAGGTGGGTACCCGTGCCAACCCTTCAGCGTCGCTGGACTTAAAAAAGGTGTTGAAGATCCGAGACACCTCTGGCCAGAGTATTTTAGACTTATCAAAGAACTCAGGCCCACTTGGATTATTGGAGAAAACGTTAGTGGACACATTAAACTCGGTCTTGACACCGTGCAAGAGGACTTGGAAAGTGAAGGCTACTCTCTCAGGACGTTTAGTATTTCAGCTTCTAGCGTTGGCGCCAACCACCAAAGAGAAAGAATCTGGACAGTGGCTTACTCCCAGCACAACAATGATTCACAAAAGATCAAAGGAGTCGATGGAGAAAAGAGTAGCATACAGAAAGAGCATAGGGAGAACGACAGTACCACCAGGAACTTTAGCGGAGCAAGTGCAATACGGGGAACCCGTAACGAACATGACGATGTGGAGGACACCAGACGCCGCAGCTGGGGGGAGCAATTTACCAGGAATACAGAAAGCACTGGACGAGGGACATTTGAAAAGACCGAGCGGCCAATCAATCCAGATACGACTTCAGGACCAAGTGAAAGAACCACGACTATGGCCAACTCCG
>JGI24004J15324_10001188_pt1 | contig 10374 bp, 18 predicted proteins | sample LinPmetageLP32_FD_15324 | JGI IMG/M metagenome (IMG submission 15324)
CCTAACCCTAGCCTACGGTTCTTGGCTCGAACAAGACCTATCTTTGGGTATGGAAGCTCTGCTTTTAAAGTGCCACAGATTAGGAACATGACTGAGAGTCTAACAACATTAGTAAGTTCTTGTAAGCTTTCTATTCTTCCAAAGTTTAAAGAACCTAAGTTACATACGTCACTGTCGTCTTCACTTGTTACTTCAGTACAAGCATTTCTTAATGTCTCTTTCTCTTTGTCAAAGAAGTTAAAAGAAAATCCTGGTTCGGCTGACTGCATTGCTTGTCTAACATTAGCCTTGAACACCTCACCTGAATCACCTGTCTCGTAGTAGTTCAGTAACCATTCTGTGTCGTAGTTGACAGAGACATTAGTCATGTCAAGAGGTGCAGGAAAATTAAAGTCTTCTTGTTTAATGTCCCATAAAGTTTTACCTGTACTACCTACTGGCATGGAAGCCCAATCCTTTGCCTTTAAGAATTGTTCTATGTCCCCATGTTTCCAGTTAAGACTTGCATAGATAGCTGACCTTCTGCTGCCACCTTGCATTACTCTCCTGCCAATCTCATTAATCATATTCATTTTAGGTATAGGGCCAGATGCTTGACCACCTGTTCGTTTGATAAGAGAACCTTCAGGTCGATAGATACTGTAGTCTATGCCAATACCACCACCAGTCATCAGACAAGACTCAGACTTCCACGATAGGTCAGCCCAATCCTCTCTTGTATCTTCCTCTGCTTTTAAAAGGTAACAGCAGTTGTTGAAGAACTTGTTGTCCCTACCTGCGTAATAAAGATAACGTCCACCTGGAATAAACTTTAGATCCCTAATATATTCTTCCAGTTGGTCTCTGTCTTCCTGAGAAAAAGCATTACCTGCCACTGAACACACATCATTAACAACAGTACCAGCCAACTCTGACCATGTCTCTGCTCCTTGATGTTTATACTTTTGGTTAAATATATCTTCAGAAAATTTTGATCTGAACATAGGGTTTAAGTTAGACTTGTAGCTCATTATCTGTTGTCTCCCGATCCTTGTATTTTGTTTCTTGTTCTACGACTTGCAAGTTTATCGATGTTCATACTAGCTATCTCCGACATGTTGTAGTCAAGATGTGTAGCCAGTAGAGTAGTGTACCAAAGACAATCACCTAGTTCTTTAGCTAATTCTTTTGGGTCAAACTTACCATCTCTAATTTTTTTCTTAATTTTATCTGCCACTTCACCAGCTTCAGAGACTAAACCTAATGCAAGATAGGTAAGCTCTTGATCTTTAGGGTACTGTGCAAAACTACTTGCTGCAGTCTGGTAAGAATCAAACTGTTCTAACCTACTCAAGTCTTCCCACTCTCTGAACGGAGCAATGTCTTCTTCTGTCATCATTGTTCTAGTTCCTTCCACTGTTCCATCTCTACATCTGTGTTAAAGTAATCGTCAAGATCAATAAGTTTCTCATCAATCAAGAACTTAATAATAAGATGAGGGGTTATATCATTCTGCTCTAAGAGTAACTCAATACCATAGTTATCTGCTAAAGCATTTAGTTTACTTTCAAAATCAAACAATCTGTTGCATCCTCTGTATAACCTACTCTTGTAACAATAGGTTCTATTCTACTGTTCAAAACATTTATGTCATGGTATGCTGCCTTTAACGTAGGGTACATAACATCTTGTATATAAACCTTACCGTCCTCTTCTTCTACAACACATCGATTGTAAAAGCCTGGACCGTCTTCGTAAGGGCCGTCAGATACCTTGTGTATCTTTACTGTCTTCTCTCTAATGTCCATTAAACATCTCCATAAAATAATCAAAGTCTAGTATAGCTAAAGGTTTCTTTCTGTTTTCTTTTACAACAACAAGAGGTGTAGCTCCCTTGGGACAGTTAGCTTGAGCTTGTTCCATGTGTCGATACACCGCAACAGAAGCTAAAGACTTACACTCAACACTAAAAGGAAATTGTTCTCTTGCTTTCTTTGAAAGCTTTATGTCTTCACCTGTCTCCCCCATGATAGCTGAACGAATATCTATGTCAACTTCAAAGTGAGGAAAGACCTCTACTATTTTATCTCTAACAAAGTTTTGTAGTACCCTGCCTTTAGCTTTGGAACTCTTAGGCTTCATCCGTCCACTCAAAAACTTTAGGCTCATTAACTACATCAACCAAGTACACTGGCCCATTGCTATACAAAAACTTCCTAGCTTCAGGCCAACATGTACCCTTAAACTCACAGTAGCTGCAGTTTATAGATAGCTTTGTGTTGGGTGATGAACTACTCTGAGGTACAGGTGGTATCCTATCCTTTGGAATAGAACCCTTCACCATTTCTTTTATGTCTCTGACCTCTTGTTCTTTGTTGTTTAGTTCTTCAGAGAAGTCATACATATCTAAACAGATACTACCATTAACTTTATCAATGACTAGGAAGCCACCTTTATTTTTCTCTGTAACAAGAGGGTCATCTTTACCTGCGTATACATAAGAAGATAATTGTGAGATGTATCCGAATGGATCATCCTCTCTTAGCTTACCTTCTTTAAATTTTTTGAAAGCAAAAGGTGATGCAGACTTAACGTCTATAGTAACACCATCAATGACGGCATCTCTATGACCTTTTATCCCCTCAATAACGAGAGGTGTCTGCATCCCTTCCACCCTATGTCCCGAAGCTTTAGCCATTTGCACAGCCACTTCTTCGAGCATATCACCGAAGAAAAACTTTAACAACGTGTTAGGTCTCATACTCTCAGCTTGCTCAGGCTGATTGATCTTGTACCAAAGCTTGCGTTTGCAAGTTACACCTAGAGAAGAAAGGGAGAGAAAATCTCTAGGTTTATTTTCGTTACAAAATCTTTGGTTGGACGACAAGGCAATCCTACTACCCATTAGGCTGCCATCGTTACCTGTCCAACCATTACCACCAATAGAGATACTCTCCATGTCGGCAACCAATGTTGTTATGTTTTTTTCTTCAGTCATCCTTTACCAAACCATCTCAGATTCGGCTCTTTCCTTTAACTCCACATGTTCAGTGACGGCTATTGCTTCTAGTCGAGTGATAGAACCTTTGGTTTTAGAACCCTTCTCAGGTACATAGATAGAAGCTTTTACTTTAGCTTTCGTTCCATTACCCAAAGCACCGTCAACGTCAAAGTCCCAAAGCTTTTCACCTTGACCTTGAGTAAAGTCAAGAACTTTAGGAGCACCACCAAAGTCTTCTATCCCTGATGGGTGTACATGAGGACGTTTAAGTTTGATACCTTTACGTCCACCAGCAACAGAATATTCCTTTATCATTGGATAACCCATTGCTTCTTTGGGATACCCTGCATCCAGGAACTTGTTAAGCTCCTCATCAGAGGCAGGGATAAAGACAGTGTTGTAACTACCTTCTGTTTTTGTTGTGTACTCACTAACCTCTTTGTTTTGAGGAAAAAGTTTAGGGTAATAAAGCTCACCCTCTGCTGTTACATGATTGTTTGCCATTAGAAAACCTTCCTTGCTTGGCTAAGTTGAAAGTATAGTATATTGTATTTGTTAATGTGTGTCAAGCCAAGATTTACCTATACTTGTAGACCCAGCAAGAGGACAAGTAAGCCCTAGTTCCACACCAACAGACTCGATTGACTTACGTTGAATAGCACCTAATCTTTCTGCACTATCCTTAGATCCTATCACCTCTGTCTGCCACTCATCGTGAGGCCATGTCACTAGCTTGAAGACAATCCCTTCCTTACGGCCCCAGTTAATCCACTTGCGAGTAGCATGTTTCATAATGGTACTCTCCCCATTCTGCAGCATACCTGCAAGTGTCTTATGTTCTGATGGTACTTTAACTTTACGTCCATCATACCCTCTGAAGTATCCATTCTCTGCTATCTGTGGTACAATCTTCTTCTTTAGTCTGGATAAACCAGAGATACTTTCCATAAAGTTATTGACTGCCCTTGTAGCCTGTCTCTTATCCGTCTTGAGTATCTGACTTACCTTAGCCGTACCTGCACCTAGTAAGAAGGCATAGATGAACGTCTTTGCCATGTCTCTTGTGATGTGAGACAGACCTAAAGCTTTACGATTAACATTATGTATGTCAGTCTCATCCTCTTTCTTACCACTAAGGATAGCATCGACATACTCTTGTGACCCCATAAGATCAGCTAATATTCTAAGTTGGATTCCGTCTGCATCTGTGCCGACTAAATAGTTACCTTCACCGACACACCACAACTCTCTAAAAGCTCCGTCATAGGTGTGCTTCACCTTCTCTACTGCCGTTGTTGGTGTGCCATGAAAGGCTGAAGGTATGTTAGCTTGGTTAGGTGCAGCATGTGACAATCTGCCTGTCCATGCACCGATGTGGTTGAATGATCCATGTATCCTTCCGTCCTCTTTGACACAACCTAACCACTCAGCTAAAGAACTTCTCCGTCCTTCTAAGGTGAGCCACTCAGCTAGAGCCAAGCCACCTGAAGGTGCATTGACAGGTAAAGTGTTGAGGTTAGTCTCGTTACACATCCATCCGTAGTACTCAAACTTCTTACCTCTCTCTGGGTCTTTGTCTTCCTCTCTCTCAAAGAGCAGGTGTCCTTTTGTTTTGTCCACTGGTTTCCAACCTGCTTCCCATAGTCTTTCGATCCTCTGCTTAGTAGAGCCTGGATTAAAGTCCATGTAATCAAGACACACAAGGTCACCACCATCTATCCTTGTGTTCTCGTACCTAAGTAGAGCATCCGTCACACTTTTAAACAGGCTGCCATCTGCTCTGACCTTGTACTTTATCCTCTTCATCTCAGTAAGTTTAGGTGGGAAGTCTATTTGGAATTGGTTCTCTAACTCTTCCATCCTTACCAAGACAGAACCTAAATACTCCTCTGCCTGATCCTCATTAAACTTAAAGCCATTCTCTTTCATACCTTGGCAAATGATTTGTATGTCATGCTCTAACCTCAAAGACTTAGCCCACTTGTCATCAAAGACAATGTGTTTGAAGTTGTCAAAGAGTCTATGAGTTACCTCAACATCATTGATACCATACTCAATCATCTCATCAGAGAGACCTGACTTAAAGTCTGTGAACTTACCTTTATATAGACCCAATCTCTTTCCCCAAGCATCCAGACTATGACCCTTTAGTATTGAGTAGTGATACAAACGAGAGATAACAAGAGTGTCTATGATTTTACTAGGCTCGATAGTAAAGCCAAGCAAAGAGTTGATAACAGGAACATCAAAGCTAATACCATTGTGAAAGATAAACTTATCCACACCTTCACAATATTTTTTGAATTTTTCTGCCTCATGTTTATCTTCTGTCAAGTTCTTGAACAGTACTATCTTCTTAGTTGTGACATTTTTACAACATATAAGCCAGATATGTTTGGCATCAAGGTCATCTGTTTCAATGTCCATTACTTCTAGTCTCATACAAACCTCTCAAACTTTTCTTTAAGGGTGAAACTATCAGCATCAAAGGCAAGCAACCCAGCATGTCCTGTTGTACCAGCAGGTCTGTTCTTAACGACGAGTAGTCGTGTTGTGTTCCTGTCCTCATCATCGGATGACATCTTATCCCTTTGTAATTTAACAACAACACTGGCTCTCTTACCTATGGTACGACAGTCTCGTATCTGTCCGTCATCATTCTCATGTGCGATGGTAACGATACCTACATTTAATTCTGCAGCCATCCTTGAAAGTTGTACTGATAGAGAGGACAACCACTTCTCTATGGTCTCATCACCTAGCCTTGAGTAAGCAAGGTCTTGGATAGGTTCAAAGAATACATACTTAACACCACATGCTTGACTAAAGTATCTGATCCTATTCATAATCTCCATCGGATCTTCATCAACAGAGATAGTAAATTGGTAGAGGTTTTCCTTTTCAGTGAGGTCAATCACTGCTTGCTCCACCTCTTCATACATGTTGTTCTCTTCGATCAGATCCTTACGAGTGAGGTTGATACCCAACTGGTAGGATACAAGACCTAAGATACTTCTCTTCTTTGTTTCTTCTAGGTGACAGATAGCAATGGGTGTATCCGAATGTTTAGACAACATGTGATACTCCAAGTACCTCATAAACTCTGTCTTACCTATGCCCTCTGGTGCCTGGAATACTGTGAGGTGTCCTTGCATTAGACCTAAAGCTACCTCATCAAATGCAGCAATGCCTGTTGGTACAAACTTTGCATCATCCTTAGCATTTAATATCTTTAAGAATTGTTCCGTTGTATTCCACACATGTTGAGGTGTGTACTTCTTAGCATTAAAGAAAGCAGTCTTGAAGGACTCGATTGCACCTGCCTGTAAGAACTCATTCGCATCCTTATACTTATCGTGTGGTATTCGATACGTCTTGTTAGGAAATAGACTAGCAATCTTATCAGCTATCCCATTACCTGCATCATCAGTATCAACAGATAATATAATTTTTTGGAAAGAATTTAACCAATCTTTAGCCTTACCTTGCCACAGTTTCTTTGATGGAGATGAGGATGGTAGTGACACACAAGGATACTTCTGACCTAACATCTGATAGGCTGACAAACAATCTACCTCTCCCTCTGTCACAATAACAACACGACTAGCACCTGCATTAAACTTATCCATACCAAAGAGTTCATCACCTCTGAACCCTGCCTCTACATGGAAAGCTTTAGGTACTTGTCTGATCTTACGACCACCACTAGGGTAGATGTAAGCTTGTTTAACAACCTCATCCAAAGCATTAGAGAATGTTTGTACTCCATAAAACTCTAGGCTTGGTGGTCTGATACCTCTGTATGCTTTCTTGTTTTGATTTAACACAACACTTAGTCTACTGAGTTGGTCTTCAATAGGGTCTTCGTTTAGTGGGTACTCTTCTGCTGCACCATCTATTAACTTCATCCCAGAGTGAGGGTAAGCTCTGTCACATGAGTGACACTTGCCTACCTTCTTCTCTGTGTTGTAAGAGAAAGCATCGGAGCTACCACAGTCCTCGAATGGACAACTTACATGACTTCTTTCAGACATTCTTTTCCCTTTCCATTATAAAATCAATATTGCACAAGCACATGTTAACAAAATGATTTTCATTTCTAATCTGTTTCAAAAGATATTGGTTCATATCCTCTTTATCTTTCTTACCTTTGTAGCCATTAGGTTTGTTTAAAGAGTAAACAAGATTCCTTACTCTCCTCTCTGATTTACTTATCTCTTTCTTAATAAGTCTTAGGGGTACGTTTTCTAATAACATCTTCAATCCTTTCTATGTATGCACCTTTGTCGAACTGTAGTCCGATGATACAGCCCTCATCTAATCTGTCAAGTCCTATCTTGAAAAATATATTGCAGCCAAATTTAATGCTACAAAAATACCAAACAATATTAATGTATCTGACATCATAAATCCTCAAGCATCTTTATCTTATCGTTGTTTATCTTAATCAATTCCTGGATTTGTCTCTGTCTTCCAACAATTTTTACATACTCTTCATTTAACATACGATTCTCATGGTGCATGTTCTCAATCTCTCCACATACTGACATCTTTCTATCTCCTACTTAAAATATAAATTAAAGTGAGAGGGTAAAGGTTGAACAACATAGCCACCAATCTTCTGACAACTACACTCCTCTGCATTGACCTCACCCTCACTAAATGGGTCTGCCTCATAGACCACACCACTACCATCACATAGGTAACAAGGCTCACTCATTCCTAAGGCTACTCAGAACGTGGCACACAGTGTCTACAGTCCAACCATTACCCAACATCTTATACCTTTGGGTGTTGGATACATGATTAGTATAATTATCTGGTACTGTCTGAAGTCTCTCACATTCTAGTGGTGTTAGCTTTCTCTCCCCATCCTTGCTAAAGACTAGCTGTCTCCTATGCTTCTCAAAGTAAGACTTTAAGTTCCCACCTTTAAAGTAATTTGCATCTATACAATGTGCCTTGTCTCTGTCGGTTATGTAATCATCCTCAAGTATATCTTTGAGAACGATACCCTTATCTTCTGGTAACTCTCCTACTTCAAGGTTAGTCCAATACAATCTGTACCTTGATTGAGCAGAGAATATACGAGAGTTAATAGCTATCGGTTCAACACCTAGAAGGTCAGTGATTACTTGCTCACTATCCTTCTTCATCCTAACATTCTCCATCAAGAACTTTACATTAGGATTAATAGCCTTAGCTTCCTCTAGTATTCTTACAGCCTCAAAGAATAGTTTACTTCTAGGGTCATCAAAATTTAAATTGTTACCTGCAAAACTAAAACCTTGGCATGGACTACCGAACATAATCAAATCAAAATGTTCAGTAACCTTTACATCCCTCACGTCACCTATATGTATCATGTTAGGGAAGTTCTTCTTTGCAACAGAGATAGCATACTTATCAATCTCAGATGCAACATACTTCTCTACATCTATACCCAATCGTTGCAATGCAATCTGACCGCAACTCATACCGTCAAATAAACTTAATACTTTCATCAACTATACTCCTCTGTTTGTAGGTCTATCAGTATGAGACCATCGTTCATCAATGTAAACCCTCAGATTTTTAGAGGCATATATTGGAGAACCAAACTCATAGTCTCTCCAATTATGGTTCTCACTATCTAAGTTCTGACCCTTACACGTCAGCTTGTAGACATCTCTATTAAGATACTTCCTCATTAATCTGACCAGCTCTTTACCCTCTGTTGTATTGGGTATCTTTTGGAAATGATATCTTGCCATTATTCTGTTACCTCTTCTTCTTTAATCATAATCTTAAAACCTAAGTCTCTAATATAATGAAACCTATCTTGAGCTATGTGAGTTCTACCCATTAAGTCACAAAAGAAATTGGATACATCACAGTTAGGTAAATACTTTGTAACGTCATTTTTTATATAACGAGTGACATAAACATTCTTATTAAAATCTACTGTCTCATTTACTATACTTTTCATCATACTTTCCCTTCTATAAAATCTACTACATGATTTGCATTATCAGCATTTATAAACCAGTCAGCTATTCCGCCATGTAAGTTTAAACCTTTGTCTTTTATTCCACTCCCATATCCATCCAAACCCAATAGAGTTGACGCATAGTAACGACCTATAAATTGACCGTATTGAGTGTGGTCGTATCTTGTATCATAAAAACTGACTAACATTTTTGTGGTGTTGTCGTCTTCATTTTCTCTTTCACTAAGTACGACATTAAACATTATGTTCTTGTCGTTTATAACGTGGGTCATTTGATTAAGCATTGTTTAGTTCCCTTCCCTTATCAATTATGTTGCTTGCTTGTGTTGGTGTGAAGCCATAATACTCAGCAAATACCGACACTGTTAAAAAGTTATTAAACCAATCTAAATACAGTTCAATCAATCTATCCTCTTTAATATCCATTGTTTAGTTCCCTTCTTTGTAAGTCCCTACTTCGTAGTGACGTTGGTTAATATTAAATAAGGTACTCCGAAAAATACCCTATAAACTATTAACCTTAGTTAAGATTAGTTAAGATTAGTTCTCCTCTTTTGATTGCATTTTTTACATGCTGACTAGTCATACCTAAATACTGATTAAGATATGTGGAAGTTGTTTTGGAATAGTTCCAATACTTTTCATCCAAATAAGTTTGACAGAAATCTTTTGAACTATCAGACATTGCTACTATTACATTATAAGATTGAAAATACATTTTACTGTCACCGTACATAATAATTTGATTAGGAGCTTTTCTACCGTTTGATGATGTCATATTATAAGCTTTCATTTGTTTTATCCCTTCTGTTGGTTGGTTAATATTAAATAACCCACTATAAATAATGGGCTATAAACTACTAACTTACCTTAATCGTTCTTGGTGTATTATTGCAGAAATATTATAATCTTTACCGTAATAAAAATTTAATGAACTTCCTATCTTTTTATGTTCAGCAATTTCACCAACATATTCTAGTGCAACTTTCTCAGCTTTTTTGAAAGTTGAAAAAATCATTGTGAAGTCTTCACTTCTTTCCAGTGTGTATACATTTCTCATTTGTTTATCCTTTTGTTTGTTTTTCTTGTGTCTATTAAGATAATGGCACTATTTCAAATTACAACCCCTAAACAAAAATAAATTTAATGTGGGTATAAAAGATACTATAATATATAAAACCTGGACTGTTCTCCTTTTGTTCTCTTTTGTAATGTTATCAACACGTTGGTTGGATAGTGTGAGAACTAAAGCTATTTGGAACACGCACTATCTTTTAAATGTGATCACAAACGTAACACCAGTGTGACATTCCAGGCACAGTGTGTCCTGGCAGCAACACATTCTGGGCACAGTGTGACAAAAAAGTAACATGGGGGGTTGGGGGGTCATCCTTATTCAGTGAAT
>JGI24004J15324_10001201_pt1 | contig 10317 bp, 6 predicted proteins | sample LinPmetageLP32_FD_15324 | JGI IMG/M metagenome (IMG submission 15324)
CATACATCGCTGTACCTACTTTTCTAAGGCAATATCAATGCAAGCAGGTGGTCAGTGGGATATTCCGATACGTAGCTACTGTAAGCCTATGTGGTTAAACAAAGATACAGACAAGGAAATATTTTAATGATTAGTGGTCAAGATTGGTCAGATAGCGCAACTTGGGTCGGGTTAATTCTTGCTTTGATACTCCTTGGTTTTACTGTGTACGCTTTAATATTTAGGTAAAATTATGTTAGAACAATTAATAGGGCCAGTTTCAGGATTACTTGATAAGTTTATTGAAGACAAAGATAAGAAAGCTGCGTTAGCTCACGAAATAAGCACTATGGCAGAGCGTCACGCTCAAGAACTAGCTAAAGGTCAGTTAGAAGTAAACAAGGTAGAAGCGGCACATAAAAACTTGTTTGTGAGTGGTTGGAGACCCGCAGTGGGCTGGTGCTGTTGTTTAGCTTTACTATACAATACTATACTAGCACCAGTGTTAGCTATTTGGTTTCCTGTGCCTGAAGTGGATAGCTCTTTACTAACTCCCGTGCTAATGGGTATGCTAGGTATGGGGGCGATGCGCTCGTTTGAAAAGAAAAACAATGTAGCAAGAGAAAGGTAAGAGATGAATCAATTTAAATACTTTAAACTAGAAGATTTTAATTGCCAAGAAACTGGCGAAAATTCTATGAACGAAGATTTTATTCATGCTTTAGACCAACTAAGAGCTGCTTGTGGATTTCCTTTTATAATTACAAGTGGGTTTAGGTCTGAGAGCCATAGCGTAGAGAAAATAAAATCAAAAGGCGGTACTCACACAAAAGGTATTGCTAGTGACATAAAAGTATCTGGTGGTTCTCAACGTGCAAAGATTGTGAAACATGCATTAGCAATGGGTATGTCTGTTGGAGTTGCAAAAACATTCGTGCATGTAGACGTACGTAAAACAGAACAAATGTGCTGGTGCTACTAACTATAGGCTACCCAAGTAATGGCGCTTAAAAAATTAAGTCTAAAAGCAGGTATTAACCGAGAAAACACTAGATATACTAGCGAAGGTGGTTGGTATGAGTGTGATAAAATACGGTTTCGCCAAGGTACGCCGGAAAAGATTGGTGGGTGGAGGCGTATATCTACAAACACGTTTGAGGGTGTTTGCCGTTCTATATGGAACTGGGTAACTCTTGGTAGTCAAAATCTAGTTGGTGTAGGTACTAATCTAAAGTTTTATATAGAAAACGGAGGAGCGTACTACGATATAACTCCTTTGCGTAAACCTGCTAGTAATCTAACTAATCCTTTCGCAGTAACACAAGGTTCTACTACTGTGGTTGTCACTGATACCAGTGGCGGATATCTTGCAGAAGACTATGTTACTTTTAGTAATGCTTCTGCTGTAGGTGGGTTAACGTTAGATGGTGAGTTTCAGATTGTAGAACTTCTTACTACCACCACATACACAATTACAGCTCCTACTGCGGGACAGTCCTCTGCTACAGGGGGTGGCACAGTATCTGCTGCATACCAAATTAATGTTGGACCTGCCTTTGCCATACCGTTAGTAGGTTGGGGTGCATCCTCTTGGGGGTCTGGGCAGTGGGGTACAGGTTCGGAGTCTACGGAAGACCTAAGACAATGGAGTCAAGCTAACTTNGGTGAAGATTTAATCTTTGGTCCCCGTGGAGGCACACTATATTTTTGGGACGCTAATGCAGTGGGAGGACTAAACTCAAGAGGAGTAGAGTTATCTTCTGTTGCAGGTGCATCTAACGTACCTACTATACATAACTTAACCTTAGTATCAGATATAAGTCGATTTGTATTTTGTTTTGGTAGTAATGAATTAGGCGGTACTACGTTAAACCCTATGCTTGTGCGATGGTCAGATCAAGAGATGCTACAAACTGGACTCCTTCTGCATCTAATCAAGCAGGTGACTTAATACTGTCTAATGGAACTGAGATTGTTGCTGCTAAACAAGCCCGTCAGGAAGTATTGGTTTGGACAGACTCTGCGTTATATTCTTTACAGTATGTTGGAGCACCTGCGGTTTGGACTGCGCAGTTAGTTGGTGAAAACATATCCATTGCGTCTCAGAATGCAGTTGCATACGCAAACGGTATAGCCTACTGGATGGGTAGAGACAAGTTCTACATGTATGATGGACGTACACAGCCTCTACGTTGTGACTTACGTAAATTTATATTTAACGATTTTAACGCTCTTCAGTACCCTCAAGTCTTTGCAGGTACAGTAGAATCATACCATGAAGTATGGTGGTTCTATTGCTCTGCCGACTCTACCGTAGCAGATAAGTATGTAGTGTATAACTACCTAGATGACATATGGTATTACGGAAACATGTCGCGCTCTGCATGGTTAGACTCTGGTCTTAGAGGTAATCCTCTGGCAGCTACATATAGCAACAATTTAGTTGACCATGAAGAAGGTGTAGATGATGAAGAAACTGCGAACATAACAGCCATAGCAGCGCACGTTGAGTCCGCACAGTTTGATTTAGATGACGGACATCAGTTTATGTTTATATGGCGTGTTATGCCGGACATTAGCTTTGACGGGTCTACATCAAATTCTCCTAGTGTTTCTATGTCCCTACTACCTTTGGCTAATTCAGGTTCAGGCTACAACAACCCCCTATCTGAGGGTGGATCAAACAGCGCGGCTGTTACAAGAACAGCTATAACACCTGTAGAGAAGTTTACAGGTGAAGTATTTACCCGCGTACGCGGTAGACAAATGGCTATAAAAATAGAATCTAGCGAAACTGGTGTGACTTGGCAACTAGGTTCTCCACGAATTGACATGCGACCTGATGGTAGACGCTAATGGCTACAGACAATACTAGATACGAAGTACCTTTTCGTGCCCCCGCTTTGCCGTATCCTCCGAGGGAGTACAATGCGTTAGACTTTGAAGAGTTTAATAAAATACTACGTATTTACTTTAATCAGGTAGATAATGCATTACGAAATGCTACGCTTAATCAACAAGCAGAAGCTACTACTTGGTTTATGGGATAATGGCTAATACTTATACAAATGCAAAAGCAGACCTAACTACCACTAACGCTACAACTTTATATACTGTAGCAAGCCTAACTACGGGTATAATTAAATCTATATTGGTCTCAGAAGATTCTGGTAATGCTGATACTATTACACTTACTATAACTAATGGTACTACTGTGTATAGTTTATTTAAGACAAAAGCCATAGGCGCTAACGCCACAGTAGAACTACTTACTGCCCCCTTAGTATTACAACCAACCGAGATATTAAAAGTTACTGCTGCCACTGCTGATAGGTTACACGTAGTAGCAAGCATTCTAGAGATTACGTAATTATGAGTATTATTAATAATCTTAATCTTGATGATATTGATATATCCAACCTTTCTGATGAAGAACTTGCAGATATAATTGAAGTTCTTGACTTACCCACCTTACCTGAAGAAACCACTAATGAAGAAGAGGTAGATAGTTCTGGTGACGAAACTACTAATACTACTGATGAGGGAGAGGAAGAAGGAGAGGAAGAAGACAGTTCTGGTGGAGGAACTACTAACCCCGCTGATGAAGGAGAAGAAACTACTGATACTACTGATGAAGAAATAAATTATGATGATTTTAACGTGGCTATTTGGTACGCACAGACGTTAACCGATGCTGAATACGATGCAAAGATAGCTGAGTTAAAACAACAAGCGTTTAATAATTTTGATCCTAACAGAGGAGAACTATACGGAACAAACTATGAGGGCTGGGCTAGAGATCAGTTGGAAGGACGACCTTTTGTAGATCACATCAGAGATGGAAATATTAGTTTTAGCTCTGCTCTTGCTAGTCCTTTTGAAGTAGATTACGAATACGGATACGACAACGAAAACTTGTACATGAAGCTACCTAATACAGGTGGTAATTACAGCATGATTCAAGGATTTTCTGAAGAAGACATAGCAATGTACGAAGACCTTATGGATCGTGGTAGATTCGTAGACACCAGTGATGGTAACGCGGGTGCAGGTGAGTACACTATGATGTGGATTGAAGATCCCCCAGAGTTAAGTAACTGGGAAACATTCTTGTCAAACCCCGTTGTAAACATATTTGCTGCTCTAGTTCCGGGGGGCGCCCAAGTATTAGCCGCTATAAAAGCTGCGTCAGGTATGACCATGCATGCAAGTGATTGGTTTGCTTTAGCGGGTGGATATGAGGTTGTAGGTAAAACGTTTGGAGAGTTTTCTGCAGATTTAGGAGAAGAAGTAGCCGCTGTTGTTGGAGCTTCTTCAGATGGGTTTATAGCTGAAGCAGTAGCCGCAGGTACTCAAAGTTCTATTGCCGCAATAATAACTGACCAAGACCCGTTCGAGGCATTTTTAACTGGAGGTCTTAGGGTTGGTGTTGAACGTGTGCTTGGTAGGATAAATGAGTTAACTGATGGGGCGTTAGACAAGCTAGAAGAACAAGGCACCTTTACTGAAGATACTAGAACCTACGATGCGGATGGTAAGGTAACAGGGGGACAGGCACCTCAGTCTATAGGTAGAATAGCTAGAAACATGATACAAGAAGCCATATCTTCTCAGTTGGCTACAGGTGATATTAACGAAGCTCGTATGGCGCAAATAATATCTTCCGCAGTAATTACTACTAATACAGTAGAAGGTTTTGTTGGAGAAAGGTTGCCTTCAGGCGGTATAGAAATGATTACTACTTCTATACAAACAGCCATGACTGCGGCTATAACTGGAGGTAATGTATCCGATGCATTCTTAAACAGTCTAGCAGCTCAGTTAGAACGATCTATTAGACAGTCCTTACAAAACGGTACCTTTGAAGAAGATTTTGCAGAAGTATGGGATAGAGTTAGTGGTTCTTACGGAGAGTTATTAGCTCAATCAGATATAGCAAACCAAGCAGCGCAAGACAGAGCAGATGCAGCAAAAGAAGTAAATGAAACAGTTAAACTAATAAATGATGGGGCTGATGAATTAACTGCTCTAGCAGATGCGGCTAATGACATACTTGATGGTAGATATATAGGAGAGTTAAACGCAGAAGAAGTAGATGCTTATGACGAAGCTATGTCTGCTTTCAATGCCGCAGAAGATGCTTTTAAAGAACTATTGGAAAACGAATATATCCCAAGGTTAGATGCGGGAAATGAGGCTTATGACACTGCAACAGACACTTACAATACAGCTTCAGAAACTTACCAAGACATATATGACGGGTTGTCAAGCGAAGACGGTACTTTTGAGGGTCTTAACCCTGTACTTGACGCTATTAACGAAGCTACTGTTGCAAATTTAAGTCCTGACTTTGATGCTGAGTTTTACGCAGAACAAAATGGCATTTCTGTAGAGGAAGCTAATGCGCACTACCTAAGTCAAGGACTGTACAATAATTTACCAGCTAATCAAACAAGCCTAACAGCGCAAAACAACGCGCAGGCAAGTAACTTACTTGACACGGTAGCAGGGCTAACAGGAATAGATGTAACCGCATTATCCCCTGCCGAAAGAAAAGCCATAGTAGACAGGTATAAGGACATAGCTGAGTCTGAAGGTGTTTCTATAGCAGACTTAGATGTAGGAGCAGCTATAGGAGAAACTTTATCTCAGTTAAGTGGTGATGGTAGCTCTACAGTAAATATTAGTTACGACGAAGATGGTAATGTTATAGGAGTAGAGTACTCACACGTTTCTAGTCCTACTCCTCTTGCAGAAGGTGTAACCGCTGCGGACATATTAAATGGTGTTGCTAGAGAAATATATAACGACGAAACGGGGCAGTATGAGTGGACTATACCTCCAAATGATCCTTATGTTTCAGACGGCGTTCTTGTGCAGTATGACGATGCAGGTAATCCTTACACAGAAGATGAAGAAGGTAACAGGCAATATGACGATCCAATAATATTAGCAGGTGAGGCGGGGCCAAATGATCCACCAAGCTCTGGTAATCCAAATACTCCTAACTCTGCGCCTACACTAGAGGATATGAGCAATCCCGACTCTCCTGCATATGATCCTGAACAATTTACAGAGGAAGTAAATAATAACAATTTAACAGATGGAGTTGATACCACTGGAAATGACGAAGATAGTTCTATACCTAACTGGTTCCTAAATGCTCTAAACGATGGTGCAGTATACCTGCAAGGTGATGAAGATACTCCTCCTGCTAGTGAGTTTGCACAGAATGCATATGCTAATGGTATAAGAGCTACCGCAGGAATAATAGAAGCATTTAATGGCTTTTCAGTGTTGTTTGGCGCTGATCCCGCCGCTACAGCCGCAGGGCAGTTTGCTGCTGACATGGCTAAGATTGGAGAAGGAGCTAATACTGAAGGGTATAAAGAAGCCGCTGAAAACATGCGTGAGTTCCAAAGAAGTTTAGAAACTAAAGACAATCCTAACACTCCTATAGTTTACGACGAAAATGGTGAGTACGTATCTGGAGACGAAAGTAAAAAAAGTCTTTGGGAAGGTGCTCAAGGTATATTTAAAACAGCCGCCAACCACCCCGCAGCATTTTTTGGGGAGTATGTATCTGTAGACTTTATGCAAGAAGCGGTTCCCTTACTCGTGGGAGGGTTAGCTGCTATCGGAGGTAAAGCAGTAGCTAAAACTCTTAGTAAAGAATTAACAGAAGAATTAGCAGAGAAAGCGGCTACCGCTATAGGTAAAAAAGTAGGTCTTACTACTGCAGCAGGTACAGATGTTGCTGAAGCATGGGCAGGTACAGCGGGTGGGGCGTACGAGCAAGCTCATAACACCTATATGAAAATGGCAACACAAGAAGCTAATAGGCTAGAACTGTCAGGACAGGCTCGTTTAGATTTTCTAGCAGAACAAGATTTAAAAGGCCGAGAATACGCATTAAACATAGCTATAAACTCAGGTAATGTAGCAGGTGTTGTTACTTTAGCTACTATGGTAGCGGGTGGTATGGCACTTGAAAAAGTGTTTATTAATGGGAAAGTGCCAGAAGAGTTTTCAGGACTATTTAATGAGTTAACAAGGCGAATAGAAGCAGGGGCTACAATAACCATTAAAGAAGGTCTAACAGAGGCTTTAGAAGAAGGTGCGGCTACTGCATATACTTTAGGTCAATTGTCTTTAATAGATCCTGATATAGATGTTATGGGCGGCATTGGAGCTGCCGCTGCGGTGGGAGGGATAGTAGGAGGCACTATATCTGGGGGAATATATGGTATAAGTTCTACAGGAGATATTGTGTCTGACCTGCTATTAAACAATAGCCCCAATGCATTAGAAGCTATAAACAACCCTGAAGACTATAGCCAAGAACAATTAATTAATGTATTAAGTGACGCTTTAGGTGATCCTCAAGCGGTTACTGACGCTATGAACATTTTGTATGACGAAGTATATACAAGCACTGCCGAAGCTACGGATGCATTAACAGGCACAGGACTTACCTATACCCCGCAAGATGTATCTAACTTGGTAGGAGATACTTCTGACTCTGATTTAGATTCTGAACTAGCCAGATATTGGGCGTTAACCTATGGTTCCGAAGGAGACAGTGACGGAGACGGTATAGCCAATAACCAAGACAATGATCCTGACAACCCAGATATTAGTGGTATTAATTACAATGCAGAAACGGGAGAAGTAACTTACACAAATGAGGATGGCAACATAGTTGTTGTTGACTCGGACGGTAACTCTACCATATTTGATCCTGATACTGGTGAAGAAGTTGACACTGGTGATACTGACGATACTGGTGATACTGACGATACTGGTGATACTGACGATACTGGTGATACTGACGATGGTACTGACGATGGTACTGACGATGGTACTGACGATACTGGTGATACTGACGATGGTACTGACGATGGTACTGACGATGGTACTGACGATGGTACTGACGATGGTACTGATCCTGATGGTGACGGTGATACTACAGTTATAAACAATGTTAGTAATACCTATATTACTAATGTAACAAACACCGTAGACCCTGAAGAAGTGGCGATTGCTGTAGCTGAAGAAATAGCTAGGCAACTAGATGGGGGTACGGACTTAGCTACAGCTATATCTAATGTAGTACAAGCGGCTGTAGATAATGGTGTAGCTGGTATAGAAAATATTATAGGTACCCCTGCGGATGGTGATACCGAAGCTACGGGGTTATATGCAGATTTAGCCGCTTTAGGTAAGTCAGACCAAGAAATACTTGCAGCCATAGGTACCCCTGCTGATGGAGATGCCGAAGCCACAGGGCTGTACGCTACAATGGCTGCTAACAAAGCTGCATTAGAAGGTAAAATAGATGCCGCTAAAGAAGAAGTTCTTGGAGTTATAGGTACCCCTGCTGATGGAGAAACAGAAGCTACAGGGTTATACGCAGATTTAGCAGCTCTAGGGCTAGATAACGAAGCTATACTCGCTATTATAGGTACCCCTGCGGATGGTGATACCGAAGCTACGGGGTTATACAAACAAATAGAAAGTCTACAAATAAATAATGCCGCAGACTTAGCTGCTTTAGGCAATAGTTTGTTAGATGTTATAGGTACTCCTGCTGATGGTGATACCGAAGCTACAGGGCTATATGCAGATTTAGCCGCTTTAGGGCTAGATAACGAAGCTATACTTGCGGTTATAGGCAACCCCGCTGACGGAGACACAGAAGCTACAGGGTTATATGCAGATTTAGCTTCTAACAAAATTGATTTAGAAAATAAAATAAATGCCGCTAAAGAAGAAGTTCTTGGAGTAATAGGTACTCCTGCTGATGGTGATACCGAAGCTACGGGGTTATATGCAGATTTAGCGGCTCTAGGGTTAGATAACGAAGCTATACTCGCTATTATAGGTACTCCTGCCGATGGAGATACTGAAGCCACAGGGTTATACAAACAAATAGAAAATCTACAAATAAATAATGCCGCAGACTTAGCTGCTTTAGGTAACAATTTGGCGGGCGTTATAGGTACTCCTGCTGATGGTGATACCGAAGCCACAGGGTTATATGCAGATTTAGCTGCTTTGGGGTTAGATAACGAATCTATACTTGCGGTTATAGGCAATCCTGCTGATGGTGATACCGAAGCTACAGGGTTATACGCAGATTTAGCTTCTAACAAAATTGATTTAGAAAATAAAATAAATGCCGCTAAAGAAGAGGTTCTTGGAGTTATAGGTACCCCTGCCGATGGCGATACCGAAGCCACGGGGTTATATGCAGATTTAGCAGCTCTAGGGTTAGATAATGAAGCTATACTCGCTATTATAGGTACTCCCGCCGATGGTGATACCGAAGCCACAGGGTTATACAAACAAATAGAAAACCTACAAATAAATAATGCCGCAGATTTAGATGCTTTGGGTAATAGTTTATTAGGTGTTATAGGTACTCCTGCTGATGGAGAAACAGAAGCTACAGGGTTATACGCAGATTTAGCAGCTCTAGGGCTAGATAACGAGTCTATACTTGCGGTTATAGGCAATCCTGCTGATGGTGATACCGAAGCTACAGGGTTATATGCAGATTTAGCTTCTATAGGTAAAGATGTAACAGATATATCCGATAGATTAGGTATACCAGACGACCCTGACACAGAAGAAAACGAAGCTACAGGTGTATACAAAGAACTACAAGATTTAATAGCTGATGGTAAAGTATCCGATAGATTAGGTATACCAGGTAGCTTAGATACTACTAAAACAGATTTGTTAGATAAACTAGGAACTACCGAAACTAATCTTGCAAATGCTATAGGGGATATAGGTGCAGACGTTGTAGATATATCTGATAGGCTAGGTACCCCCGCTGTAGAAGATGATCCGAGTACTGAAGAAGATGAGTCCGCTGACCCTACGGGCGTATATAAAGAACTGCAAGATTTAGTAGACGACGGTAATAGTTTAGCTGATGCTTTGGCTATAGTTGCAGGCGACTTAGATACTACTAAGGCAGATTTGTTATCCCAGCTAGGAACTACCGAAACTAATCTTGCGGATGCTATAGGAGACGTAAGCGAACAAGTTACCCAGCTAGAAACCGACATCTTAGCTAAGATGAAAGAGTACGAAGATGCGGGTATAAAAAGGGATGACGCGCTTGATAAGGCAATTAATGACGTAGCCACTGATCTTGGTACTACTAGAAGATAGTTACTAGAACATTAGGTACTACAGAAGAGAACCTACTAGCTAGATTCGACGAAGGTTTAGCAGACTTAGGGTTTGATATAGAAACAGTAGCTAATTTTGTAGGTAAACCTGCGCAAGAAGTAACCGATGCAGATATAGATTTTGTAGCCTCTA
>JGI24004J15324_10001203_pt1 | contig 10305 bp, 21 predicted proteins | sample LinPmetageLP32_FD_15324 | JGI IMG/M metagenome (IMG submission 15324)
GTATCGGTTGTTTGAGTTATAGACCACTATGAATAGACCATCCAATAGAAAGTGGGTGTAAAGTTGTCCAATTTTTACGGTCATTTTATCTCCCGTGTATGGGTTGCCCACCCCGTATAGGGTGGGAGTAGAACTGCTTAAGATGCCCTATTCTTGGGCCAATATACGCATCAGGTAGGACTTTGGTGTTTCGCCATTAGCCAACTGTGCCGTGTGGACACCGTGTGCATTATGAGCCACCTCTGCACCGCTTGATAGTACTTGGAAAAACAACATACCCAATTCAGATGGAAGAGTCACAAAGTACTCTGCAACATTTAATAACTCGGCATCATCCAATTGACGGTCGAATACTTTAGATTGCTTGAAACGCTCGATAAGTGCGTTGTGGTCATTGATCTTGAAGTCTTTGGTTAACTCGATCTTGCCCTCAAGAATGTCCTCTACATTTACGATCTTGTTATAATTCTTGGTGTAATCAACCATTGCTACAGCCGCCTCAAAACCAACGAAACCAGTCGCCAAGTGGTATAGGACACCACTCTCTGCAAGTTGCTTAACATCTTGGCTACTAAGTGCCTTAGACAAGCGTTCCCAAGAGCGACGTGACGGGTAAACCTTGTTAGGCTCGTAGTCATCATTGTGTTCAAGGTGGGTATGATTATCGTTGATAAAGTCCCATACGACTTGTAACACATTACCATCTGCCCAGTTCAACCAATCTTCGGTAGTTGGTTTAACGTCGAATACAGTGTAACGGTCGAGTTCTGCTGGATCCATTTCACCTACTTGGTATTGGTCACCGTGGTCACCACCACCGTTGACACAAGCAAAGATGAGCGTGTCGGGGTGTAGGGTGTATCCGGCGATCTTGCGTGAATCACACAATTCGAAGATACCTTGGCGAACCTCAAGGGTTGCACGGTCAACCTCATCGAGGAATAGAACGACTGCGTTGTTGCAAGCATTGTGCAACCATTCGGGAGCAAGCCATTGAGTGACGTTATTCTCGACCTTTGGAAGACCAAGTAAGTCACCCTCGGTCATTTGGGACGCACGTCTTTCGACAACAGGCATTCCCATCGACTCAGCAAGTTGATAGACGATAGTGGATTTGCCAATACCGTGACGACCACGAATGAGAACAGGGAATTTGGCAGAGATTACAGATGGTAGAACGGAGTTCAGAACTTGAAAACTTATCGGCATTTTATTGTTTCCTTGGAAAAGGTTTGAGTAAGTAATTAATTAAGACGTAGTGTCTATAGTAAGTAGTGTAACACAATTGCTACAGTTCGTCAAGTAAAAAGGTGAAGTTTTTTTTCGGTCTCGACGTTACCGACGTTTTAGAGTTTGCATCCTCCAAGTTTGTGATTGAGTTGTTTGTTCGTTATGTTAGTAATGTAACCAGTTGGTCAGAAAAGTCAAGAAAAAAGATAAAGTTTTTTCATCATCCCTCTACAATGCCCATTTTGCCTTGAGTTTATCACGTAATTCGATCAATTCTTCAAACTGTGGGTGGTTCATCATTTGCTTTTCTGTGTGCATTAATAGGGTCGAATGGTCTTTAATTTCTGTGGCAAAGCCGTGGATTGATTGCCACTTTCCGACAAAGCCGAACGACATACCCGTTGGAATGTGGCTAACTACCCAATTGGAAGTGTGTCGTTTTCTTCGGCCCTCTTGTATCTCTTCGTGTTCGCAGACCCTACGGTGTATCACTACGGGATAGTCAAAGACACCGACGATGTTCTCGTAGATGGTTTTGTTATAACCAGTCGTCGTATCCGCAAGTTGATCGTGTTTTTCCGAGTTGGACGTTTCATTTTGTCTCCAAGGTTCGTTGTTATGTCTATAGTGTAACACCTTGAGCAGATTTGTCAAGTATTTTTTCTACGTGTCGTCAGAGTGCCGCAAAACCGTCATAAGATCGCGATAGGTTCTAGTACTGTATGGACACCAAGACTCAGTCTCATTCGTTCCAACGTTGACCAACTCCCACCACACATCTCCTTTAAGTTTGAGAATACACAGTGCACCATACAACCACACCAAGTCTCCATCGCAGAAACTTGCTAGGTAATTGTTGACCCTCATTTCATCGTAGCGGTATCTTGAGCAGTCACGGCAGAGGTCGAATTCGGGGTTCCAATTACCACCGTCCTTTCTAATTCTGCCGCACACACAATGATTATCCATAGACACCTCAAGGGTAAGTAGGTGTGGGGTAGGAGTTATTCGTGTTTCCGAGGTTTTACCGGTCGATAACTACAACTCTCTCGTTGGTCGTGAAATATGGATTGGCCGCATACTCCGGAGTTGTCATCCACATACGTTGACACTTGGAGGCTTTGGGCTTGGGGGCCTCCATATCAGTCAGAATCACCACGCCATCGAACTTGCGTTTGTTTACATATTCCGTCACGCAATTAAAGTCAGTTCCTCCGCACGAAACCCTAGTCCAAGTTCTCTTCTTACCTTTCTTCCATACATAGACCTCGCTCTCTTGGACTTCCGTGTCAAAGGGCAAAACTGTGAATTCCGCATACTTAGCAAGACCCGATAGTTCGGAGAAAAACAAAGCCAACATACCATCATCCACAGACCCCGACTGGTCAATTGCAATCGCAATCTTAGCCTGTCTAGTGACTTTCTTCCCACTGTGAATGTAAGGAAAACGCTTGTTGATACGACGCACTGTAGACCGCTTGTTGGATCTCTGTGAGGTCTTAATGAAGTAGCGCAATACCGACCGCCAGTTGACTTTGGGCTTGATAAAGTCTTGGATCTCCTTACGTGTCTCGGCTGATACGGAACCCCAACCACGACCGCTTGAGTTTATGTCATCTACAGCGTCCTTAACTGCTTGCTTAAGTCGCTCTTGGGCTACCTCTCGCATTGCTTGTTTGGCCTCCTCTGACATTGAGTCATCCTCGCCTCCCCATCCACTGTGGTCGTCAAGAGTATCGGGTAAGCCATTACCGCTACCGCTTTGGCCATCGCCATTGCCCTCTCCACCTTCACCATCACCCTCTTTAGGTTGGAACTGCTCGTCTTCTTTGAGCATTTTGAAGTAGTACTCAGCACTTTGGCCAAGTGGATAATCTTCAAAGGGTTTTTGTTGTGGAAAGCAACCGCCCTCTGGTAATTCACCAAGAAGATGGGAGTTGATTGCAAGGTCTGTCGCGATGTTCCACATCTTGGACATACCCTCAGATGGTAGACGACCAGTGACGTGTTCAAAGATTAAGTGATAGAATTCGTGCTTGAGAACACCGCTACGCTCAACCTGTGTGAGTTTCTCGAAGAACTCTGGATTGTAGACCATCTCGAACTGTCCCTCTTTGGTTACTCGAACCCCCGCTGTTGGGACAGAACGGTTCATAGACTTGTTGATCCTACGGCTCAGGCTTGAAAAAAATGGCTCTGATTCTAGTAGTCTGTAGGTATGTTCATTCAAGTCGAACTTAGGGTCGCTTGTATCAATTGGGTTGTCGTTATTGTTGTCGTCGTCGCTCATTTGTGAACTCCATTGTGATTGGTTATGTTAGTAGTGTAACCTAACTAGCATTGTTTGTCAAGTGAAAGGTTAAACTTTTTTTATTACCATCTTACTGTCTCGACCTTGGCGATAGAATTGAAACTCAACCCCATCCCAATAGTAACTCATTCCCATATAGGTTGACATAAACCTGTTCACCTCTATGTTAGTTAACTCTTGGGAATGACTAGCACTAGCCGACACAAAGTCACAAGAACCTCCTGTCCATCCAGATGGGTATTCCATAGCCAACTCTTTCGCTGTCTTAAGGATAATTTCTGTACTCTTCATTTAATCTCCTATATTTACGACACCGCAATCTTTTAGGTGTCCTTGTTCAAAACATTCGCCTGTGAAGACTTTGGGGACTGCATAGTAGGTGAAAAAACGAACTTTCCACCTGTCTATGCTCTCGTCATACCGAGCGTGTCCAAAGCCTACGTTATTATGATGTACTAGATGTGTTTGCATTTGGTCGAACTCCCTCTAAAACTAATGGACATAGCCCAACATTTTGAGCCTCATTGACAGAGACCCAATTTGGACGTGGAACTAATTTTTTTGTTAGTCTTACGTGGTTACTGGTTGTTTGAGACACGTATGCCCCACCACCGTAGGTGTAGTCGTATACCAATGTACTAGCAGTTCCATCGCCATTGGCAATGTGTTCTCCGATTCTAACAGAGAACGAGAACAACGATTGTCCGTCGGTTTTCATAACTTTAGATTTTGCAGATTTTTGATCCATAAAGGCTTGGATCACGCCATTGTCGTCAGTGAATAACATTTTTGCTCCTTTGTTGTTGTATAATTAATATAACATAATTTAATTGGTTTGTCAAGTCTATTGTGCATTATTTATTGCCCATTTTTTGTACCACTTCTCCACAAGTCCGACGTAGCCGAATTCTTTGAGTTTTTGGTAGTTACGTTTTTTTGTAATAAAGCCCACAGCATCCTCGTGACCTTGGTCAATCCATTCGGCATCCATCGGTCGTTCACTTGGAGATAGGACACCTACAATGTTGTAAGAATCGCTATGCAAGACACCAAGATTGTCTCCGAGACCTAGATTATCAATGCACTCATTACCTAGCCAAAGTGCTGTACTCTCTGTGCCTATGGTGACTTGCATTGAAACCTTTTGTCTCAAGTCCCACTCAAGGTCAGCGCCATAGTTTCCTTTTCCTCCATTGAATTTCGCATCGGTACAGATGTTTAATTCACCCCAGTTGATAGCAGTCACAATTGCGACCTCTGTTGGATTTTCAGCGTGCTGATTCCAGTAATTCCTACGCCTTACATTGATCAATGCACCCTCGGAGATACCAAGTTGTGCTACAAAGCGTTCGTGGAACTGTCGTCGCCACTCTTGGTTAGCCTTGATAGCCTGTGTCTTGAATATTTCCATCTTACTACAACTACGTCTAGTGTGATCAGTAGAGCCGCAGAAACCGCATTTGCGGCTGGTCGTGCTCTTTTTGCCTTGGCTTTCAGCCAATGTCTCACGGTCTCGACGTTGGTTGATCTTGGCTACGGTCTTTTGGCAATCTGAATACCACTTGCCCCATTCTGACGGATCTTTTTTCCATCTTGCAGATTGGAACTGGGTATACCAACTGGCCACACCTAAAGACCTCTGTTCGCGCCGGTCAAGCGGATTGTTTGTCCAGTTGTTTGGATCTTTTGATGGGATCTCCAACCTCTGGAACATAGCCCAGTCACCCTCAGCGTGAGGACACTCGGTTGATCTGTGGTTGTGGTCTCGGCAATAAGCACAGGTAGGTGTGGAGCGATTATTGCGACCGTTATTTTTATCGTTAAAGACTTTCATTGGAGTTCCAATGTTAAAGGTTAATGTTTGTTTGTTATGTTAGTAATGTAACCGATTGGACAGATTTGTCAAGTAATTTGTTAAAGTTTTTTATCTGTCTCGGCATCTTCGGGGTTGTCTGGGGGGATAATAGTTCCATCACTTATCATTCTCATCATAGTTCGACCAAAGAATCCTTGTAACTTCCAACCCTCACCAGTCGTCAAAAGATGTTGCCAAGCATCTATGTAGCCCATTTCTTCTGTGGGTTCTTCTGCACCCTCAGCAATCATAATTGCGTTCATTAACATTTCTTTCTTTTGTTTTTTAGTTAGTTTTTTCGCCATTGTTATCTCCAATGTCGGGGGTTATAAGTTCGAATCTATCGGGTATTTGGTCGAGAGATACGCTGAATGTTTGATCAAAAAAGCGTAGAGGAGCAAGTTTAAAGCCTTGAACGGTCTCTAAGTAAACACCATTATCCAAGTTTCTTTTTATCTCAACTTTTTCTTTAATGAGAAAGAGTTCGCCATTGTGAATTCCTTTGAGTAGGTCTCCAACTTGCATTGTTGCTCCAATTGTTTGTTGTTATGTCTATAGTGTAACAGGTGGGGGAGTAGTTGTCAAATGTTTTTTTGATTTTTTACTATCGTTTCGAGCATCCCGATCATCCACCAGTGTACATCGTGTTTTACATCCCAATCGAACCACTTTACTTTGTAGAACATCGAACACTTCATCATAATGTTCGAGTCTCTCATTGTCTTTTCCGTCACTTGTCCGATCTTGTTGGGGTGATCCTTGCACCTTACTAGGTCGCCTATCTGTAGTTCCGTCATCTTCCTCTCGTTGTTCTTGCCATTGTTGTATGTAAAACCATTCGTCGCTCACGATACTATCCTATAATTTTTGTAGATCCTCCTTGTATTCAGAGGTCGTTGACGTTATAGGATAGAACCACTGCACTCGCCAGACTGGAGCATCCGTGGTCTCATCCCAAGTTTTCTCCACTAGAATTCCTAGGGAATTTTGGAAAGAGAATTTAACTAAGTCACCTATTCGCATAACGACTTTAATTAGTTAATTACTATCTAAGTCGCCCAGTTTTACTGATAACATTTTGAACTCCATTGTTCGTTGTTGATGTTTATAGTGTAACACGTTGAAAAGATTTGTCAAGTAAAAGGTTGAAGTTTTTTCACTCCCTCTGCGTCTATCCAGTAGGGTCGGGGGGTTCCGCCCTCTCCAACCCAATTTAGCCACCGAACTTTAATGGTGTCGTTCATTCCGTAGTCGAGGACAATCCCGATAAGGTCGGTCAATCTGCTTTGCACTAAGTCTCCGATTTGCATAATTCCCCCAATGGATGGACGCACGATTTGAATGTGCTGTGTTTTATTCCGCTCTCGATGAACTGGATTAGCACATCGTCAAACCAGACGTTCCCAAGTTTTAAGATTATGGCTAATCCACCAAACTCGTCCGTTACTAAGTCTCCGACTTTTAACATACAATCTCCAAGACGCATTTATCCGCATAGGTTACGTCGCATAGGTCACAAAACCAATCGATCCTATAGTATTCGTCGCCCGATGTTGTGGGGATCACTTCGACAATCATCCCCAAGACTTGATAAGGCTCGTATTTCATTCTTACTAAACTACCTAACATCCGCTTATTGCCTCAAGTTCGTGAGTGTTCCAATAGTCTGGGAGTAAGTCCATTTCCTCTAAGTTTCCGTCCTCAAGTGGCGCGACCCATTTGACCTTAGCCATTTCGGCATAGGCACTCAATCCGTCCGCAAAACCACAGATGATCCCCAGATAGGAAACATTATCCTGTCCAAAGCCAAAGTGAACTCTTACTAAGTTTCCAACTTTCATTATTGCTCCTTGTGCCGGCCGCGACACGCTTTTTTGTTACGTTGCTTTTTACGGTCAGTGTGTGCCCCACCCTTTCGGTTGTGAGCGTGGACAGCCAACCAATTGCGTTCTTTGGGTGGTTGTTCTTGTTTCTTCTTGTTCTTCTTCTTCTGTCGTTTGGTTGTCATTGCAACCTCCATTGTTTGTTGTTATGTTTATGGTGTAACACGATCAAAAGATTTGTCAAGTAATTTATGTTACTTTGTCGGACATTTTTTGACCGAGTGGGATAAGTTCATCGGTGCTATGCCACTGATGTGCATACTCCCCACCTCGTTGGCTTTTGGGGCCAGTTATCCACAATACAAACCAACCCCAACCGTTGTTCTGTGATGGGGGTGGCCTGTGTATGAGTATTATGCCTATACCTGCTTCGCTCCAGTACGGCTCTGTTACTAAGTCTCCAACATTCATTGTTGTCTCTCCAATTTTATGAGATGGTTTGTCGCAAAAACAGTCCACCCAGTGAAACTGGGTTCTTCGAGCCACAGTATTTTGCATCTTTGTTCTTTTTTCTCATAACGGCTCAATGTCTCACCGTTTCTTCTTAATGAGCAAGAACTGAGTACGTAATCGAAGGTTTTGATAACGAGTCCTATGGAACTCTTGCACTTGCAATGTCTTATTAGGTCTGATGCTTGTATCATTTTGTCTCCAATGTTTTGTGGTTATACTATAAGGTAACCCGTTTGAAAAGTTTGTCAAGTAATTTACTTAATCTTTATTCTCTCGCCCTCTGACCGACCGTTGCAAACGGCTATGTCGTAGAAGTGAAAGTGGCTCTCGAACTCCACCACGCAGAAACCACTGTCAATTTGATCAATAGTTCCCACATACTTTGGGGCAAGACAGGCTAACAACAGTAGTATCATTTCTTTTCATCCATTTTAAAGCCCATAGACGGCTTTTCTTCACCCTTTGGTGGGGGTGGCTTGCCTTGACCACCCATTGCACCCATAAGCATCGGCATAGCCCCTTGTAGGGCGTTCTGTTGGCTTGTGATAGCCATTAGACCGAGTAGGCTTTGCAATAGGTCATCGCTGACTTGGATTGTAAGTTTAATTTCGTTGTTGCTCATTGTTTCTCCAATGGTTTAAGTTTTGATGTGTGAACTGAATAGGTGCTATCGTGGAAAGAGACATACCAATAGTTAACGTATTGGTCGTATCTTCCGATGACAATACCTACCTTGCCACTGTTTTCGCTCATTACGAGATCGCCGACTTGTATTCGCATTGTTCTTCCTCGCAGTTACGTGTGAGTAGTTTGTGCCTTGCCCACACCCCTAGGAGGGGAACCGAGGACAGGATAGCGAATAGAGCGTTCCATTCTCCGTGGCAGTTAGTTAAGTGTTCCATAATGTCTCCATTGTGTTTCGTTATGTTAGTAATGTAACACGCTATTCAAGTTTGTCAAGTAAAAGGTTTAACTTTTCTTTAGCCTGTTCTCCAACTTCGTCGATAACTTCGTCGGTGTTGATAACAATTGCGTCTGCTTTCATACACTTGGATACTCGTTTTGTAGTAGGGTGTGTGTAGGTTAACCATCCGATTATTCCTACTCCTACGATTATTAGTAAGTTTTTCATAGTATTATACCTCTCTGCCTAGAATTCGTTTCATTTTTCGATCAAGATCGGCGTATGGGTAGAACTGTCTTATGCGATAACCTAGATTGTCCCACAAGGTCTCCACATTACGCTTTTTCATAACCCAGTCGAATTGGGGTTGCTGTTGTAAGAACCACTCTTTATCCACAGGATTGGGACAAGGTGAGATAATTCTCTCAATGGGCGACCAGTTTGAGTAGAAAGCATAGTTAAAAGCATTGTCATAACCTTGATGAAAGTCGTGATTGATGGCTCTGAATAGATTATGTCTCGGAGCGAAAGTCTCACTTCCTTGCTTTAGGGTTACTTTCATACCAGTATGGTAGTCGCTCCAGTGTTGCAAAGTGTTTGTGAACATAATGGTGTCGAGGTCAATTTTGGTTACAATACCAACTCCGTTTCTCATTTGCACCAATGCCCCCGCACCAAAGCCCATTTGTTCTGAGAATAGGTCATACCATTGTTCACGGTACGCACGATTAGTCTCGTTCAGAATAGTCAAGAATGGCTTCATATGGGTGCAATTACGACGAGTATGGCTAGTACGTCCGCAGAACCCACACTTGCTTGGCTTGCGTTTCTTTTTATTTTTGGTTGTGGGTTTGGAAGCCCACTTTTTTACGCAATAATCCCATTCTTCAATAAACCTAAGTTTCACGTGGTGTTGGTGACACCAATTGATCGCAGTAAAGTCCCCAGTCAGTTCCTCGATGGAATCGGGTCTTTGCAAACCTGTTTCTGCAATGTGTTTATTGCTTTCCCATTGAGCCTTTAGATGTGGACAATGGTTTTTAGAATGTCCATCTTCGTAGCAGTAGCCGCAACTGATGGTACGTGGACTATTTCGATTTTCGTATAACCTCATTGGTTCTCCGTGTTTGAATGTTATGTTGATAGTATAACAAGGTCACTTACGTTTGTCAAGTAAGTTCTTTAAGTTTTTTTTGCGTTCCCACTGTTTCAATTGAGATTTAGTGGATAGTAGAGTGACCTCGTCTTGAGACAATGGAATGTGATCTCCATCCCCACCTACAACTACAGCCGTGTATCTACCGTAGGGGTAGCCCCTACCTAAGTCCTCAATAATAATGGCTAGGTGGTGTTCGCCTTGAAACTCGAACCCAACCATATCCCCTACTCTTATCATAATTTCTCCCATCTATCTTCAGACACTTGACACCTACTATCAAACGTAAACGTTTCAGAAAGAACGTGAACTTGTATCCACCCTTTCCAGTTGCCCTTGCCTAAAACGATAGCAATGTGATCATCTTCAAGGTAGATTAAGTCTCCAACTTCGAATTTCATACTTGCTCCATCTCCATCGCGCTTGTGTGTAATGGTGCTTTGTTCACACCAACCCTCTTGTGTCGTTTCCGCTGTTCTCTCCGACCTTTGTAAAGGCTATGTCGTGGACTGA
>JGI24004J15324_10001206_pt1 | contig 10285 bp, 10 predicted proteins | sample LinPmetageLP32_FD_15324 | JGI IMG/M metagenome (IMG submission 15324)
TTTGGTAAAGATAGATGCTCTACAGTTAAATGGGCTGATGCAAATGATGTTCAAACCAAAGATGCAAATGAAGTGTTGATGTATCATGGTTTAGATGTTCTTAAAGAGATTATTGAAAATAGAACGCCATTTCCAGTTGAGGGAATTTATACATCTGAAGATTACCGACAAGAAGTTTATAACATTTATGAGGGTAAGGTTCAAAAGCCAGTATCAACTGGTTTTAAAAACCTAGACCAAATTTACAAAGTTATGCCGTCAACGTTCTGTTTGGTAACTGGTGTTCCTAATCATGGTAAATCAAATTTTATAGACCAAGTGGCTATTAATTTAGCTAGGAATGAAGATTGGAAGTTTGCTGTGTTTAGCCCAGAACATTCAACAGCAAATCACATAAGAAGATTATCAGAGAAGGTTGTAGGCAGACCTTTTGATGTAGGACCTTCTCAAAGAATGTCAGTTTATGAATTACAAGATTCCTTAAAGTTTTTGAAAGATAAATTTTATTTTGTGGAGAGTAGGGATACTGTTCCAAGTATTGATTGGTTGTTATCTAAAATGAGAGTAGCTTGTTTAAGGCATGGGGTTAAGGGTATTATTATTGATCCTTATAACGAGATTGATTCAAGCCGAGAGAGCAACAAAAGAGAAGATGAGCATATACGTGATTTAATATCAGCGTGTAAGCAGTTTTGTAGACGGCATGAGGTGGCAATGTGGATGGTGGCTCACCCTGCAAAAATGCAACGCAACCAAGAAGGCATTATACCTGCACCAAGTTTGTATGATGTTTCTGGCTCTGCACATTGGAATAATATGGCAGATGTAGGTTTAGTAATCCATAGAGATTTCGATGATGATGAAACAAGGGTGATGACAAGAAAGATAAGGGAGCAAGGTCTTTATGGTAATATTGGAGAGGCATTTTTTACTTATGATTTAAAAAGGCACGTTTATGTTCCCAAGGATAAACAGGACATTCCAAATTATGATTATAATTAAGGATAGACAAAACAAAATATAGGATATATATTCATAGCAACATTGGTTTTTCTCCATTGTTTGTGGTCTANAGAAAAGNGGGGTTTTCCATGCCCCTCTTTTTTTATGCAGATTTATATTTGTTTGGAATGTGTCCACGCCCATCTTGATTCCAATGAGTGAAATCTAACGCTTCATCAATGAATGTTGTATCAATACCAAAATCTTTGTATCCTTGTTTAATAACATCAAGATATCTTTTAGGCGGTAGTTGAAAACCTTTTGTGTTCATTGTGTATGTCATGTAAAGGTTTTTACTTGTATCATTAAATAATTTTTTGCCATATAGTCTTGGAAATCCCTCATAGATATCAAGGCTTTTTTCACATTGTTTTGTAATGTGCCATTTGCTAACAGGAACTTGGAATCCTTTGGCAGGTATGATATCAGCTACTCCTCTAAATACCAGTCTCCAATTTTTTATCATGATTACATCTTTTGGGATTGCATCAGGACACCTTAAACTCATTTGTTCTTTATTCAAATTGCTTCCATAAGCAAGATAAGTTATATCGTTATATAGCAATTTCATTATGCTACCTCTCTGTTTGTGGTTTCTTGGTGTAGGAAAAATGCAATTCNTGATTCTAAAAATAATTTAGTATCATCATTTACATCTAGGAAAACGTGATCAGGCTCTGNAGAATTTTCNACTTTGTTAATAAACCAAAGTAAGAAATCATTTTTAAGGGTTCTTGATTCTGCAATATACATTGCATCTAACTCTGGTATTGTTTTTGTATCAATAATATTTTGTTCTGGATCTAATAGTACCCATTTATCACGACCTGCGTATTTGAGTGTATATCCATTATTGGCAAACTGTTCACGCATTTCTGAATATATTTTTCTTGTTGTAGGTCTAAATGTTGTTGTTGGTGAAAGATGTCTAGAAATTTTACTGGTTGTTACAAAATCCATGCAAAATTTTGCCCAATGTGAAATCTTTTCAAAATCTGTGCTACCTGCGTGTTGGCGAAATTCAATAGTGCCATGTCTTGATAAACTTTGTAAATTTAGTTTTACATAACGACTACTCGCAAGACGGCTCATACCTCTAGTGCTTCCAGAATAATTGGCTACACGTTGGAGATCGTGATTATTCTGAATGGATCTGCACCATCGATTTGAGTCCGCCCTGCGAGATTTTGGAAACCAAGTATCTATAGTATCTTCAAAGTGAGCATATCTTTTGTAAATATTTTGGATATGCGATACTTGCATATCATCATAACTTAGATGCACATGAACACCACATCTATGATCCACATCTATTTCTGAAAAACTATTTAGAGCTTCCAAAATTTTTTGTAATTCTAATAAACCTGCCCCCCCTTTTAAAACAGGGCTGACAAGTTCGCCACCATAACTACCATTGCTGACAGTTGCATCAGAAACAATTTTCCAATGATTTCTTGTGTTATGATTATACCATTCTGATTCGACTTGTATATTAGAACCTTGTAAATAATCTTGCATATGTGCAACAAGACGATCCCTGTGAGCATCTATAAATTCTATTTCAAAACCAAGTTTATAACTATTATAATTAACCATTTTTTTCTCCAAAAAAGCAGTAGCCTATAATTATAATTACATATTGGTTGCCACTTGTCAACACATTAAATAAAGAAAAATAATAAAAAATAAACTTTTTTTTAATAAAATTAAATGTTAATCTAATAAAAAATGAGGGTTTAAATGACTGATATACAAATTACAGCAGAAAAAATTGAAAATATAAATATACAAGAATTAAATCCATATGAAAGAAATCCTAAGATACATTCAGATTTGCAGATAGAGCAAATTTCTAACAGTATAAAAGAATGGGGATGGACAATTCCCATATTGATAGATGAGGATAATAATATTATAGCAGGTCATGGTAGATATTTAGCGGCTCAAAATATTAATATTGAAATTATACCATGTATTAGAGCTGTAGATTGGTCTGATGAAAAGAAAAAAGCCTATCTTATAGCTGATAATAAATTAGCTGAAAATAGTTCTTGGGATAACGCTTTACTGTACGCAGAGTTAAAATCAATATCTGAAACAGAATTTGACTTATCATTAACAGGAATGGATGAACAGTTCAATTTTATGGAATATCAACCAAACATGGAGCCAAATTTTGATTACGCAACATTAGATGAGGGTTCTATAAATACAGCGCAAGATAAAATTAACTCACAAATAGTGGATTACAATTGGATAAATCAAATCAAGGCATTGAGGTTATGTGTCCACATTGTGCAGAATCATTTACTTTCTCAGGAACATGATAGAAAAAAATTTATTAAATTTTATAAATGATGCTAATTGGCGGTTTGCTAAAACTATGCCGCAGATACCTCACTTCTATATAAGAAGATCAGAACATGATAAAATTATGTTTGAATTATTAATTGAAGAAATAAATAAAAATGGAATTGAAGAAAAATTCTTCAAAAAAAAATATAAATATTTGCATCTTGAAGTTTTCAAATATTGGGTAATGGATGAAAATAAAGAAGATGTTCAAATAATTAATAGAGCAAAAATATGAAGTATATTATGAGAACGTGTGCTGGAAGAGAAGAATACGCTTCATACTTACACGATAAGATAAATAATCTTATTGAATGTAAGGATCATAATAAAGACCCTATGGGAAATTTTATGAAGGCATTAGAAGTGGCAGGAGATGATAGTGCTATACATTTTGAAGATGATGCTATATTAACAAAAAACTTCATTGAAAAATCAAATAACGTCATTGAACAAAGACCAGATACAGTATGTCAATTTTTTTCTATGAGAAAAGCAGATTTAGAAATCGGGTCAAGGATTGAAAATGGTTCTACATTCTTGGCGGCTGTTTGTTTCTATCTTCCTCCAAAAATGAGTAAAGGATTGCGTTCATACTTCCCTAAATGGGAACGATGGGATGAGCATCCAACAGGTTTAGATTTAACAGTAGCCGATTTTCTCAAAAAAACTAAACAAAAATATTATATACATTGCCCAAATTTGGCAGACCATAGAATTGGTAAGTCTGTTATTGATAGTAGGCGGTCAAGCAAAAGAGTAAGTTTAACTTTTATGGATGAGGATTTATAAATGGATGTAGGTTGGAATTATAAGTTAATAGATGATCAAGTCCCAAATCCAGTAATGTTTTCAACTCAATTGGATTTGCCCAAGGGTATAATATTTCCTAGTGAACAACATTTAAGAAAAGTATTTAAAACAGATAGTTTTAAGGAAAAAGCAGGTAGATTAAAAACTTGGGGCAGATCAAAGGACGAAAAAGGAAAAACAATACTAGAAGATGATCCACATTGGATAGCAGTAAGAAACGGAACACCTCTTCATATGGATCCTCCATATCCAAGATATAGTCATCACTTAAAAATAAGAGTTGATGATGGAATATTTGTAAGAGGTTTAGATAAAGTTGAATTGAAACTAACCACAGGAACATTTTATATATTAGATACACATAGTCCGCATCAAGTTTTTAATAAAAGTCCTTTTGATGGATGGAATGTTTCGGTTTCCATAGACAGTTATAATAAGTGGGATTCTGATAAAGCAATAGACGCTTGTTTAGACTTTGCAATGAATAATAAGTTTATATAATTATGAAAATATTTTTGAAAGAAAACGTATGGGATTCTGCCTTACAAAGAATAAATTATTTATTTGATGAATTTGATAATGTGGTTATCTGCACATCTGGCGGTAAAGACAGCACAGTTACAATGGAGCTTGCTCTTAAGGTAGCAGAAGAAAGAGGAAAACTTCCTGTTAAAATGCTATTTATTGACCAAGAAGCAGAATATCAAATGGCTATTGATTATTTGCAATATGCGTTTAAAGACCCAAGAGTTGAGCCGATATGGTTGCAGATGCCAATGTTACTTTTCAATTCAACAAGTATGGATGAGCCTTGGTTGAAATGTTGGGAAGATGGAAAAGATTGGATGAGGCAAAAAGAGTCATTTAGCATCAAAGAGAATCATTTTGGAACAGAAAGATTCCACAATATATTTGAAAAAGTGCTTGAATATTACTTCCCAAATGAAAAAGCGTGTTATTTAGCAGGTGTGAGAGCAGAAGAAAGCCCAACTAGATTAGCAGGTCTTACAACAGGGCAAACTTACAAAAGCATCACATGGGGTAAAATATTAAATAAAAAACTAGAGCATTACACCTTTTATCCACTATTTGATTGGTGTTTATCTGATGTTTGGAAATCTATACACTCAAACAACTGGCAATATTGCAAAATATATGATGAATTATATAGATATGGCATAGCACCTCACAAAATGAGGGTTTCAAATTTGCATCATGAAACAGCGGTTCATAGTTTGTTTTTCTTGCATGAGATAGAAGCTGAAACATGGGATGCGTTGAGTAATAGACTAGCAGGTATAAATCAAGCGAAACATATGCAGAAAACGGAAATGTTTGCTGTAAAAAAATTACCTTGGATGTTTGGAACATGGATTGAATATAGAGATTACTTGACGGAAACACTTATTACAATGGAAGAACACAGGAAAATATTTCAAAAAAAATGGGCAGAAATGGATTTATTATATTCAGATATGAAGAATATGCATGATTTAGTAAGGAAGCAAATATCATCATTATTAGTCAATGATTGGGAATTCGTAAAGTTAGCAGGGTTTATCAACTCACCACCTATGATAACCTATAGAGAATGGAAAAAAGGCGTTCTTTCAAATAGAGCGAGAAAAAAATCAAATATGATGTACATTGAGGAAAAATACTTATGATTCCAATGAAACAAAAAACAGAAGTCGTTGAATGGTTAGAAGATTCAATATTTCAAATTTGTCACATGATTAATGAAGAACAAAGAGATTTGTCTAATGATCAAAAAGTTTATTTTTGTGAACAAATAAAAAAATACCTTCATGAAAAAGTGAGTATAATGTCTCATCAACCAATTGATAGAGTTTTGTGGGTGGATATAGAAAAAGTAAAAGCAAATGATTATAACCCAAATTCAGTTGCCACACATGAAATGAATTTATTAGCGACTTCTATTCTTCACGATGGGTACACACAGCCAGTAGTTACAGTTTATGATGAAGAAAAAGAAGAGTATGTAATAATTGATGGTTTTCATAGATACTTCACTTGTAAGAATCACCCAGATATTTTTGAGCGCAATAAAGGTCTATTGCCAATTGTTGTATTAGATAAAGATATAAATGATAGAATGGCGTCCACAGTCCGTCATAACAGAGCAAGAGGCAAACACTCTGTTGCAGGAATGTCCAACATGGTGTTCAGTATGTTAGATAATGGATGGGCTGATGAAGATATATGTAATGAATTGGGTATGAGTGGAGATGAATTACTAAGATTAAAGCATATAACAGGTTTTTCTAAATTATTTGAAAACGCAGAATATAACAAATCATGGACGAGCAAACATCAAATACAATTAAAAAAAGAACAAGAAAAAATTGATACAAAATAATATAATATGATAATGGTTAAGTATGTCAGAAAAAATAACAGATGAATTGAAGATTATAATGCGTGATGAATTTGTTTACGGCTTCATAGAGGGCGTGAGCAGAGTTTATCCATCAATTGACCAACTGGTTCAAAGGCATGATGTTGCTAGGGCTACGTTGTATAGATTGCAAGATAAAGAAAATTGGCAGAGACAAAAAAACCAAGTGCAATCAGAGATACAAGCCAAGATAGATGCAGAGAGAGTAAAAAATTTAGTTGAGGAATCTTATAAGCTAGATGACCGCTCTCTTACTATAGCACAAGGTTTTTTGCGTAAGGTTGCAAGGCGTATGCAGAATGGCTTTGAAGCAGAGCAAAGAGACCCGAATGTTGATGGTCTTGCTACTGAGCAACTAAGAGAGTTGTCTCAAATAGCCCTTAACGCTCAAAAGATGGGTAAATTAGCATTAGGACAAGCACAGGAGATAAGTAAAGTAAGTGCAGACATTATCAACCCAGAAGCGTTCCGAGAGGTTCTTGAAGAACTTGACAAGCTTGCCGAAGAAAAGTCATCAGGCTACGAGCATACTGTACAATGAATGGAAAGCACAGGCTAGAGCAAGTCAAATAACGCCACCAAAGAATATTTATGGTGATTATAGTATATGGCTTATCCTCGCAGGTAGAGGATGGGGTAAAACTCGCACAGGTGCGATGGATACAATTTTATATGCTTTACGCAATCCAGATGTGCAGGTAGCAGTAGTAACGCCAACATTCGGGGATATAAGACGAGTAGCATTTGGTGGTGTTTCAGGCATACTCAAGTTTTTGCCCCCAGAGTGTTTATTGAATGGGAGAGGCAAAGGATATAACGCAAGTGCATCTGAAATAAATCTTTACAATGGTTCTAAAATTATGGGCTTTAGCGCAACAGAGCCAAATAGATTAAGAGGTCCACAATTTCATCGTGCTTGGTGTGATGAATTAGCGGCTTGGCAATATCCAGAAACTTTTGACCAATTAATGTTTGGGTTGCGTCTAGGCAGTAACCCACAATGCGTTATAACAACAACGCCAAAGCCCACACCATTAATTAGAAATCTTATGAAGCGTACAAGTCTTGTAATCACAAGAGGGTCAACATTTGAGAATCAAGATAACCTAGCACCTGCGGCTATTGAGCAATTGCGTGAAAAATATGAGAACACTAGATTGGGAAGACAAGAATTATTTGCTGAAATATTAGATGATTCTGAAGGAGCATTATGGTCGTACTCTATGATAGAGGAAAGTTCAATAACTGAATCACAAATGCCAGAAATGCAAAGAATAGTAGTTGCATTAGACCCTGCTGTAACAAGCAACTTAGAATCAGATGAAACAGGGATAATAATAGCAGGAATGGGGATTGATGGAAGATACTATATTATTGATGATAAATCTGGTAGGATGAGTCCAGATGCTTGGGGTAGGTTAGCGATAGAGTTGTATTATAAGCATCAAGCAGATAGAATAGTTGCAGAAGTAAATAATGGTGGTGATTTGGTGGAGCGTTTAATAAGAACCATAGATAAAGATGTTCCCTATACGCCAGTTCATGCTTCAAGGGGAAAACTGGTAAGAGCGGAACCAATAGCGGCATTGTATGAGCAGAAAAAAGTTTCTCATGTTGGCAGGTTTGATATTCTTGAAGAACAAATGACAACTTTCACAGGGGGCAATAAATCCCCAGATAGAATGGATGCTTTAGTATGGGCATTGACAGAACTTAGCCAATCCAATGGGAAGGCGTTTTGGAGAATTTCCTGATGGGTTTATTTGATTTTTTAAGAAGTAATAAAAGTTTTGAGATAAAAGAAGCACCTCAAGTTGTTTTAAATACAACTGGCAATTCCTACTATAGAAGGGATAATTATGATAATTACGCAGAAGATGGTTACTCTCAGAACGCAATAGTTTATCGTTGTGTTAATGAGATAGCAAATGGCGCGGCATCTATAAGTTGGCAAGCCTATCAAGGTGATATGGAGTTAGATGAACATCCCATATTATCATTGCTTAATAGACCAAACCCTATGCAAGCAGGTGTTGAATATTTCCAATCTCTTTATTCTTATCTTCTAATTTCTGGTAATTCATATGCCCAAATGTCAGAAGTTGCAGGTGTACCCAGAGAATTATATTTACTACGCCCTGACAGGGTTAAGATTAAGCCAAGCAAAACAGCAAGCCCATCAGGGTATGAATATATGTTGAATGGTAGGGTGGTGCATACTTATGATGCTGATCCAGTAACAGGTGTATCAGAAGTTAAGCACATCAAAATGTGGAATCCATTAGATGATTTTTATGGAATGTCACCTATAAAAGCCGCGGCTGTTGATATTGACAATCATAACGCGGTCAACAAGCACAATGTTTCTTTGTTGGAAAATGGGGCTAGACCGAGTGGTGCTATCATTTTCAAACCTCAAAATGACAGAGGATTGCCTATCCAATTGAGCGATGGTCAAAGACAACAGCTTCAAGATGATGTTAGAATGAAGTTTCAAGGTACAAAAAACGCAGGTAGACCGTTATTGTTGGAGGGTGACTTTGATTGGCGAGAAATGGGGCTTTCACCTAAAGACATGGATTTCTTACAGCAAAAGCACATGGCGGCAAAAGATATTGCTCTTTGTTTTGGTGTCCCATCTCAACTTATCGGAATACCAGATAGCCAAACTTATGCAAACGTACAAGAGGCAAGGTTGGCACTATATGAGGAAACTATTATACCACTAGCAAAACGAGTTGAATCAGACATGAATGAATGGATTTCTCCATTATTCGGTGATGATATTTCTATTCGTTATGATTTTGAATCAATACCTGCCATGACTGAACGCAGAAAAAGAATTTATGAGAATGTTGTTCAAGCAGTTAGAGAAGGTATAATCTCAAGAAACGAAGCGAGGGATAGGTTGGGTCTTGAGCCTATAACTGGAGGTGATGATGTCTTTATCGCAAGTAATCTGTTTCCTCTTGGGTCAACAGAAACCGCCCCTGCCGAGGGGAACGAGGCATCAGAGGATGGTAAATTTGCATATGGGTATGATGATGAGACTAAAAGAGAAGTTGAAAAAGATATTTTTACAACTCAAGAAGAAGCTGAAGATAGATCAGAAGTAATAGGTTGTTTTGGTTTTCATAGTCACGATGGAGATGATGGCAAGATATTTATGCCTTGTGCCTCTCATGCAGATTATGAGCGTTTAACAGGTGATAAACTTCCTAGAAAATATCATACAGCAGACCCAGAGTTTCAAGTAACGGATGATGATGATGACAAGGCAGAGAGTGATATTGACACAAAACCTACTGAACAGATGGCAAAGGAGGCGCAACGTGGGCTTGAAATGCGACAAGAGTTCGGTCGAGGAGGCACTAGAGTTGGCGCAACTAGAGCCAGACAACTCGTTAACAGAGAAAGATTGTCTCCGTCAGTTGTTCGGAGAATGCACAGTTTTTTCTCAAGACATGAAGTTGACAAACGTGCGGAAGGTTTCCGTCAAGGGGAAGAGGGATATCCAAGTGCAGGAAAAATAGCGTGGCTTTTATGGGGAGGTGATAGTGGTCAAACATGGGCTAGACGTAAAGTTGTTCAGTTGGATAAAGAGCGTGATAAGCAAGATGAATTAGAAGATGCGTATGTTGTTTTATCTTATGTGGAAGAAAAAGCACCAATATCAGAGGCGGTCAAAAAGGGATTGGC
>JGI24004J15324_10001208_pt1 | contig 10280 bp, 12 predicted proteins | sample LinPmetageLP32_FD_15324 | JGI IMG/M metagenome (IMG submission 15324)
GTTAATGCTATAGTTCCATCTTCGCCTTTAACATTTAATGTAAAATTACTACTTAATGCTTCAGGTGCTTTTATATTTATATAATTATTACCATTATTTGCTACATTCTCCAATAAATATATGTTTCTTGCGTTAATATCATTAACAATAATTGGAACTGTGCTTGTTAATGAGGAGTGTGATATAGATAACCTTTTAACCATTTGTGCTTGGTTAATATTACTTCCATTTCCTGTATAGAATTCTATTTCACCAAATTCATAAAATGCTAATCTGTTATCAACATCTGCTAAATTTTTTCTCAAATAAATACTATGGTTAAAATCATTATTATTTCGTATTATAGACCTATTATTACCGCTATCTAAATTCAAAATACCATATATATAAGAATTAGTAGTATTTGTTCCAATTTGAGTATTCATACCCGCATTATAATTTAAACTACTATTTGTTAGTGCTTTATTAGAAAGTGTCTGTGTAGTTGTTTTATCCACTAATGTATCGTCTAAATATGTTTTTGCTATTCTATTACCAGTGTAAGAACACCCACTAGATAATGTTTTGTTTGTTAATGTTTCTGTAGAATTTAAATCAACCACTTCCAAGGTGTGATATTCTAACCCAGTAGCACCACTATTAACCCTTATAATTTGTGAGGCACTACCTATATTATTTAATCCTTTTAAACTGATTACACTATCATTTATTTCAAGGGGTAAAGTAGCACTGATAGGGTTGATATTATCTAATCCATTTAAACTACGAATACCCATATCTACACCATTTAAACTACGAATAGGCATATATAATATTATAATACATTATTTTTTTTAAAATTATTTTCTTATAGTATAATATATTACAATGACCGCCAATATTGAAGAACCTATTGAAAACTCTGTAGAAACTATTGAAGATATTGAAGAAGATAAAGAAGAAAAAGAACCTATGGAAAAACCCAAAGTAAAAAAACCAAGAAGTCCCGCACAAATAGAAGCACTTAAAAAAGCACAAGAAAAATTAAAAATTAAAAGGGAAGAACAAAAGAAATTAAAAGAAAATGAAGGGATTAAAAACCCTATACAGCATCTTAAAAAATTACTACCCCAAGAAGAAGATGACGAAGACGATGAAATACCATCACCAGTAAAGAAAAGAAAACCTGTAAAAAAGAAAAAGAATAGAATCGTTGTAGAAGAAGATAGTAGCGACAGCGAACAAGAAATAGTTATTAGTCGTAGAAGAAGAACAAAAAAACAAATTGAGAAATCACCACCAATCCCTATTCCAGTGGTAGAAACAGAACCTGAACCAGTTGTAGAAGAAACTGAATATATAGAACCACCCCAAAGAAAATATACAAGACAAGAGATATTAAGGGCATACGGATTATAACCGAATTTAATTAATTTTTTGACATACTTTTTTCTAAAAAGTATATATATATGGTTGATAAGAAATATCCAAAAAGATATATACCAAAATCATTAAGTAAAGCAGATAAAGAAAAACAAAAGAAACAATTAGACAAATCCACAAGTGATTATAAAAAAGGTAAATACACTAAAAGGGAAAAGGTAGAAACATTTAAATCTAAAAAAAGTCCTTATGTAGAACAAGTTAAAAAGAAATTAGATATTAAAACAGCAACAACCACAAATATAGCAAATAAATTAACTCGTAATGAAGATAGGAGAAAACAAATAAAGACTGGATTAGAACTAATTAAAGATAAAGGTCAGGGTGCGTATTTTAGTAGTGGTTCAAGACCCAATCAATCACCTCAAAGTTGGGGTATTGGTAGATATAGTAGCGTATTAGTAGGTGGTCCAAGTAGAAAAATTGATAAAAAGATTGTTGAAAAATATGATATTCCTAAAATTTAATATAAATTTTTTTCTAAAAAGTATATATATATATGAAACCACAATTTAAGAAATCTAATGTTAAGAATAAAAAATATAGTGTTATAACACCTACTGGTAAAACTATTAATTTTGGAGATAAAAGATATTCTCATTTTAAAGACACCGCATTAGGATTATTTACTAATCTTAATCATAATGATAAAAAAAGACAAAAAAACTATTGTTCTCGTAGTGCTGGTATAAAAGACAAACAAGGAAATTTAACTAAAAATAATAAGGAAAGTCCAAATTATTATAGTATGAAATATCTTTGGAGTTGTCATTCTATAAAATAAAGTTTGTTATATATATATGTCTTTAGACGAAAAATTGGTAGAAGATAGTGTTGATATTAAAAAATTTAATTTCAAATGTGATGATATAATAGACCCTGATATTCCTAATCCATTACCTGGTAAAGAAGAAGGTTGGTTTAGAATGGCGATTATTGGTAAATCAGGAAGTGGTAAAACTAATTTAGTTAGATGTTTAACAGAAAGAGGTGGTAAAAATAAGATATATTGTAAAAGGTTTAGTAATGTATTTTATGTATCACCGAGTATTAAATCATTAGATAAAAAACCAAAATTACCCGAAAATCATTTTTATAGTTCTTTAAATGACCTACCCGAAATACTAAATAGGATACAAACAGAAGAAGATAAAGATGGTAGAACCTTATTAATTTTAGATGATTGTTCCCACGAACTTAAAAGAGATGCGAATGAAGATGTAAAAAAACTATTCCAAAATAATAGACATTTAGGACGACCTTTATTAGATGATAATGGTAATCAATTAGAAAGTGGTAGTGTATCCGTAATAATAATAGCACAACGCCTTAATAATTTACCAAGACAAATTCGTAGTCAAATCACACATTGGGCGTTATATGACCCAAGACACACCAAAAGTGAATTACAAACTATTTTTGAGGAATTAATACATTGTGATAAATTTATATTTAATGAAATTTTGGATAGAACATATAATACACCATATAATTTTATGTTTATAGATAGTAATAAATCTAAAATATTTAATGGATTTAAAAAAGAATTTATTATTAATCAAAAAAATTATCTTTAGTATATATATAGAATGAGTTGGATAGAAGCATTAAAAAGTTGGAATAAGAAAAAGGGGGGAAAATATACAATACCAAGAAAAGGAACTAAAGAACACGCCGAAGTTAAAGCAATGATGAAGAAATAAACTTTTTCTAAAAGTTTTAACAAAATTATCTTAATATAATATATAAATGAAACCACGAAAATTAAAAAAGGAGGAATTGGATTTATTTAAAACCCATTCCAAACATCATACTAAAAAACATATTGACGAAATGAAAAAATTTATAAAATCTGGAAAAGGTTGTTTTAGTCAAGCACATAAACACGCAATTAAAAAATATGGTAAATAATTTAGGCGTTATAAATAAAATATTGGTAAATAATAATTAAAATCAATGGTTATAACTGGTCCTATTGATATTGTAGCATTAACAAGTATATGTATAGGGGGAATTGTTAGTATAATTAGTTCTACCCAAAATTCTAAATGTGAAACATTGAATTGTTGTTGGGGGTTCTGCGTGTGCGTGAGGAAACCAGAATTTAATATTAAACAACCTAAACCATAACCTAATTATTTACTTTTAAAAAAAGTATGTTTATATTTTTTTTTAAAGTATATATATTATATATATGTCTATTAAATTAAAACCAAAAGAAAGGAATTTATTAAAAAAGATTGATAAAACTTCTAAATGGGAAGATGTAAAAGATATTAAAGAAATAGACGACGAAATCCAAAAATTGGAAATATATGATGAATTTATAGGGTTAGGTTGTAGTAGGTATTTAAATGAAGTTGGTGATAGTGGTAAATTAGAAGTAGAGGAATTATTTAGAAATTGTAGAGAAGCAGAGAAAATTAGACAAAGGACTAAAAAAAAAGAATCAAAAGCAAAAGGAAAACGTGGGGGTAGTCTTGGTAAAAATGATAGTAGATTAACACAAAGAAATGCGACACCAGTGGAGGTATCCTCTAATCAATCTACCAAAACAAATGCTATTTTAAATAAAGCAAGAGAAATAGCAGATGATATTACAAAGGCATTAACAACATCAAAAACAAGAGAGGAATTTTATGGGAAAATTGCTATTATTGGATTAAAGGCAGGGTTTGAAACTTTGTTTGGTATTGTAATATCAATTATGGAATTTTCTATGGATAATCCAATTGGAACTGCTATAATAACTACTCCATTATTTACACTTTTGGGTATTACTTATAAAACAGTTATAGAAAATACTGGTAAAAAAATTGGTGAAAAAATGTTGGATTGGTTTAATAAAGAATGGGGTTTATTTAAAAAATGGTTAGATGGTAATGGTTTAGAGGGTATTGTTGAAGATGGTGATGGTGATGATGATGATGGCGATGACCCACGCCCTCCTCCTGGTGGTGGTGGTGGTGGCGGTGGTGGCGGAGGTGGCGGAGGTGGTGGAGGTGGCGGAGGTGGTGATTTATTTAATAAAGATAAATTAGATGAAATGGAGGAAGAAGCAGGTATAGAAAAAAAAGAAGATAAAAAAGAAGATAAAAAAGATGATAAAAAAGAACAAGAACAAGAACAAGATTTAAACCAACCCCAACAGCAACAACAAAATATGTCTTTAGCATTATCAAGAACCCAATTAGAACAACAACAGGTAGCATTACAACAAGCATCTACAACGAGAATGTTTAAACAAAACGCTGAAAATCCTACTAAAAAAGGGGTTAAAACTACTACTAAATCAACAAAAACTACCAATCCTGATGGGACTGAAACAACCACAAGCGAAGTATTCCAAGAAGAAGTAGAAACTGAAGACCAACCTATTACAACACCCGATAAGACACAAACAACAACACCTAAACCACCAGATAAGACACAAACAACAACACCTAAACCACCAGATAAAAAACCATCAAATACACAAGATACTAAACCAGATAGTTCATTAAATTCTGGAGTAGTGGCGGGTTTAGGGGCAACTGGTTTAGGTGCTGGTTTTTTTAATATGTTTCCAGATTATTTTAATTTTATGAATAATCCCATACAACCGCCACCAGCAGGAGGACAACCACCAGCAGGAGGACAACCACAACCTAATTTAGTTAGAACTGATACACAAATAGGGGGACAACCAATAGGTAATCCATTAAATCAACCACAACCTAACACAGAACCCGTTAATTTATTAAGAACTGATACATCTATGGGAGGACAACCGCAAGGAATAACACCTGAAGAAGAAAGAATTATGAAAGATAGTGAAGATGTAATTAAAAATCAAAAAGAAACAATTGAAAAACAGGGTGAAGTTAATGAAGAATTAAATAAAAAAGTTAATGATTTTATTGATGATATGGATAAATCTGGTAAATCAAAAGCATTAGGATTATTTAGTTCTACTTTTGGAGTTGGTAAAACCGCTATGACTATTCCATCATTAATTAGAACTGATACCTCAATAAATACTGCTCCAATTAGTTTAACTATAAATGAAGAAGAACCACAACAGCAATCATTAGTTCAAGATGAAGAATTAACACAAGCACAACAACAATTGATAGATACATCAAACGAAGATGTTAAACCAACACCTTTAGAATATGAAGCACGACAAGAACAACAGAATATATTAGATGATATAGAACAAAAAAATCGTGAAATGTTATTACAGCAACAGCAATATGAATTAGAAACACAAGAAAATAAAAATAAACAAGAAATTCTTAAAGAACAAGAGGACGAATTAAAAGAAGAATTAAAAACATTTGATGTAGTAGATAAAAAAACTAAAAAAAAAAGGAAACTAAAAATTATTGAGGTTGATGAAGAACAAAAAAAAGGACAAATTTTAGAACAACTACAAGGAACTACTTTGAATAATGTTAGAAATGAGGTTGTTAGACAACGAGGACAAACTCTGGAAGCATTACAAAATAACATATTAAATAATGTTAGAGATACACGAGATGAAACATTAGTTAATTTAAGAGATAGTATATTAGTAAATGTTAGAGATACACAAATTCAACAGATAAAAGATGAAACTGCTGAAATGGACGCAAACCAAATGGCAGGAAGACCCTTAAATGCGGATAGAAGACTTATTTATGGATTTTTAAATAGACCCTATAGAAGTGGAGTAAATAATCCAAATGATGTTTTATTTAGTGATTTTGAGGGGGAGGCATTAAATAGATTTCCAGATAATATTAGGCAGGAATTAGAGGAAACAGTTCAAGAATTTAAAAAATATAAAGCAAGACCAACTACTTCTAAATTAAAAGCAAGACAAATACAAAAAGTAAGTAGAATCATACAAAGGAATAAAAAATAATTAAATTTTGTTAAAACTTTTTAAAAGTTTATATTAATGGAAGATGAAAAAGATAAAAAAGAATATACTATTCAAAAAGCACGACCAAAAAAAAATAAGGAAAAAATAAATGAAAATATTAAAAATAATCCAATGTATAGTATTTTTGGAGACAAATTATTATTTATTAATCAAAATAAAAATATATTGTAATACTATATGTTTGGATATTTTAAAAGTATGATACGACCATTCGCAAGTATAGGACAAAAAATAGGTGAAATGATGGGTATTGGTAGAAAAGTAGTTAGACCCACAGGGGTTGTTATTGAACCTTTAGCAGATTTTGTTAAAGTTCGTCAAGGTGGTTTAAGTGCTTTCCAAGCAGAACCAGGAAAATTTTATGGTAGTGCGAGTGGTGCTATAGCAGATTTCAAATATCCTGTCTAATATTTAAACATTCAGGAACATAATATTTTTTACAGGTATATTCACCAAAACGAATCGTATGACCTTTATAGGTTTTAGTATTAGTTAATTTACAAAAGATAAAGCGTAAATGATTACCTACTGGTTTTTGAGAATGACGCATATTAGACCAATTATGATGGTATTTAAAAGTCTTTTTTAATCTACTTTCATTATCAGCAAGGACTATAGAATTTTTATTACATTCAATATCATTATTTTTAGTCCCACCATAAAAATAATATCCCTTTTCGTCTCTATGTATATTTTCCATATTGTTAATCATATTTTCACACACTTTTACGGCATCATTAAAATCAAATACTACGGATTTCATTTATTATAATATAACTAATATATTTTATTTTTAAATACTTTCTATTATTTATTAAATTTAAAAATAACATATATAAGACTTAGTTATTATAATTAAATTGATACTCCCCCCCGAAAGTATCATTTATTTTGTTTTTAATCTACTTATTAAAGTGTAAGCACTTCTATTATCTATAAAGAATGGTATTAAATCCTCCTCAGGGTAATAATATGATTTCAAACTCTCACCTTGAACGCTGTGTAGTGTTCTAGCATAACCAAATTCAAAATGGCGTAATTGGTTTATATCTATCTTAAAATCATTTTCATCATCATTTAATATAACGGTTTTACCATCACAAGATTTAACGACACAATCCAAATTATTAAATAAACCTATTTTTTTAAAGTCGTTGGTTTTACATATTAATTTAGTTCCAATATCATATTTATTTTTAATACCCAATCTATCACACATTAATTTATTATAATATCGTCTTGTATCATTACGATATGCTATTATAATTTCGGCATCATAATAGGTATTACTATTATATTTTTTAATTTCATTTATTAATTGTTTTTTATCTTTACAATTTATTAGGTAATCATAATAACTTTTTTCATAATGATTTCTATAATTAGTAGTCATTACATCTAATGAACCAAACATATAATTTATCCAGTTATTACTAAAATAATGTTTGTCTGTTCCTATTGGTAGTAATTGGTTTTTATCACCATAACCAAGCAGTCTTTTATCATTCAATTTACATTTATACAAGACCGACCAACCCGCATTATCTACCATTCCTATTTCATCTACAATTATATTTTTTTCATCTGGTATTTTATTATTTAAGGAATATAATTGAATCACCTTAGCATTATGTCCCAATTTTCTATATTGTTTGGCGGTGGCGTGTGATGGTGTTAATATTACATAATTTTTATTAATGGTTTCATCAGTTAAATATTCGTTTATTATCTTATGGGACTTACCACAACCAGCATAGCAATTACCAAATATATTATTTTTATTTCCTTTATCATATTAAAAGTTGTAGGTTTATTTATTGGGGTAGTTCCCTTTTGTTCTTGGTAATTTTCAATTTTCCAACTCCCCAATTCCTCTTTAATATATTTTAAATATTCTTTTGTTTTGTGTTTATCTTGTTTAAATGTAATACTATCAGTTTTAATTTGTTTTATACTATCATAATTTATTCCTAATTCTTTCATCATTAGATAATTTTTTACCCTCGCCATATCTTTTATTTGGATTGATATAGGTTTTTTATTATATAATTCATATTTTTTAACTGGTTCTTTTAAAGCATAAATACCATTACATATTTCAACTATTGGGGTATCTTTTTCAACCGTTTCTAATTCTACATCATTCACTATTTTAGACACCCTAAAATTAGTTGTCATTCTGCTACAACTTTCAAATTTACCAATCATAACATTTATAATAGTTTTAAAATATCCAGGTTCTACCTTATTATATAAATCAATTATCATTTGTTTATAATAATTTTCCACCTTTTCAGTTTCCATTTCTTCATTAATAATAAAGTCTAACCCCTCACTTCTACATAATTTAATATGTTCCCCAGAATAAATATTAGTAGATGGTAATAATTGACTACAATATTTAGGTTCAACCACATATAAATAATGGTCGGTTAGTTTGTGGTCTTGGTCTTCAATATATCTTAATTTATGTTTTTTAACATCACAAGTTATTAAATAATCCAAATTACTTAATATAGATGAATAGCATTTAACTTGGTCTATAGTTATCAATTCTTCGTCTTTATCACATAAGACATTTTCATTATTATAATTAAATCCTCCTTTAATAAATTTTTTATTTTCTGGTATAAATGATGATACATTACCATTTATATATAATTCCGCTATTTTTTCACCAATATTTTTAAGATTCGTTAAAGCGTTCATTTTGTCCTCTATTCCAAATTTAGTTAATATATCTAAACATATATCATATTCTGTATTGTTATGGTATATTTCTTTATTATGTATAAATGATTTTATAGTATCATTTACCATAAATAAATTAGACGGCATATAACCATTTTCTATTATTTGTTTAAATGATTGGGTTAGACAATCTACAAATTTTGGTTTCAATTCCTTATTATCCGTATAGACCTTATTTAATGTTTTATTTTTAATTGGATATAGATGGTTATTATATGCTATATATATTAAAGATTTATTATAAATTTTACCTTCAGGTATATTTTTTAATATAATATTACCTTGTATATCATAAGCAATCATCTTAATACGAGTAAATACACAAAAATTATATATATCTTGGGTGGTCTTAAGTTCTCCTATTTTCTTCTTTGAGTATTTAGGATATATCTTAGTCATATATTTTTGGATACATTTACCGCCATCATTAGGTATAACTTCATTATATAAATTACAAATATTTAATGGCGTATGGTCTTTTAATTCCATATCTTTTAATTTAAATTCTTGGTTTGTTTTTACACTACGAACCACTATTTCAAGATTTCTTATTTTAGTAGGATTTGTAAAATTACTTTCTATCATCATCATTACATTATTTTTTATTTGATTTGATGATAGTGTTTCTTGAAACTCTCCCTTTCTTTCATACCAATCCTTCGGGTCATTATCATCACCACTCCAAAATAATTCAGCACTCCAAACAATAAATAAATTCAATGGTTGGTCTTGGGGTATATTTGATTTAAATATTATATTATTTGATATTAAATTCTCTTGTGGTATGATATTAGGATTAATATTAAAAGATTGGTATATTAAAGGATTATTTTTATTTAATAATGCTATGTCTTTAGTCTCATTATCATATATATAATATTGTTTATTTTTTTCTATATCAATATCTTTTTGGTATTTTATTGGTGTTTTTCCAACCTGTAATATAAATATGTTTTTAAAATAATTTATTAAGTCTTTTTTTTTACCTCCTTCTATTCCTAATATATTGGTAATATATTTTTTACCTATTCTTTTTGGTAAATTAAAGTAGTCCCTTATTATTTTTTCGGTAGTTTTCTTTTTGGTATTATTCATATTATAATTACAATATATTATTTTTTTAAGTAGTTTTATTTTTAAGTATATTTATATTATTAATTTTTTTTTTTTTTTTTTTTTTTTTTTTTTTTTTTTTTTT
>JGI24004J15324_10001212_pt1 | contig 10272 bp, 4 predicted proteins | sample LinPmetageLP32_FD_15324 | JGI IMG/M metagenome (IMG submission 15324)
ACGATCAATGAGGATTCTAGCATACGAGCCGGAACATCTGCATGAGCTGATGGACGGAGACTTAAATGACGGCGCAGTCAAAAACATAGGATATATGAAGGCCTACGCCCAGACGCTAAACCAGCCCGGCTGGTCATACACCTTAATCGAAAACGGTCACATCATCTGCTGCTCTGGCATTGTGGATATGTGGCCGGGTGTGGGTGAGGCTTGGTTTATAGCCTCTAGTAAGATCCATGAAAATGTCAGGCCGTTCATACGATTCGCAAAGACGGACATTATGGAAAAGGTCACGACAGAAAATAATCTCTGGCGAGTGCAGGGCGTGTGTAAAGAAGACTGGCCTGCCGCACGGCGCTTTGCCCGGCTTATGGGTTTTAAAGAAGAGGGGCTGATGCGTAAGTACGGCCCGGAACAAGCAGACTACATCAGAATAGCAAAGGTAACGTAAATGAGCTTTTTGTTTGAATATCAGGCCGGTCAGCAGGAACAGGCGGCATATAACTTTAACGCTGATGTCAACGAGCGCAATGCTAAGGCCGCTGACCAGGAAGCAGCCCAGCTGGTATTTACTGAAGAGCAACAGATTGTTCAGTTCCGTGAAGATTTCCAAGACCTACAAGACGCCACACAACAGGCATATCGCTATAATGGCTGGATTGCTGAGGAAGGCACACCGCTTAAAGTAGCGCTGGCCAATGCGCAAGAGGCCGACGCCGAGATAGAAACACGCAGATACAACGCTGCTGTTGGCGCTCAGACACTGCGCGAAAAAGGCGTGGAGTCACGATTGCAAGGCCAGCTTAACAGAATGTATGGCAAGGCTGCTGCAACCAGGGGCAAGGCCAGAGCTGCCCAGAGCATAATGAATACAGCAACCTCAATATATGCGGCATCATAATGAAAGTACCAACATACAGACAGCAAACAGCTGCAACAGAAAAGACCGGTGCCACCATGTTTAGTGTGCAAGCCAACCCCGGCGCCATGTCTGCCGGATTGCGCGCCGTTGGTGATTTATTTGCCCAAGCAGAAAAAACAGCTGTAAATTACTACGCTGAAGAGCAAAAAATCAAAAGACAGTCTGAGTTGGATGATGCTGAGTTTGAGCTAAAGCAAGAGTTGCAACAGCTAGAGCAAGATCAAACAACGCGAACACCTAACGATGTTCTATATGACCAGCCAAATAAAGGCACACAAGGGTTTGCCTCGATTGGGCAACAAAAAATAAACAACATTTTAAAAGGAATAACCGACAAGCGTGTGCGTCAAGCGTTCAAGAAAAATGCGCGTGACAGTCTTAATACATTTACCATCAACGTCAACCAGGGCGCTCGTAACCGGCTAATTGATCAAAACAAGGCTAATGGGTTTCGAAAAGCTGACCAGTTCATGGACGACATTGTGATGGGCAATCAAGCCCAACGAACTATTGCAAACGAAAAACTGTTTGGCGATCCATCAAAAAATATAGTCGGCCATTATGAGCAAATGGCAGCGGATGGATATATCAAGGAATCCGAAGCCGCAAAACTATCAAGAACCGCCTTTGTATCAGTGCGTGACCGAGCCCAGAAAGCCGACGCTGCTATACTAGAAAGCAACACAAACAAGCGTGTTAATATTGCTGGCGATGTGCGTAATCGCACCGTGCAGGAACGGACAGTTGCATACACGGATCTGGTTGCTGATATTAACAAAGCCGTAACTAACAACACCATTACTGCTGATGAGGGTGAAAAAAGAAAACGCGCCGCAGCTGATGACACAGTACGTCAGACGTTTTTAGGCATTATGACTCAGGCGCCATCTGCTGAGGCTGTCGTGCTGCAAATCGCAGAGGGTGATATACAAGATCCTGTGATGCAATCAGTGATCAACCAAATGGACGTGGGTGATCAAGTAAAGTTGATTGGCGATATGTTCACGCTAGGAAACAAAATCGATACAGAGCGCCGCGAAGCAGAAGAGGCCGACGAAGAAAAAGCAGACGAAGAAAACAAAAAGAATTTTCAGAAAATCATCAATGTCGATACAACCGATGCAGAAGCGATGACCGCTGCAAAAGCTCTGCACAAAGAGTTGCTAAAAGATAATTTCTATACAGCAGCAGAGCGCAACGCAGCTGAAAAAAGGCTGGGTCTACAAAAAACTACAGCCGGCACTGATATCAAAACCAGCAAAGATGCTGTTAGAGCTTTAAACAAAGCTGATAACGACAACACTCTGACTGTGGCATTGGTTGAGAAGTTTGCAGATAAGTTATCAACGACTGATTATAACGCATATTTTAAGCGCGCTATCACGGAAGGCAAAGAAGGCCGCACAGCCGCAAAGGGCTTAATCGGAAGTAGACTGCGATATAATGAGTTTAAAGACAGTAACAATGCGCTGGGTGATGCGTCTGACGCTATGTACCAGCAAAGTATGTTTGAACTCGATGATTGGTTGAACACGCCCGGCGAAGGGGCTGGGGCAACCTATCAGGCTACAGTAAAGAAAGCGCGTGAGATTATAGCCTCTAATGATGTCGAATATAAACAGATGATGGGCGAAGCGCTTACGTCTTATATACTGGGCCAACAAAGAACGATGCCGGGGTTGCCTTCAGATATCGAAGCCGCAAAAGTATTTTTGCAACAACGATTACAGTCAGATCCGCAAAATCCTTTGACGCTCGCCGTAGTGCAAACAATTAAAAGCTATGAAAAACTGTTGAGGGATTAGCATTGGATTACGAATCAGAACAGCTAAACGCCTACGACGCAGCTGATGCACAGCGCTATCTCATGGGCTCCATCAAAAAGCCTGAGCCAAATCGTGATGATCTGTTAGCAAACAAAAAAGCATTGCCGCCTGGCACTACCCCAGCTGATATGGGGCAACAGTTTCTGATTGACCAAAACTTGGCGGTATCTGAAGAAACGCGCGCAGAAACTGCGGAGGGGATTAGACGCACGATAGGTGGCGGAATTGTTGATGCGGCAAATGTTGGGATGGAAACAGGTTCTGATCTTTTAGAGGCTGGTTTCTTTGGCCCAGCTCTTGCAAACCAACAATTACAAGTAAAGGTGCCGCCATCACGCTTGGCAGAGATACCAGAACCAGAAAGCATGATTGGGCAGCTCGCTAGAGACTTTGTGCAGTTCGGCGTTGGTATGGTTATGACGCCCGGCGCTGGTGCTGTAACGCCGCTTAGAATAGCCGGAAAATCTGCACTGGCAGAGGGCGGGTACTTTGATCCTAAAGAAGGCGGGTTTATCCGGCCATTGATTGACCTTGGCATTTTGCCGCAAGCCACAGAATTTTTGGCCGTTGAGTCATCAGAGGAAGATACCGTGATTGAGCGCCTTAGAAGCAGAGCCGGGCTTGGCTTACAAGGCGGGGCTCTTGGCTTGGTGTTCGACGGTTTGATCGGAACCCTGCGAGCAATCAAAAACAATCCTACAGCATTACGCTATGCAACAAACACAATCGCCACAGCTGTAGGTGCAACGCCCTTGATATCATCAGATGCTGAGGGCTCGCCGTCACAAATATTAAAACGCATTGTAAAGCTCAACAAAACTGAGCGTGACCTTATTAAAACAGATGTAGCAAATCAAAAACCAAAAAAAGGGGCAGCCCCTGCAATATTGAAAGATGTTGTAACTGAAGCTGAACGTATAAAGAATGAGTACCCGGCTGAGGATGGCTGGTTGCCAATTAATGTGCAAACTGGCGAAAATATTAAAGATCCATCAAAAAGGACGCCAACTTTCAAAGTTGATAAAGATGGCGGTTTAGAAATTAATTGGCAGCAACCGGCATATGCGTTTCACACCCCGCCAGGCGAAAAATTAAAAGGCGCTGCCGGCAAAGCACAAGTGTCAGCTCATAAACAAAATTTGGTTGATGTAACTGTATCTGACGTATCGGATGTTGTTCAACGCGCAAAAAACGGCGATCAAAACGCAATAGAAATTATCAATCAGGCTAACTGGTATCGCTCAATGCGTACTAGGCTGCGTCAAGAATTTGGCGGTATGGCCGATGTTTTTGCGGATATAATAGGCGCAACGTCAGCACAAACAAATGTGCAACAAAATTATGATAATGCGTTGCAAGTATTAAGAAGATTCACACGCGGCGAGTTTGATGAAGAAATCGCTATATATACTGCCAGGGTTGAATCTGGAGATACTTTGAGCAGCAAAGAATTAAACATACTGCACAAAGATGAAAACAGCCCATTTAAATTAATTACCAAAGCATCAGGCGCATTATTCAACACCAACAGCCCAGCAGCTACAGAAGCGCTGTTAAATATGTTTCGCCAGATTAAGAAAGACAAAGCGCCAAAAACCATTAACTTTACCGGCAACTTAATTGGATTTGGCAACGAGGCAACCATTGATGTGTGGGCTGCTAGATTCTTGCGTGATGCCGCTGGTCTGCCTCGCATACCACCACCGGCAGAAAAAGCTGTATCCGGCAAGCATCTTACAAAATCTACATTCGACAACCCAGAAATCGGTGCAGAATTTGGGTTCGGACAAGAGGTGTTTTCTGAAGCAGCCGCCGAGCTAAATGCAAGTGGTATTATAAAAGAGATTAACCCTGAGCTAGGCGAAATTGGCCCTGATGATCTGCAAGCTGTTGTGTGGTTTTTAGAAAAAGAAAAGTGGACAAAGAACGGCTGGACAACAAAAGCCGGCGAGGGCGGGTCATTAGACTATGAATCAGTCTATGGGGGCTCAGCGGATAGAGGCCGGGTTGCACAGCTTAGGTCAATCATCAACAAAAAAGGCAGTACCCCACAGCAAATAGCAGATGCCCAGGCAGAGCTGGCAACCTTAGAAGGTGCGCCGCAACGCTTTACTGCCGGTATTTCGAGGCAACGCCCCGACATGGTGCCGACAAACATTGAGCAAAATGAGTTAGCGCAAGAGGTTTTAGCGCCAGTTTTAAAAGACGACAAAATGATTGGCGTACAAGCCACCCCATCTATCGGTGGATTTGGCGGCGTGAGAGAAAGAAATTTGAATTTTGAAGTCGTAACTCAGGTTGATTTTGACCCGACAGAGATGACAAAAGGTATTGTTGAGGCTGGGCGTAAATATGATCAAGACGCTGTGTTTGTCTCAAAAGTGGTGCCAGCTGGTACGGTTAACGCAAGACCTGGTGTTGAAATATATTTCAGAGACAGGCAAGACGTTAATTTTGCAGAAAACATTCTCAAAATATTGCAAGACAAAGGCGTTGATGGATTTACATTTATAACAGACGCTAGGCAATCAGATAGGGCAAGCGTTCAAGCGTTAGGAAATGAACCAACAGCTGCCCTGACAGGAATTAAATTCCAATACATACCAGAGTTTGATGACGCTTTTAACGGTAACAACCTTGACGACAGAGTTGCTGATATGGAAAAAGTGTTTGATGACGCTATGGATGAGATTGCAGAAATAGATGGCATAACATATGCAGATGTCGTATATTATGATACTACTGTGTTTAAAAACACGGATCGTGCTGGCAACGAGGGTATGATAGGTGGAACAAGTTATGAAGAATACCTTGGAAGCAAGGCTGGAACGGGCATTGAGCCGGGGCAAGACGGAAGAGAGCTTTTCAGTGAAGCAGCTCCGTAGGCAGATAGCAGCTGCAAAATCTGGGCAAACTAGCCAGGATCTCTATGTGACCGGCAGTTATAAACGACCTACACAAACCGTGTAGCCAACGCATCTAAATTATAGTAGAAATATATAAGATGGGCGTCCTTTTGGGGCGCCTTTTTCTTTGGAGCTTTCATGGCAACACCAGGACAACAAGCAGCCCGTGCGCTACGCACCGGGGGCGTGACGCAATTCGCCGACACTCAGCCCCAAGTAGACGAAGGCATCCAGACTGCTGGATTTTTGCAAAAGCTGTTGCAGCAATCAGCAAAAGCTGCACCTGGCACAGCGCGTGAAACACTAGAGGACGGCGTGGCTGGTCGCGTTGCTGAGCCTATCACCGAGGGCATTGCGCCTGAAGGCACAACAAGGCAAGCAACACAAGAGGCGCTTGCTAAAGACGCGCTGTCACCAGAAGGCCAGGCTAGGCTGGAAGCATCCGGCGGTGACGCACGGACTGCTATTGCAACGCCCACAGAACGTGAGCTGGCTGACCAGCCAGATCTGTTTGAGCCAGCTGAGCCTGATGTGCCGGCCAATCAGCAAGTGACTAAAAAAGCTCAGATGTCCATGAGCGGCTTAGATACTGTGGCTAGAAGCGAGTCGGCTATTGCTGATCCTGGTGATGCCAATGATCTAATACGCATGGCGACAGAGCCGGGCATGGTCGATGATGGCGTAGGCATTGATTTTAATTTTGACAATTTCGAAGGCGGCGAAGATATCAACCGCGTTGTCAACGCAATGTCAGATATTATCAAAGACCCCATAGAAGCAGAAAAACGTGGCATTGTTACCAACCAAGAAACGCTGGCAAACGCTGGCGAGCTGCTTGCTGATGAGGTTGGTTTTACCAGAAGCATTTTACGCAAACAGTCAGGCAAAGCCCTAAACGCTGAAGAAATGACCGCGCTTAGGATCTTGCTGCAAAGATCTGGTGCTAAGTTGCAGGAGATGGCTGTTCAGATACAAAGCGGTCTAGCCAGCCCCAAGGCTATGGTCGATTTTAGACGGCAGATGTCAATTCATGCTGGGATACAGATGAAGGCCAAGGGCGCGCAGACAGAGATCGCCAGAGCTATGCAAGCCTTTAAGATACCCGTCGGCACCCAAGTGCCGGCTGATGTGATGGATGCTATACTGACTGATTCTGGCGGCACCGGGCTTGTCAGGAAAATGGCTAAGGGATATCTCGACGCCTTGGCAGAAGGTGGCCAGGTCAACGCTAATAAATACACAGCCGGCGCGTGGAGCCAGAAAATAGAGGGCGTGTGGATGGAAGTCTACATGAATGGGTTGCTTTCCTATTTTCCTACACAAATCAAAAACGGTTTAGGCACACCGCTGTTTATGACCTACAACGTGCTGACTGACCTTATGTCTGCGAGTGTAGGCACAGTTTTTCGCAGTGGCGCCAGACTAGCCGGACGTGATCCCGATCCAGACGGCGTACATTTCGAGGATGTTTTTGCGCGTGTTCATGGCTTTGGTCAATCTATGGGTGATGCTTGGACTGTAGCCGCTAAAGGATTTGCTGACGAGTCAGCAGCTGATCCATTGCAAAAGGTTGAGGGTGCATCGTTTAGAGCAATAGACAGAGAAAATCTGCAAGGCATACCCGGTATGAGTATAAATAGCGTAGGAAATGCTATTGATTTTATGGGGCGTGTGATTCGGTTGCCCGGTCGCGGTCTTATGTTTGCTGACGACTTTTTCAAAACAATTGCTTCAAGAGGCGCACTGTATGAAGAATCAGTGCGCGCATATCGCAGATCAAAGCATATGGGGCGGGATGACACTGAAGCAATGGATGACGCCATGATGGTTTTGCTTGATCCTAAGTATGCCACAGATGAAATGGATGCAGCTGGACGTTATGCAACCATGACCACTGATCTTGGCGATGGCGTCATTGGTAAATTTACTAATGCGTTTCGCGGGAATGTGCTTGGCAAGTTGACCCTGCCGTTTGCCAAAGCGCCAACAAATACAATCAAGATAAACGCAGAAGGCCACCCGTTAATTCAAGCCGTTCTAGCTCTTAATCCCGGCTCAAGCAAAACCAGAGATACATTGCTTGGTAAGAACGGGCCGCAAGCTAGAGATCGCGCGTATGGCAGACTAGCAATGGGAACCATGACCATGTACGGCTTCCATCAGTTAGCGCTGAATGGACGTGTTACGGGGTCTTATCCAGTAGATAAGCAGCTGCAAAAGATGCTGCCGCCTAAGTGGCAACCATATAGTTTTGTGTTTCGCGGGGGTGATTTCCCAGTAGACGCTGACGGCGATCCGTTGCCTCTTTATAACAAAGAGACAGGCTTGCCCAATGGGGAGCTGGCATACATTAGTTATCAAGGACTGGAGCCGGTTAGCGCGTTTGTTGGCATAGCTGCTAGCACGGCTCGGCATCAGACAATGTTTGTTGACCCAGAAGACCGGCTAAATTTGCTTAGCGCGGGTACTGTGGCAACTATGGAGTATTTCCGTGATCTGCCGATGTTGCAGGGTATAGGCACCATATACAAGGCGTTCCAATACGAAGACCTAAGCATGATCACTGACGGCTTTATGGGTGGTACTATTGCTGTGTTTCCTGTTCCGTTTTCTGCGGTTGTCAGAAATGTAGAAAAACTAACCGGAGACAACGCGAAGAAAAAGGTCGATCAGCCTTATCAATATTACAGTGTTGAGGATGTGCAACGACTTTATGATGAGAGCCAAGGCACGGACAACCCACATTCAAAAGTACCATATAGCCTGGTTGGCACTATAAAAAACTGGCAGGACGCCAGCTGGTCAAAGATGTTCTATGAGCAAGTGGCCTGGGGCTGGGAACAGCAAGTAATGAACATTCCGTATGTCAACAAGATAGAAGAAAATTATGCGTTTCAATACGATATGCTGGGCGAACAGAAACCCAAAGGGTTGAGATTCGACATCAACCCGAAATCAGCTATCTGGTCTAGCGCCACGCCGTTTAAGCTGGCCTATGGCGAGGATGTTGAGCCGTATCACCGGGAGCTTATTAGATTGGGCGCGCCGCTGACAGAAAGCCGCGACAAGAAGAAAATCATGGGCGTGTCGCTCAGTGAGCGCAATCGAGGTGAGCTGACCAGAATTGCTAAAAATGATGTGGCCTTGCCTTTAACGATGGTGACAACCAGAGGCGATAGGCAGCAAGGCCCGGCGGTATACCCGTTTAGAGATTATCTAAAAGTCCTGATGGCGCACCCACTTTATGCAAGTGCTGACGATGATCGACGCAAAAGCATGATTAAGAACGCTGAAGCGCGGTTCTATCGTGCGGCATTGCCGGTGCTGTTGTCTCAGCCAGGTAATCAGGATTTATCGCTTAGACTGGCTGAGCGTGATGCGCTAAGACAAGCAGGAGTGCAGTAATGACAGTATCAACCACGACCAACCGTGCCAGCAACCCTGGCAACGGCATCATAACCGCGTTTGCTTACGGGTTCAAGATATTCGCAGATGCTGATCTAACAGTAATTATCCGATCATCAGCTGGCGTTGAAACAACCAAGACGCTATCGACACATTACACGGTGTCTGGCGCCGGAACTGACAGTGGCGGCAACGTGACGTTCACCACCGGCAACGTGCCGGCATCCGGCGAAACTGTCGTTATCCTACGCAAGCTCACACTGACCCAAGGTACAGACTACGTTGCCAACGATCCGTTTCCGGCAGAAAGCCATGAAGATGCGCTTGACCGGCTGACAATGATTACCCAGCAGCTCGATGAAGCTGTAGGCAGATCATTGAAGGTATCGCAAACCAACGTAATTGCTACATCTGAGTTTACTACTGACGCAACAGCACGGGCTAACAAATTACTTAGCTTTGACGGTAGCGGCGATTTAACAGTCACTGAGGGCAAAGTTGACACGGTTACAGCGTCAGCCTCGGCTGTGGCGGCTGGTGGTAGCCCAACGGCTTCCGCAACATATACTGTTGCCAGCGGCGCGCTGGCGCTAGCCCTTGGAATACCTACTGGCGCAACAGGTGCAACAGGTAACTCTGCTGGTATTCAGATGACATTCTCCAACAGCACATCTGATGCAGACCCAGGCGCTGGCAAGCTGGCGTTAAACAACGGCACTGTCGCGTCTGTCACTGAAATGTATTTTGATGACGTTGATGACAACTCAGCAGCAATATCTACATTTGTCCAAAGTTTTGATGATGTGTCTAATACAACAGCAAGAGGCATCATACATATTGAGAAAGAAGGCACACCAGCCACCTTTGCGCTGTTCAAGGTAACAGGCGCAGTAACAGACGCATCAGGATACTCCAAGGTTCCTGTCGGTCATCTTGCCAGCAATGGTACATTTAGTAACACTGACGGCATCCGTGTTGATTTCAGCTACAGCGGTCAAGATGGCTCCGGTAGCATGACAAATGTTGTTGACGATACAAGTCCAGAGCTAGGCGGAAACTTGGATGTTCTAGCTAGAGACATTGTATCGAGCAGCAATCGTGATATTGATTTATTGCCTAACGGTAGCGGCAAGGTAAATCTTGACGGCAATGGTTCTAGCGGCGGTGTGACCATATCAGATGGCTTAGTAGATATACGAACAGGCACAGGCAG
>JGI24004J15324_10001216_pt1 | contig 10245 bp, 1 predicted proteins | sample LinPmetageLP32_FD_15324 | JGI IMG/M metagenome (IMG submission 15324)
ATGGATGAACAGGCTGCTTTAGATTCTCAGTCTAACGCAGCATTTGAAGCGGAGAGACAGCGTCAAATTGCGGCACAAAATAAAGGTTCTGGCGGCAAAGGAGGCAAAGGCGGTACAGGTAGCAGTGCCAGCAGTCAAATCCTTGATCTACTTAAAAGCCAAGAGGCTAACGCAGACAGTGATAAGTGGATGGCTCTGGCTAACGCTGGCATGGCCCTTATGTCATCCAAACAGCCAACACTAGGCGGTGCGCTTGGTGAGGCTGGTCAGGTGGGCATAGCTGGTCTTATGAAGAGCCGACAGGCTAGTGATGCTGCGAAGCTCAAGACACTGAAGTTCCAAGCTGGAATAGAAGCTGCTGCTGCAAAGGCTGGTAAATCTGGGTTATCTTCAAGCAATATGGTTTCTTTGATAAATAGCCTATCAGGAGACAATGCAAGAATAGCAACTGAAATTGCAAAATTGGAAGCAAAATCTACAGATGGTATTGGTTTGGAACCACAAGACGATGCTTACTTAAAATCATTAAGACTTATGCTGACTAGTAATCTTGTAGATATTCAGGGCTACAGAAGACAAGCTGGTCTTGCTGCGCTTCCAAAAACGCAAGATATGCGAACTGCAACTTCATAAGGTGTAAATATGGCTGTAATTAATGCGGTAGGTAAGTTTTCTCAGACACCTTATTCTGTAGAGATAGCTGGTGATACTCCAACACCAGAAGAGCAAGGACGTATAGATGCGTATGTTGGTCAGCAAGAGGCCCCATACGCTCAGATTTATCAAGAGTATTTTGGTTCAAGTGAACCAAGTGAGACTGTAGATATACCTGAGGGCCTAGACGAATCCACGTATCGCACAGCCCTACGTCAGGGCTATCAAAGAATTAAATCCTTAGGCGGTACTGCTATAGAGTACGCTGGAAAGGGTCTTGACTCAGATGTCATAGAGGAATTTGGCGAAGGCGTTACGGACAAGGCTGAAGGCCGTCTGGGTGAGCTTGACGCTATGGTGGACAGGACAAGTCTGTCTGATGTTACTGAAGGTGATGGCAAGGTTAGTCGTTATGTTGGTGAGCTTGCTGCTGAACAGGCACCACAGTTAGGCCTAAGCCTAGCAGGTACATACGTTGGCGGTAAAACTGGTGCCGCATTAGGTTCATTTTTTGGACCTGTTGGAACTGTCGTGGGTGGTGGTATTGGTGCGGTTGTAGGTACTGGCATCGCTTCTTATCCCCTTCTCTTTGGTGGCAACATTCAAAGACAAGAAGGCCAAGTGGAAAAGGGTGAGCTTGCAAGAGTAAACGCTGCTACAGCAATGAGAAACGCTGTTGGACAAACTGCACTTGAGGTTGTTGCAAACAAGATACTTCTTTTAAAAGCATTTAAGGGCGGCACTGGGGGCCTATTTACCAGAACCGCTAAGGGCGTAACTCAAGGCGCGGCTGCTGAAGGCCTTACTGAGGTTGGTCAACAGATGCTTGAGAGACAGCAGGCTGGGCTTCCCATAGACAGTGATGATGCTATCGCAGAGTACATTGAAGCTGGTGTGGCTGGAGGTATACTTGGCGGCGGCATAAGTGGTGTTGGTTCTGCTGTTGGCGGTGACAAAGCAAAACAGAAAGCAAATGCAGAGCTAGAAGCAGACATAGAGACCCTTGAGGCAGAGAACACCATTAAGCGTGATCGTGGCCTAGCTGCGGCCCAGAGGTCACCAAGGGTCACCAGAGAGGGAGAAGCCACCACAGAGGGCCTGTACGGCGATCCTGTGGTCGATCCTGCCGCTGACCCAGTGGTCACCCCAGAAGAGCAAGCTGCTTTAGATGCCCAAGCTGAAGTGGATACATTAGCAGAAGCCGCTAAAGTATCTAAGGCTCAAGAGCTTAAATTAAGACTTAATAAAAATGGCAGTATGTCCAATGATGTTAGGGCAGAGGCTTTAGAGGCTGGCATTGGCGTTAAAGGTGATAGACGATCTGTCATTGTAGACAATATAAAAGCTTTAGCTGACGCAGGCAAAAAAGCCCCCAAGGCTCCAAGCAAGGAACTAAGAAAGAAACAAGAAAATAAAAATCTTAGCAAGGCAACTCAAAAGGTAGGTGGGTATAATAAAGCTGCGTTTGATGCGGCTCATGACACCGTGAAGCAAACAGGCTTCTTCAATGCTGCTGCCGTTAAGGATTCATTAAGAAGACTTGGAATAAAGCCAGACACTAATATAACTACAGTAACAAATAAAAGAAAAAAAGAATCTGTTACTACAACTCCCTATAAAGAACTTATAGCGGAGATGAAGAGAAGAGATATTCTAACCAAAGAAGATAAGCCAACATATATAAATCCAGACAAACCAGATGCGATAGATCAAGGGTATCAATCTCAAGCTGATTTAGCCTTGAAAGAGATGGATCGGGACAAGCTTAGAGCTGAGTCTGATAAGATATTCAAGGCTGTGCAAGAGACAGAGGCCAGAGAGAGGGACCAACAAAGGGCAAATAAAGAACGCGCTGAAACAGGCCAAGCCAATGTAGACCCAAGTCAGTTTGGTTCATTTGCACCAAAGCAAGCAAACGTATTTAGCCGACTGCGTGAGATGCTCACCAAAATGGGCATGAGTGACGTTAAGCTTGAGGCTGAAACAGGCTTTATAGATGGCATGGCAGAAGGCAGCTTTGCTGGCACAACGAAGACAATAGCTTTGGCTGTCGGGGTTTATGACCCCAACATGAACGAAGACCAATTGTTTGAGGCCGTAGCTGAGGTAATGAACCATGAGACAATTCATGCTCTCAGGTCTTTAGGTGTTATCACTGCAAAAGAACTGAAGGTTCTAGCCAAGGCGGCAGCTAATACAAAGTACGCGCACAAAGACGGCACCAAGCGTGAGTATACATATCTTGACAGAGCCAAGAGATTGTATGGCAACCTTAGTCAAACCAAGGAACAGGACGGCACACCATCTCAAGTAGATGAAGAAGCCATTGCTGAGATGTTCAGGGATTACGCTGCTGGCAGATTGAAGATAGGTGGGTCACCGCGCAACATCTTTGGCAAGATTAAACGCTTCCTGCTAAAGCTCATGAGAAAGGCCGACAAGGCTGGATACTCTAGACCACAGGACATCTTTGATGCTATAATCAGTGGTGAAGTGGGTAGTCGTAAGACTGAGCGTCAGCTTGGTGGAGAATCAGGTCCAACTACAGCAACAAGCACAGGCGATCCAAGCTATTCAAGAGCATTTTCAGGGAGTGATCAAGATGGAAGACAACAGCAAGCAATCGAATCTGACGGAAGAGGGCAAGCAAGTAATCTTTCAGATGATGCAGGAAGCCAAGTTAAAAGGTCCATCGCCACAGGGCGGGACGGCACCGACACCTCCACACAGCAAGCCCAACTCCCCGTAACAGGCACGGACCTAAGCCGTCTTTCTGACGTATCTTTCTTAAAAGAGTTTCTTAAACGCCCAAATTGGACGGTGATTACTGGAACAAGAGAGATCAACAAGGAAGACCCTCAATACAAGAACACTGATTTAAATAGTCAGGGTCAAGAGATTGGCCCGTTAATGCTTGAAATAGACCTCAAGCAAAGAGCTGTCGAAGATGAGAAAGCCAATGACAGGCTTGAACAATACTTTGTAGAAAACGATATACCATATGAAATGATACAAGGTATTTACCTTGGTCAGGATCAAGGAAGAAACTTCTTAGCTGTTGTCGATGTTGATGAGGCTACAAGACTTGGTCGATCCTATGGTCAAGAAAGCGTTCTTACAAACGATGGCCTTGTGTACTCAAACCCAAGACCAGACACATTAGCTACAGGACAAGTTAAGTTTGGAGAAGAGGCTTTAGCTGAAGAGTTTTATTCAGTAATTAAAGGCACCCCCTTCTCAATGGGCCTAGACTTTGATACTGGTCTCGGCAACCCTGTAATTCCTGAGGGGTACTTTGCATCAGAGGCCCGTCCACAGTTGCCCTTGAGGGACGCTGACGGCAAGGTTGAGCTTCATCACTGGTCTGGGCGGGAACTATCTGAGATAGACCCAGAGTTCGCTGGCACAGGCCCTCTACAGGGCGCTGAGAGGCGCAGAGGGGCTAAGACTACGTTCTTTGGTATCAATCCTAAGCAAAACCAGAGATCACAAGGTACGGGCTACGTTAAAGAGAGTGGTCTTGGTGCCAATGAACACATTGTGGCTGTTGATCCAAACAGGCTGTACCCGTGGAATGAAGACCCTGACGGTATCTTGCCCAGCGTCTATACAAACCCCAATGGTTCAAAATCAGACGCTGACTATGAAGCCAAGATAAAATCGGCTGGTTATCTAGGTTTCTACATTACAGAGAGCAGCTCAAACCAATCTCCGCACGGCAATACTGCTGGTCTATTTTACAAGGTTCCTGTGGAGAGTGTTGAAAGCAGAGATTCAATACGCAAAGAGCTTCTTGGCGATAAAGTTCAATTGAACCAAAAGATGTCTCGCGCTATTTCTGATAAGGTCATAGATAATAAAAATGGGATAGGACAGACCTCATACAATATGGACGTTGATTACTTTGGCACAGTCGTAATGATGAAGCCAAGTGTATTCGCCAAGCTTGCAATTCCACTTTCTTCGAAGGAAAGTGTTCCATTCCTAGTTGATCATTTTAAGAACGATGGAAAAGTTGGTGCGCCATCCTTGTACTTGAACATGGATGATGACGGAAAGGCTGAAGTTACAGGTCATGAGGGTCGTAACAGAATGGTTGCCATTGACGAGGTCTATGGTGATGTTCCTATAGAAGTTCATCTGTTTCCACGGGGTAAGAGGGCCAGAAATATTACCCCTGATGTCTTAAAAAGACTTCGTAAAGATATGACTAGTGAATCATTTGTTCGTGAGGATGATAGTGTCATTGGTGGTGACTTTGTTAATGGTCCTCTTTTTGAAGATGATAAAAAACTATCTCGCGCAATACCGCTTACCAAAGAGCAATATGACGCTAGCATTCTGGACTACTTGGACCCTAAGACAGGCAAGCCTGTATTTAAAAGCCCAGCAGGTGATAACACTTTAGTTGAATTTGCTAGGAAGCTAGCAAAGCTTAGACTTGCGCCTGAGTATGACGTTGTAAACTCTGAAGCTGATAGAGAGAATGCAGCACAGATAGCGGCTGCTGAAGCTGAGGCCGCACTAATATCTGGCAGTGATGCCCTCGGCTGGTATGACGCCACTCTGAAGCTTGCCAAGCAGATACTGTACCCTGTCTACCCTGAGATATCACCTATAAAGCCTGACGGCTCTGTGAACCCTGCATATGATGAAGCGGCAGAACATGCCTTTGATTATGCAACGGCGGTGACATCAAATGGCCTAGCTGTAGTGGACAACTACAGCCTAGCAGCTCAAGCCTATGACATATGGGCTAAAACTGGTCGCTGGGATGAAGGCATGGCGTCTGGTGATCAGGGTCTGTCTATGCAGAAAGCATGGATGTTTTGGAATGCCTTGTCAGATCAAGACATGGACTCTAAGCAGATTAAACAACTGTTGAACACTCAAGTGCCTCGCGGTCAAATTGCTAAATATTTAAAGCAAGTATTTAATGTTGATAAAGTTAGTGACTTGCCTGTTAAGGTTGGGACTGATGAAGAGGCTGGGACCACAGTTTCTTTCGCCTATGTTATTGGGCCTAAGATCGGCAATGGCTTTTATCAAAACTTAAACGGCAACTATGATCCTTTGACTATGGACAGATGGTGGATGCGGTTCTTCAATCGCATTACTGGAGACATGATTGAAGTATTCAACCCAGACACCTTGAGAAAGAACAGAGACGATCTTTTTGACCTCATTCAAGGTAGGTCTGAAATATTGTCTGACATGGACATAGCAATACTTAAAAGTGTAAGAAAAGAACTTGGAGTTAAAAACTTACGCAAGAAAGATTTGGATTTAATTGCTCCAAGAATACAGTCTACGTTTGATAGAGAGTATTTCAACAAAGCGTACAACAATACCATAGAAGAGCTGGACAACGCTAGCCCTGAAACACGGTATGAATTTACCATACAAGGACCGCCGTCCAACAGAAAAATACTTGGACCAGACGCAAGCATTGTAAAAAAGATAGCTCAACAGTCTAGGCCCAGTAATACTCAGTTAATAAAAACTGCCAACACTTACGCCAAGAAGCTAAAGCCAGCCTTGCAAGAGGCACCAAGAACCGCACAAGACAGAACAGCCATGAAGGATGTGGCTAACCGTGCGCGTAAAATACTCAATGACAAGCTAGGTGTTGACCTGACAAACGCTGACTTCCAAGCGTTGATGTGGTACGCTGAGAAACGCATATTTGAAGCTGGTGGCGTTAGAAAGGGTCGTGGCGAAGACAACGACTATGCTGATGGCGCATTGGCACTACTCAAAGAAAGGGGCATAGCAGATGCCACAATCAAAAATACACTCCCCGCAGCAGAGCGAGGGAGATTCGATAATCTCCAAGATGACCAAGGCGCAGATAGCGCAACTGGCAAGCCTGTTGAAAAGCTCACAGCCGCCCAAAAAAGACAAATAAAAAAGATAGAAGAAGAATCTCCTAAGTTCTTTGAACCAAGAGAAATTGCTTTATCAAAAAGAAGAATATCTGATGACCTGACATCAGAGGAAATGGTTGAGCTAGACAAGGCGTTATCTCAGATGACCTTGGACCCCAACATGGTTCAAAAGAAATATTCTGCCGCTCCTACACAACCATACAGGCCAGTCAGAGTACCAGACCAAGGTGAAGCTAAATACGAATACGGACACATCTACGAAGACGGCAAGAAGAAACCTGTGTTTCTTTTGGAAGGTAAAGATGATCAGGGAGTGGGCTTTGGTCTTTATCACATACAACAAAAAAGACCTGAAGATACTAAGTCTCATGAGCAAGATTTCCAAGAGTTATACGGATACGACAATGCAGCTAGTGCCGTTCATGCGGTGATGGAGCTATGGTCAAAACAAGGCAACAGAAATGGAAAAGAGGTAATATCTGAATACGACCCAGTTAAAGATAGAATTTCATTGATTTGGAAAAAGGCTCCAAAATATCCAATTAAACTTGTTATAGGTAAATTCAATCCAGTTAGACGAGAGCCAGCCAGTGCTAAAGATGTTCGACTTGGAAACTTTCTTTACAACATCATAACATCCTACCCAGAGACACCCAATCTATCTCGCAAACGTAGCGCGGCTTTCTCAACTAGTTATGCCGCTGCAAGTGGCACAAGCAATGCCACCGCAATGAACAACCAGATGATGCGGTACACCACGATCTCTGACTTCTTGGCGAAGCAAATAAACCGATTTACCAGTGACAAGTCTGTGGGTCAGAAGGCAGCGGATAAATTCTTCCAGAAGATACAAGACAGCTTCTTGCCTGTTGGTCGTGTCATTGATGATCTTAAACGTCTTGGAGCAACTATCACTGATGCTATGGACCCTTACCTACAGCAGCAACTGGGTGTTGGCATAACTGGAGATAAGCTAGCTACAAGAAACGAAACTATATATGCGGATATACCAAAAGCCGTTAACAAAATGAGAGTTTCTGACAGACAGATAGATAACTTAGTTCAGGTGTCTAACAATGCTGCCCGTCAATATGCCAGCAACAATGGTATGCAGGGCGTGTCTGAAGGCCTTGCAGCTTACAATATGAAAGACCCTCAGTCTAAGAGCCTGTCACTTCTTGACACCTATCTTTACGCCAAACACGCTAAGGAACGTAACGCATACGTCAGGTCTATCGACAGCACAAACGACATGGGTTCTGGCATGTCTGACCTTGAGGCAGATGCCATCATTGGTTGGTTTGATACACAGCTTGTGCCACGGGACAGGAACGCCATTGCTGAAGGCGAGAGAGCCATACGCGCCATCGTAAAGGACACCAACGATGAACGGTTTGCATATGGTCTACAGCCAGACCAAGCTACTTTAAGTTCAAATGGACCAAACTATCAATTCTATGTCCCCTTAAAAGGACACATGGAAATGGATGAAGAGTCAGGCACATCAGGTGTGCCATCGACACCTAAGTACGGTGCCAAGGGGCGTGAAGATCAGAGGGTCATGGGCCGTAGGTCTTATGGCAGAGATATTGTAGCCAGCACTATGTTGCAGAACACTGACACGATCACTCGCGGTGAACGCAATAAAGTTGGTCAGTCTTGGTTGGAGCTTGTAAGAAATGAGCCAGCCAAGATGCAGTCCTATGGTGAGATACTACAACAAAAGCCATCAAGAAGAATTATGAAGAACCGTCANGTCGTTATGGGCGTTGATTCAAATTANAAGAACCGTGATGACATACTTATCGTCAAGGAGGGCGGCAATGAGGTTGTGTATCAATTCTATCAAGACCATCTAAACTTAGCTGGTGCCTTCACTGGTAAGAATATTTGGACCGCACAGAACACAAATGTAATACTGAGAGGCACCCAGAAGTTAAACAGGTGGCTGTCAAACATTAACACCTCATGGAACCCTGAGTTCTTAATTTCCAACCTAGCTAGAGATATTCAAGCCGCTGGAATTAGCATTGGAGAGTTTGATTCCAAGGGTCTTCAGTCCAGTGTGTTGAAGAATATGCCAAAGGCTCTGGCTGGAATGAAGCGTTCAATAAGAGATGGAAACGACAGCTCTGAGTGGGCAAAGAAATACAAAGAGTTTAGAGCCGCTGGTGGTGCAAGTGCAGCAAACCCAATGAATAGCCTAGCAGATCAAATAGGTAATTTGGGTGATGTTCTGAATGATATGTCTGACGCTGGCGGTAAATCCAGAGCAGCTTGGAACAAGGCTGGAAAGCCTTTAGTCAAGTTTATGGAAGACTATAACTTAATTGTTGAGAACTCTGTAAGGGTTACGACATTCCATGCCCTTAAAGATGCTGGCATGTCAGATGCTAGAGCAGCACAAGCCGCTAGAAGCGTCACTGTGGACTTTGGTAAGTCTGGTGATTGGGGTGGCTTTGTAAACTCCCTGTACCTGTTCTACAACGCATCGCTTCAAGGATCGTTCTTCTTCCTTAGGTCTTTGTCCCGTATGCCAAAGGCCAAGCTTGCCAAGTACGTTGGTGGCATAATGGCTGTCGGTGCCTTGATGGACACGCTGAACGCATTTCTTTCTGAAGAAGATGAGGATGGAATTAAAGAAGTTGATAAGGTGCAAGACTACGTTGCTGAACACAACTGGGTCATCATGACGCCATTTCTTGAAGACACACCATACCTCAGCCTACCCATGCCATATGGTATGAACATGCTATACAACACTGGCAGAGCGGCGGCTCAAATGGTTCGTGGCGGAAAGCGTTTGGATCAAGCCAGCTCATCTATAGGCAGAACCCTTCTAGAAGTGGTAAACCCATTAGGCGGCTCAGAGCATTTCTTAAACTTTGCAGCACCAACCATTGCCGATCCATTTATATCACTGTACGGCACCAATAAGGACTTCGCTGGAAGGCCACTCATCAAGACCGCATTCCCCAATCAGATAGCTTCTGACGCTAGCCTGTATTGGAGCAGCACATCGCCAACGGCTGTATCTATAGCCAACTCTCTCAATGAGCTTACAGGCGGCAGTGACGCTGTATCTGGATGGATAGATTGGTCACCAGACAGCCTAGAGTTTTGGTATGATTACATCACAGGTGCCACAGGTAAGACCATCCAACGTGCGGCAGAGATTGGACCTAAGCTTGCAAGTGCTGACAACGCTGAGGACTTCTGGAACACAGTGGGCCGTGACTTCCCGATGGCAAGGAAGCTCATAGGTAACATTGGTGATAGCGAAAACCTTAGTGTCTACATTGATAAACGTGACAGGATTAATGTTGCCAGACAGGAATTAAAGAACGCATATGAGGCTGGTGACCGTGAACGGTTTGAAGCAGCTAAGGAGCGTTATCCTGATGAGCTAAGGGCAATGGCTGGCATGAAGAAAGCTGAATCAGCTAGACGTAAGAACTCTCAGCGATTCAACATCGTTAAGAACTCTAAGAACATAACTGAAGAAAGACGGGAAGAGCTTCTTAGTCAGCTCAGAGAACAAAAGAAAAGAATAATATCATTTGGCATTAGAGCTGCTGCCAACATTTAAGTTCAATTGAACCAAAATAAATGCCCCACCCAAAACCCAAGGGTGGGGCTACAGTCACTCAGGTGGACTAAGGTAAGACAATACAAAAAAACTTACCGTTTGGCCCAAGCCTGT
>JGI24004J15324_10001217_pt1 | contig 10244 bp, 10 predicted proteins | sample LinPmetageLP32_FD_15324 | JGI IMG/M metagenome (IMG submission 15324)
TGGGCTAAATGCTTCCGCCAAGCTTCTACCTAAGATAGCAGCTTGCCCTTGAGCTTCATCCGAACCATCAGCGAGTTGGGCAAAAAGTGCCGTTGTTTTTCCAATGGCTGAGCTGGAGTAGTTCTCAAGCCCAATCATACCAGAGATCATTTTTGCCTGAGATCTTGCTGCCTCGCCTCGACCATCTGCTTCAGCTTTCCTTACTTTTTCTTGTATTTCTCCGAGTTCTGCGACTTTTTCAATCGCGGCATCAAGCTCGGGAATATCAAAGCTACCAAGCGAAATCTCTTGACCATCCCTAAGAGTTGCGATTAATTCTTCGGCATTCGCTTTTGCATCATCTGCAAGATCGGCAGTGCCCTTGTATGCCTCAGCCTGCGCTATTAAGTTTTGTCTTTCGGCTTCATACTGGGCTTCTTTCATTTTGCCGTATTGCGCGGTGAGTTCATACTGTTTTTGTAGGCTTTCGTATTGCTGCTTTTGCTCTTCAGCAGTCGCTCCAGATGGTGTTGTGGTCGATGCACTTATTCCAAGCGCATTCTTAAAAGCTTTTAAATCGTCACCTTCGGCATTCTTAATTGCCGCTAAGATTCTTCCATTGTCGCCATGCATTGATCCTCGTTACTCCCTAATTAGCTCGCAAAACAAAAACCCAAAAGACTCATCTCTTCTTCTGGGCTTTCTTTATTTGCTTTGCTTCTTCTTCGAATTGTTTCTTGAGTCTTTCAACAAACCAGTTCCGCAAACCAATGGGTAAACTGTATGCTTCGGTCAATGACCAGCCCCCAAAATGCTTGAGAATAAAGAACTGTTCATAGACTCCTTCCATGAATTTAGAGGTTAGGCCAAAAAAAGTCCGTTCCAAAAGGAACGTCGACCTCCTGCTCGTTAGAGCAACTCTTGCATGTAAGAGTCTGTGCGATTCTGATAGTTGTTGTACAATCTCTAAGAGCTTGCTTGAAGTGAGATGCGTCTGTAATGATCATGTTCTCAACATAAGAGTGAATGACTTCATCTTCTGTGAAGTCCTCAACAGACTTGATCATCTGCTTGTATTGCTCAACAGTACCATACTCTACGGTTTTACCTTGAACAGCCATTTCCATAATTCTATTTTCGTCTTCGCCATTTGCGAGTCTAAACTTTACGGTAAACTTTGTGCCCGGCATCTTTGTTTGGTATAGTCCATTTCCAAAGTACTGAACGGTGTTGAGCGCTTCTTGGCTTAAACCACCAGTAACTTTAGGATTCATTAAATCAAACGTCATCATGTTCGCAGTCGCACATTTTGGGCAATTAACAACAGCGTCATAATTGGCCCCATAGGCCGTTGCGCGGGCTTTGATAAGTAATGCGTTACGGTCACACACAAGAAGCGACATTGGGTCGATTTCGGTGTCTACAATGATGTTTTGCATCACTCTCTCTAGAGCAAGCCCTTTTCTAACAAGAGATTGGTTTGAGAGCGTATCTTCATCCTTTGCGGTCATGTATTTTATCTCGATAAAGTCTTGTCCATTTAGTGGATGATTATCGGGATAGCCCTGACCTTTTGATGGGAGATCAACGATCTCCGTTGGAGCCACGAAATTTAAAGGGCTCATTTGTGGTGGAACATCTGAGTGTTCTGGCTTATTGTCTGTTCCAAGACGGTCGGAATTTCTTCCCATTATACCTCCAGTATATTAAAATAGTTCTGCGTAATCGTATGCAATTTCTATAGTTGTTTCTGTTATGTTATCATCGGTGTAATCTAATTTACTGTGTGAAACAGATGTTATGAATGCACCCTTGAGTGTCCACTCTTCTAGGGGTTTCCCATCTGCATCGAGCTGCTCTATAACTAAGTTTGCAACTTTTGATTTGTTCAATTTAGCTATACCTTTCATTGCAGTGTTTGCATCAGGTTTAGCATATCCAATTGTCAATAGTTCTTCGGATAACTTGTTTGTTATGCCGAGAGCATCGCCATCGAGATCTTTTATATCAACTACAACTACAGTTATCGGTTTCCAAGTTACAATGCCGGGATACTTAAACTTGTGATTGATGAGTTGATACTCACTACTAGAAACGTCGAAGGATGGCTTGTCAATTGATTTGGCCCAATACCAAACTGCTTGATCTCCCCATCCGTCTTTTGTGATTCTAAATCTAAAATTTCTCTTAGGTTCCAGATCTGCTTCTGTCCAAAACGACATGTTTAACCTCTATTAGGATGTGAACTGTGTTGCGTTTCCATCGCCATGTGCACACTCAGCCCAGTCATAGCGCCAAGTCAAATCAATTGTTCTCAATTCATCATTATCATAAGAAAGATCTGAATAAGTAACTCCTTTAAGGAATGGGTTTTGAAGTGTCCACTCTTCAATCATGTTGCCATCGGCATTGAAGATTGTTGTAATAACAGAGTTGAGAATTGGTTTATTGACCGCATTATTTTTAGACATTGTGCTTAAAGTTCCAGCAGTAAGGTCTGTTTGGCTCTTAATTTTATAGCCAGCATTTACGATCAATTGATTTGTTAATTGAGCAGCATTAGGGGTAACAGGGTCAACCAAAGTCATAGTACAATCAGCCCAAGTTAAACGGCCGGGAAAGTAATACTTGTTATCCATGAAGTCGTGAGTTGCCTCTGATACATCGTATGATGGGGTCTTGAAATTCTTAGCCCACCAAACAACACTGTCGGATCCAAATCCAGTAATTTGCACTTGAAATCTAAAATTTCTCTTAGGCTCTATCGATGCTTCGGTCCAAAATGACATAATTTAATTCTCCTATTTATCTTTAATTAGTATCGATTATAATTCTATGCCACTTTGAGTGATAACAAAGTCAACAGCGATGAATTCGATTGAACGAGCTGGTTTAACAAACACTTTTGCATACAAGATGTTACGATCTTGAAGGTCTGGTGTAGTTGTGGTCTCATCCAAAACTAGTTTGTACTCTACGATACCAAAATCTGCTTTAACAGAAGACAATACACTGTCTGCTTGAGTCTTAAACCTGTTCCAAGTTGCTTGAATGTTTTGGTCAAACAAGATTGTATCAGCGATATCTCCGATCTCTTTCTTGAGGTAGTTCATTAAGCGACGAACATTAATACGATCAAGAGCAGATGCTGACTGTTGAAGGGTTTTTTGTCCAAATACTACGGTGTCACCTGTTGCAGGGAATCGAGCGATTGGGTTAATGTTTACTTCGTACAATTTATCACGATCAGCTTTGGTTAAATGCTCTACAGTTCCCAAGATTTGAGGACCTTTAGCTCCACCAAGAGGGTTTAATCCACCTCTTTGGAAGCCTGCTGGTGCAAACCATGGTTGAGAATCTGCTTCTGACTTAGCGATGGCTCCAATTGCAGCAACCGAAGGAGGAGCAAATAGTACAGAGCCATTTCCAGTCAAAGTGTCGCGAAGGCGAACATTTGGGTAGTAAGTAGCTCCATAGGAATTATCAATGTTTTCAGTGTTTATTGATTGTATGACAGTTGCAATTGCTTGATCGGCAGCAGTTCCAGTTCCTGTGTCGTCTCCAGATTGATAAATACCATTAAGGTCTACGATTGCAAGAGCATCGCCACGAGCTTCAGTTTGATTTAGCAAATCAGTATTTAAAGCTTCATTTGTAATACCGGGCATTGCAATTAGATCATAACGAATTAGATCTCTATCTGATGCTTGTTCTAATGCTTGCTCTACAGTGTGTCGCTCGTAACCAGCAGTTACATCCAAACGTGATTCGTTGAATGGGTTTGCTAACAAGACGTTAGTTCCATCAAATCCGCCAAAGAATGGTGCTTGGAATTGCTTAACGTTTAAGTTAATCAAAGCAGACGAGCCGCCCTTTCCTGCAACTGAACGTCCACCTGCAGCTCCACCTGTGTATGATCCAGCCTCATAATAGAATGAGGCACTATTGGTATCAGTTGCCATGATGTCATCTAAAGTAAAGACGTATCCAGCACTAGAGTTTGCAGTGGTTGCAGTTAAATGTGGATCGATACCTCTTCGAAGTTGTCCAACTTCTCCAATTGTATAATCTACACCATTTACTAAACTATAACGTAATCCAAATTCTTTTGTTGGAGGATAATCTCTTGTGCCCAAATATGTATTGGTTGTTGATAAAAGGTGAGTTGGAAATTCAATTGAAGCAGTATAATTGTTTGGTGCGCCTGTAATAAGATGCGCACTATTGAAAGGCCCACTTGGAATAGAGGATGATCCAATAATCCAACCTTTGGTTGACGCGATCGCTTGACTAACCGCCACAGCTGATACTCTTTTCGGCCCTAAGAAACCAAAAGGATAATCAGATGGACTTAAGCTAATTGCAGTGTTAACCTCGACACGAAACAAGCTTGATACATTTGGATAAACTCCGCTAGTTACAATCTTACCAGTTGCTCCATTTGTCCCTTCTTGCCACACTTGACTTACGTCGCCAATTCTTTTAGAAATGTAGTTTGCAGAATTGACATTTAAAGTTAGGTTTGAGTATTTTTCAACATATCCATTTTCATCATATCTTCTAATTTCAATTGTGAAAGTTGCATCAGGCTTAGTAGTCGATGGAATCCTTATGTCTTTTACACAAATGTAATATTCTTTTTGGAATTCCTCTCCCTCGTCTAAGGCGACAAGTCTGAAAAGTTTTCTTTGTTGAGTCTGAGCACCAATAAACCAACCAGATTTTGCAGCTGTTAGTTCGCTTCTAAAGTCCGACCATGCTTGATTTATGTTGTCATCGCCAGTTCCAAGCCCTGCTACGAAAGCAACTAAGCCATCAGTAGAACTACCACTCATCAAGTTTCTAACTTGAGACTCAAAGGTTTCGCCTAAGAAGTATTTTGGTGACGTCAGAGCAAAAGTAGTTGGATCAGTATTGAATACGTTACGAATAAAATTAGGATCATTTTGATCAAAGTTGAACTGGACTGTCTCTGAGGTTCCAGTATTTACCACTGCATTAAAGAGTCCTGCGGAATCTTGTCTAGTAAACGCCGAGGCGGAAGGTTGGTTTGTAGCCATACCAGTTCCATTCTGTAGGGTCCCTGTCAATGCAAGGCTAGCTCCATTGACATAGAAAATTGCACCCAAAGTACCGGTTATGTTAATGACACCAGAGGTTCCGTTGTTTTTCGGGGCAACAAATAGTCCCAAAGATCCAGTGTAAGTAGCTCTTGTTACAGTGTTGGCATGAGTTGTCTGTGCAACATTCCAACCTGCTTTACCTGAAGTACCGGTACCCTTATTAAGTCCACCAAGTCGGATAAACTTAACTGGTCCAACACCAGAGGCTAAATAAGCTTGAGCGGCATATCCAGCGTATGATGCAGCTCCTGTATTACCTTGTCTCCAAGGATCATTACGTTTTACTCCATCCATTGGGTTGCCAAATACATCAATAAAGTTTTCCAAACTATTAACCTTAACTGGCTTCATAGCTGGTCCTTTTATGGATCTACCGATAAGAAGTAATCCATCTTCTTCTTGCACTGGTGTTACCTGTGATAGGTCGATCTCTCTCAATTGAATTCCGGGAGACACAAAGTCGAACTTGGTAGGCATTAATACACTCCTATTAAAATTTATTTTCTTAATAAATAGTTAAATAAAAGCCCAAAGTCATAAATCCCTGAAATTCTCGCCTGACTTATTCCAAGGCTTTGAATCGCCGACAATTACTCGCTCTCTGGAAATCTTCACTTCTACAACTGATTCCGTTGTCTGCACAAATGAATCTTCATCATTGTGGCTATTACCCGTTATGTATCCTAAAACCTTGATGCCTACTTTTGCCGTAAACATTCTTTCGTCTTCGCCAAGATTACCAGAATTACTTATTCCATAACTAGGTTCTAAAAATGCTTCATATCTATAACCATCATTCTCAATAAGGAAATTTCTTTTTCTCTCCGTCATAAAGAGAGGTAGGATGTCGTTCATTTGCTGTTGATACTCTGTTCTGATGAATACCTCAAACATACAGTTTAAATAGACAGGACGCGGGATCGTAACGGTTTCATACACAACTTTCTTTGATGATGAGATACCATGTTGTGTACCATCAGTCTCTCTCTTAAAATCTGCGTTTGTAAAATTCTGGGTCTTATCTTGCTTGATAACTCTTTTGATTTGAATTCTGTCTTCGTGACCATGTCCAAGAAATTCTGACTGGACCGCGCCTTTGAAATTATCATCTTTAGAGACTGAGGTTCTCGCAATGGTTACAATTGGAAGTTTTAACTTACCAACTCCGTCGCGGAGATCTTTGTTATTCTTGATTTGAAATGCTCTCTCTGAGGCGTACCAAATAACTTTAACTTTCTCTCGACCATTGTTAGTGGTGACATATGGGTCTAGCACTTCATCAACAAGGCGGAATACTGCTGTATCAATGTTTTCTAAGGTTGATGGTGTTGATGGTACTTTATCACTCGGCATTGAATAACCCGTCCCTTGCTCTTATACAATCGGCTGAAATTTCAAATCTACTCTCTGGTTGTCCAAAAAGTAATTTTGGTTCATTAATCTTTGCTATTTCATAGTAGATAGAACCAAATCTAACGAAGTCACCTTCTCTAACGAATAAATTTTGATCCTCAGTCAATCTTCTCTTGTGGAAATTAACAGTAATCTTTGTAGATTTATCGAGAGCAATGTTATCTAAGTCAGCAGTCTCAACACCGTTATATGTAACCAGAGCAAATACTCTAATTGGGTGCAGGAAGTTCTTCTCTATTGCTTCTCCATATAGTGGGTGGTATTGTGTTGTTTCAACATCAATGGGGAAATATAAGACTTGTTGTCCGACGACTCTTTCAATGATCTCGTCATTAATCTGCTTAACAAGGTTTCTTTCCTTTTCTCCTAAAAATAACGGTGCAGGTGGTTGTGTTGGTCTTTCCCACTTTGACATTTAATTACCCCACAAAAATCTTTAATGGAGTCTTTCCAACGATTGCATCCATGTTGTCAACCATATTCTTATCAGTCTCGGCAATCTTAGCATAAAGCATCTCGTCAAGCTGCTTGTTTAGTTCATCTCTTAAGATTTGTTGCTCAGATTGTGCTTGAGAAAGTAGGTCAGATGCATTAAGGCTAATGTTATCGCCGGGAATTGGAATACTTCCTCCGAACTTACCCCTAATTTGACCAAGAGTTTCTTTAGATAGAGCTAGGGCAAATCTTCTGATCCACTGTTGTCCGATAGAATTTACTTTATTAAATGCAATGTTTTCCATCGGCATAGTGTTCATGTTATTGATTCCATTAACACCAGAATCATAAGAGCCCGTGGTGAATGCATCATTTCCACTCTCAACGGTGAACCTAAACCAAAATTTTTCTGGAGATACGCTTTGAGGAGTTGGGTATAACACTAACTTATTATCATTAATCTCATAAGAATAGTGAGATGTTCTTGTATAGAGATGATCTTCATATTGCATAGCTTGTATTTTGTTTTGCCACACTGGAATTACATTAAAGGATGAATCATCTGCGTACTGTCCATAAGTAGTATGCATGTCTCCAACAACATTAAGTCCACCATAATATCCATAGAATCTCCACATTTGTCTCGGAGAAACATAATAAACTTGACGAATCTTAACTCTTTTGTTGCCCATTCCTGCCCAATCCGAACTGTCTTGAGAGCTTGAAACTATTGATTGTAAATCATAAACTTGTTGTTTTGCCACTGAATCAAAAGATGCTGAATATAGCGGCTCTGTTCCACCTGCAATTGCTTCCGAAGAAAATTTGTCTGCGCTTCTAAATGCATAATCAAATTGAAACTTAGGATATTTAAGTGCAACATCAGCTGTACCGGACACGGTTCCCTTGTGATCAAATGACCCTGTCTCACCGCCGAGAGCGCTCCCTAAGGAGTTTCTAGCTTGGTGTAGGTTTACGATGTAAGAGTACTCTAGAACAGCCTCTTCATAGTGATTGTAGACGTTCTGTGCGGTGATTTCGATGTCCAACACATCTCCACCTAAACGCTTATAGGTGTATGCAACTTGAGCCACAGCTCCTGTTACAAAGGCATCTGTTGTATAGAATCCAATGGCTAAAGAAGTGGTGACATCTGTAAGCGTCCCTGTAACAGGGAGCGTAATTGCTGATAGTGTTGAAGTGGGTGTTAAATCAGGGAATGACATGCGAAAATCCTCCGTCAAAGTAAATAGTTGAATGTAAAGGAAACCTCCGAACACTCATGCATTCGGAGGAAAGGAGGTTAAAATGAACAACAATATTCTTTATTTCTTTCGAGATTTTCTACGACGTGTAGTTTTCTTTACCTTTACTTCCTCTGCAGCTTCTTTAGCTTCTTCTATTATGTCTGCGGCAGTTTCCATTGCTTCTTCTACAGCTTCTTCAACAACTTTTGCTACCTTCTTGGTNGTTCTTCTTGTTTTCTNAACTGTATTCTCGACAACTTCTTCTACAACTTCGGCTGCTTCTTCAACTGCTTCGATAACATCNCCAGCAGTCTCTACAACTTGATCTACTGCAGCTTCTGCTAATCGTTGCGCTTCTTCAGCTCTTAGTCTAGCTTGTTCCGCCCAGATTGCTCGGCGTTTTTTCTTCCATGATGGGGCCATAGATATCTCCATAAAAATTTCTTTCTCCCTAAATAGTGCGCTAAAAACAAAAAAACCCCCGTTCCGAAGAGCGAGGGAATTGTGCATTAATTTTGAATTGATTAGTGATTATCCTTCGATATGCATATATTTAACCCAAAACCTAACAGTACCACCAGTAATGGTACCACCAGCAGTAAGGGTACAATGGATATCTCTTGCCGTTGCAGAATAAGCTTTGTTTGCACCAATGACAACGATGGCGTTGCCACCTAATGCGGCCGTGTCTGTTGCTGAAGTGCTACATCCTTTACCTACAGCTAAAGAAGTAACTGCCCCAGATAGTGAATTGGCGACTGCAGCTGCAATATCGGCTTCACCAACGCCATCTCCAGCTTTCAGTCCCAACACTCCACTTCCGAGTCCTAGCGTAGCAGTAACAACCACACCCAAGTCTGTGATGATAGCATGTGCGGGTATTGCCAATGCTCCAGAGGCCCATGTAGTTCCACTTGTTGCAGTGATGCTGGCAGAATGAGTAATCCCCTCAACACCAGTTTTGTGGCCCGATGTGTCAACTTTGAAGTTTCCGTTACCAATCAAATCAGTTGTTGCTGTTAGTGATGCAGCTGTAATTGTTGCTGTTCCCAAATTAAGTGCTCTTTTTAAATCTTCTAAGATTGCTTCAAATCTTGCATATCCCATTCTCATAATTAAACCCTCCATGTATAGTTGTTTTAATCCTGAGACTTCTAGAAAATGCTCAGAAGGCATCATGTAAATCGTGCCCTTTCAACCTAGGTTCAACCTAAATAGTTGGTTGCTAATCTATAAGACAAAAAAAGCCCCAAGCCGAAGCTTGGAGCTAATTGAAGATTAATTAATTAATCTTATAGGTCTCGGCAAATAACCAATCCGTACATATCTGGACGAACCATTTTCTTACCGTAACGAGTCATTACTCCCTTACGAGGAACAAAGTCTTCAGGACCGAAGATGGTTGGTGTAGTTTGTAGAGGCACATACGGTGCGTATACATAACCAGACTCAAGGAAAGAAGCTCCTTTACGTCCAACCAAGATTACGTTACGTGGGAAGTAAGGATCAACAATGATGTCGAACTTACGATTCAAAGAACCAACCTTAATTGCTCCGATGTCGCCTTTGTCAGCGTCAGCAGTAACATTTGCACGGAATCCAGCTGTGAATTCCAAAACGTTTGCGATTTCTGGAGAAACAACTACGAAGTTAGCTCCGCCACGCAATGTTTTTCTGTGGATTTGTGCAGATACTTCGTTGATAGTTTCGATCAAAGTCTCATACCATTCAGAAACTGTACCAGTGAAGTCAGGAGCAGCAGTAGTTGCACCGATTTCAAGTCCAGTTTGACGATCTACGAATAGACCGGGAGAACGTGACCAGTAAAGAGTTCCAGCAGTAGCGCCTTTAACCAAGTCTTCTACGATCTCACGATCAATTTCTAAAGCGATTTGCTCAGAAAGGATAGAAGTCAATTCAACCTCAGCATCCAAGTTGTGATAAGCGTTCAAGTCTTGTCCTAATTCAGGAGTCCACTTTGCTTTCAATTTCTTGGTGTTCGCTGTGATTGCGATAGAGTCAACTTTGATGTCGATTTCTGGAATTG
>JGI24004J15324_10001218_pt1 | contig 10243 bp, 12 predicted proteins | sample LinPmetageLP32_FD_15324 | JGI IMG/M metagenome (IMG submission 15324)
GATACTCCTTCAACTAGAATTTTACCAGCAACAGGGACGAGTTTTTATTCATAATGGCTAGAGTACCAGCAAGTACTAGACCTCATAGAGCACCTTCACCAAAATTTTCTGGTGGAAAATATGCTTATGCAATTTCTGATAGATCAGGATTAAGATTTCCATATCAAGAAATGGTTTTTGAATGGACAGGTATGTTTGTACATACTTCTGAATGGGAACCTAAACAACCACAATTAGATTTAACTTATTTTACTGATGCACAGACTTTACAAAATGCTAGACCATCAGCTAATATATCTGCAACACAAGCAGCAAGAACTGGAGGTGGAATAGCTGGTTCATCTACTGGTGGAGTACCTAATCAAGTAACTGCTTTACCTGGTTTTGAAAATACATCTGGAAATTCTGTATATGTAGGAGTTGCAACTATTCCTACTGATTGGTATATAAACAACACAAATTTGTTACAAATTGGTCTAGGAAGTGTTACTGTTGTAACATGATAAAAGATAAAAAATTAGGAATAATGGTGGCAACACCTTGTTATGGAGGTTTACTTTCAGAAGGATATCTTCACGGTATTTTAAGTTTAACTCAAGAAGCAGCTAAACATCAATTTAAAGTTCATTTAAATACTATGGGAAATGAAAGTTTAATTACTAGAGCTAGAAATACTTTAGTAAGTCAATTTTTAGATCACTGTGAAAAAGAAGATACTCAATTTACACATTTATTATTTATTGATGCAGATATAGGATTTAAAGGCGATGCTGTTACTAGATTATTAGAACAAGATGTAGATATAGCTTGTGGAATATACTCTAGAAAATCTATTGATTGGAAAGCTATTCCAGATATAGTTAAAGAACATGGTGATGACATGTTAGAACAAAGAGCTTTAGGATATAATTTAAATTTTGCAAATCCAAAAAATATACAAGTAACTAAAGGTTTTACTGAAGTATTAGATGCTGCAACTGGTTTTATGTTAATTAAAAAAGAAGTATTTGATAAAATGAAAGAAGCATATCCTAATCTTCAATATACTAGCGATCAAATTATTAATAATAATAGATATGCTAGTAAAAATTGTTTCGCATTTTTTGACTGTATTATTGATGAAAAAAGTAATAGATATCTAAGTGAAGATTATGCTTTTTGTAGATTATGGCAAAAAATAGGCGGTAAAATACATGCTGATCTTCAAAGTCCATTAACACATTATGGAACTTATCCATTTGCAGGACATGTTTGGACTAAGTTTAAAATTGATGAGGTAATTAAAAATGGCAATGACGTACAGCAGTCTTCAAAATGATATTAAAGTTTGGGCCGAAAATACAGGAACTGATTTTACAAATCAACTAGATACTTTTATAGATAATGCTTTTGAATCTTTATCGAGAGATATTGATCCTATAGGTTTTAATGAAAATGTAACTACTACAGCTGTAGCTGGTGATAGATTTGTAAATCTTCCTACTGCTATTGAACCTATGTTATTTAATTATTTAACAGTCACCGTTGGTTCTAATGTAAGTTATTTAGAAATGAAACCTCTAGCTTTTGTTCAAGAATATTGGCCTGATATATCTTTACAAGGTCAACCTAGATATTTTGCTAATTTTGATGACGATAGAGTATATTTAGCACCTACACCAGATCAAGCTTACACTTTAAAACTAGGATATCAAGGAAAAATAAATCCACTATCTAATACTAATACTACAAATTGGTACACGGAAAATATTCCAAGTACATTATTTTATGCTAGTTTAGCTGAAGCAAATCTCTTTACAAAGAACATGGAAGACTATACTATATACAAAAATTTGTATAAAGAACAAGTAGCTGCTATTAACAACGAAGCTCGTAGAAGAAGAAGAACAGACTATAAGTTTCCTGGTAGCCCACTAGGTACAAATACATTAACTGGAGGACAATAAATATGGCAATAACACAAGCGATAGCTACTGTATTCAAACAAGACTTAATGTCGCCTGGCGGAAACCTTGCAGCACAAACTTTAAAATGTGCTTTGTTTACGAATGCAGCAACTTTAAATGCAACAACAGCTGCATATGCAGTAACAAACGAAATATCTAATGTAGGAACTAATTATACTACAGGAGGAAACACATTAACTAATGTAGCAATTTCTGTAGATGGAACTACTGCAATTTTTGATGCTGATAATGTTACATTTCCAAATGCAACTATATCTGCTCAAGCAGCATTATTGTATAATGCAAATAATAGTAACTCGGCAATTGCAGTTTTAGATTTTGGAGGAGTTAAAACTTCTACAAATGGAACTTTTGAATTACAATTTCCTACTGCTAACTCGACTGCTGGCTTAATAAGAATAGCATAAGGAGAAATTCCTTATGGCAAGCACTTGGAGTCAAGGTCAATGGAATTTTGGTACATGGAATAATGCTGGTTCTGGAGCATTAATTGCAGGAATACAATCTAATGTATCTGTAAATTCTGTTACTGTTGATGCACAAATATCTACTGGTTGGGGAAGATCAACATGGAATTCTGCTGCTTGGAATTCTGCACCATCTGCTTTTATAACAATTAATGGACAATCAATTGAAGTAGAAATTGATTTAGGTTTAGGTTGGGGTAGAGGTGGTTGGAGTTCAGATGCTTGGAATAGTCCGGGAGGTTATATATTAACTGGAACTGGTACTTTATTTCCTATTACTGGTCAACAATTAAATTCTTCTATTAATTCTGTTTCAAATGTAATTGGTAATTCTTCAACAGTTATAACAGGACAATTAGCAAATGCAAATGTAGGGTCAAGTACAGTTATTGCAAATTCTTCAACAGTTATAACAGGACAATTAGCAAATACATTTATAGGAACTTATTCGATTGCTGCAGGTGGAGCTATTACTATTGTAGTTCCTGAATTTAATTTAACTGCTAACTTAGGAACTATTACAACTGGAACGGCCAATACTATGGATATAGTTGGTCAAGGAATAATTATAAATTCTGGTACTGTTTCAACTTCAACTGGAAATACTCTTTCTATTGTAGGAATAAATGCTAATGCTAATGTTAGTTCAGTAACAATAAGTAGTGCACATTTTTTACCTATGACTGGTCAAGAAATGTCTACAGCTCTAGCTTCTATTATACCTAATTCTAATAATTTTCTTAGTATGACTGGAATTCAAGCTAATGTAACACCTGTAGATTTAAGATTTTGGGAAGATATTTCTGATGGAAATACTGAAATTTGGACTAATATTTAGTGTACAAATCATGACAAATATATATTATTTACAAAATAAAATTAATAAGGTATAAATAATTATGAGTTCAACTTTTACATCCAGATTAAAATTAGAACGTCAAGCTTCAGGAGCAAACTCAGGTAATTGGGGTAATCTTGTAAATTTCGTTCTTAACAGAATTGATTCATCAGTTAGAGGTTATGTTGCAGTAAATGTTGCTGGAACTGCTAATGTTACTTTAGTATCAAATAATTCAACAAGTAATACTGATGATAGTACTACAGATGATCAAGTTCATAATAAAGTTATAGAATTTACTGGTGCTTTAGGTGCTAACATTAATGTATTTACAGATGCAGCTGAAGGTGAATATGTATTATTTAATAATACAACAGGTGCTTATTCTTTAACTTTTGGAAACACAGGACATGCTGCTAATGGTGTAGCTGTTACTCAAGGAACTAAATCAATTGTATATACAGACGGTTCTACTATTTATGATGTAGGATCTGATCTAGGTGCTGTCGGAGTTGATTCTTTAACTTCAACAGGTAATGTAAATTTAACTGCTGCTAGTTCTTTAGTATTACAAGATACTACTGGCGGACAATTTGCTGCATTAAAAGCAGCAGGCACTACTACAAGTTATACTTTAACTTTACCTCCTGCAACAGGTTCTGCAGATCAAATTATTAAAACTGATGGTTCAGGAAATTTAAGTTTTGCTGATATGAGTGGTGGTTCAGTAAGTTGGAATACAACTCCAGTTACAGCAAATGCAACAATTACAGCTGGCACAGGAGTTTTTGCAAATACTACAGGTGGAGCATTTGTTTTAACTTTACCAGCATCACCTAGCGCAGGTGATTTTGCTGCTATAAAAGATTATGCTTCTACTTTTGCTTCAAACAATATTACTGTAAATAGAAATGGATCTAAAATAGATGGTTTTACAAATAATGTAGCTCTTAATGTAACAGGACAATCTGTTGCATTTATTTATGTAGATTCAACACAAGGATGGAAAGCAGTTAACGATGATTCTTCAAGTTTTGCTCCAGAATATATTACAGCAACAGGCGGATCAATATCAAATTCAGGTGATTTTAGAATTCATACATTTACAAGTCCTGGAACTTTTGAAGTTACAAAAAAAGGAAATTCACTTGGTAATGATAAACTTGGTTATGTAATTGTAGCCGGTGGCGGCGGTGGTTCATCAACTAACTCGACTGACGATGGAGCAGGCGGTGGAGCAGGCGGATACAGAGAAGCAAAAGATGCTTGTGATCCTTACACTGCATCTCCTCTAGCAGCTTCTGCAATAACTTTATGTAATACAGGAAGTTATGGTATAGTAGTAGGTAATGGCGGTGCAGGTGGTCCGGGAACATCTGGTGTTTCTGGTACAACAGGATCGTGTTCATCATTTAATAGTATTATTGGTGCTGGCGGTGGTGCGGCAAGAGCATCTAGTAGTGCAGCACCACCTAGTGTAGCTAACGGTGGATCTGGTGGTGGATCTGGTGGTGGAGCAGGTGTACCTGGAAAACCAGGTGGCACAGGAAATACTCCCTCAACAACTCCACCTCAAGGACAAAACGGAGGAAACGGAGCTTCAAGTCCTCCCGATGGAAGTGCTGGTGGTGGCGGCGGAGCTGGTTCAGCAGGCGGTAATGCTGGCGGATCAAGTGCCAATGGCGGATCTGGTGCAACAAGTTCAATTAATGCAAGTCCAGTAGCAAGAGCTGGAGGCGGTGGTGCAGCAACAGCATCTGGTCAAGATGGTGGTGGGCCTTCTGGTACATCAGGAACAGCAAACACTGGTGGTGGCGGTGGTGGAAACCAACAAGGCGGTGCCGCTGGAGATGGCGGAACTGGACTGGTAATAATAAGGTATAAATTTCAAAATTAATATGGAGATTAAATAAATACTATGGCTAGTTTTGCAAAAATAGGAATGAATGGAAAAGTTATTCAAGTTTTAACATTCTCAGATAATGATATGTTAGATGCTAATAACCAACCTGATGAAAAAGTTGGTCAACAATATTTAGAAAAGCATCATAATTGGCCAGCAGAAATGTGGATTCAAACTTCATATAACACTTTTGAAAATGAACATAAGTTAGGTGGAACACCATTTAGAGGAAACTTTGCAGGTATAGGTTTTACTTGGGATGANGAAAATAAAATATTTTGGAGACCTAAACCTCATGCATCTTGGGTAAAAGATATTGCAAACGCAAAATGGAAAGCACCAATTGGTGATGCCCCCTCTATAACAGCTGAGCAACAAGCACAAAATGAAGCAGAAACTCATTTCTGGTATTACGAGTGGAATGAAGACAATGGAAATTGGGAGTTGTCAAATAGTATAAGATAATACATATTTATGGTGGTGCATGAATAAAAAAATTTTATCAGAACAATCTTTATATTACGGCGATGTTTTAATGCCAAAAGGCTTTGAAATAGATCATAAGCAATTATTAGAAGACGTTTTAAAATCACATATTACAAATAAAAAATTAATTTATTCAAGTAATTTTAATAATTTAGAAACTTATTTTAGAGAACACATTAAATGTGATTACCAAATACATTTAGTTCCGAAAAAACGTTGGGGAAATATATATAAACCAAAAGAATTATCAGAACCTTTATTAAATATTGAAAAGATGGATCTAGCCAATTCAGCAGATTTTACTTTATTATACGGAGTTGAAACAAATGAATGTTCTGTAAAAATTTATTATGACGATAATAGAAGAAAACAAAATACTTGGACAATAAAATTAGATAAGGGAATGTTTATTATGTTTCCATCCTCAAATACATATGTTATTAAAAATAATCAAAACGAAAGTTTGAATAATATTATAACAATAACTTATGAACACATGTAACTATTATTATTGGAATAATGTTCTTTCAAAACAAGAAATAAAAAATATTAATTTTTTATTAGATAAACACAAAAAAGAAAAAGAACCAATATTTGCAAAAGCAAAAGAGTCAAAAAAAACATCAACAGTTTACCCTATTAAAATTAAGTTTTTAAAAGAAAAATTAAATAAAATTTTTTATAATATTACTTTAGTTAATCAAGATCGTTATGGTTATGACTTGTATAATTTTAATGATAATGATAAATTAAATTATAACATATATGAAAAAGGTGAAGAATACGAATGGCATACAGACGGAGAAACTTTTAAAGCTTCAGATATTAAATTAACCATTTTAGTAAATATATCAGAAAGTCCTTTTTTAGGAGGTGAATTTAATTTATTAAACTCAAAAGATGTAAATTTAGTTCCAGAATTAAATAATCCAGGTTCTATGATAGTTTTTAATTCATTTATTTTACACAAAGTAGATCCTATAATAAAAGGCACAAGAAAAACTTTAACTTTTTTTGCCAAAGGACCTGCATTCAAATGAACTTAGATAATTATTATTGGTATTTTAAATCTGCAATACCTGTAAGAATATGTGATAATATAATTAAATATGCTTCATCCAAATCTGAAACCATAGCTAGAACAGGAGGTTTTGGCGATAAAAAATTAAATAAAGAAGAAATATTAAATATGCAAAGAAAAAGAAAATCTGATTTAGTTTGGTTAGATGATACTTGGATTTATAGAGAACTACATCCTTACATACACCAAGCAAATAAAAATGCGGGTTGGAACTTTAATTGGGATATTTCTGAACAAATACAATTTACAAAATATAAATTAAATCAATATTATGATTGGCATTGTGATAGTTGGGATAAACCTTATGAAAAAAAAGGATTTCAAAATGGAAAGATTAGAAAACTATCTATGACTTGTCAATTAACTGATGGGTCAGAATATCAAGGTGGAGAACTAGAATTTGATTTTAGAAATTACGATCCTCATATGCGAGATGAATCAAAACATAAAATACAATGTAAAGAGATATTACCAAAAGGATCTATTATTGTATTTCCTAGTTTTGTTTGGCATAGAGTTAAACCAGTAACACAAGGAGTAAGATATTCTTTAGTAATGTGGAATTTAGGATATCCATATAAATAAAATGTATATAAATAATTATTTTAGCACAACTGTTTGGTCTGAACAAAATCTAGAATTTATAAAATCTTTAAATAAAGCTTCAAACAAATACATTAAAGAAGCTAAAAAAAGAAGTAAAGATCATATAAAAAAATATGGAGATTTTGGTATATCATATCATTCAACACCACTTACAGCTGATAATGATTTTTTAGATTTTAAAAATTATGTTGGACAAAAATCTTGGGAGTATTTAGATCATCAAGGTTATGACATGACACAGTATAAAACTTTATTTAGTGAAATGTGGGTTCAAGAATTTGCTAAAAATGGTGGTGGTCATCATTCAGCACACGTACATTGGAATCAACACGTATCAGGTTTTTACTTTTTAAAAGCAAGTGAAGAAACTTCTTATCCAGTATTTCACGAACCAAAAACTGGTGCAAGAAGTACAAAATTAAAAATGAAAACAGATATTAAAGGTATAAAAAATGGAACAGAAATTATTCATTATAAAGTTAAACCAGGCACACTAATTATATTTCCAGGATACTTAGAACATGAATTTGCAGTAGATTTTGGTAGAGAGCCTTTTAGATTTATACATTGGAATATTCAAGCTATACCTAATGAAATGGCTAAAGATGTTTAAAAATAAAAAATATACAATTATTCGTCAAGCTATATCAAAAGACTTAGCTAGTTTTATTGCTAATTATTTTTTAATGCAAAAACAAGTTTATGATACATGTAAACAAGCTAGATACTTTTCACCTTTCGAAAGTATATTAGGATATTATGAAGAACCAAATGGTCAAATACCAAACACATATTCTCAATATGCAAACATGGCTATGGAAACTTTATTATTAAAATGTCATTCTAAAATGGAAAAAGTAACAGAACTTAAACTATATCCATCTTACAGTTATGCAAGAATATATAAAAAAGGTGATCAATTAAAAAGACATAAAGATAGATTTAGTTGTGAAATATCTACTACTATGAATCTTGGTGGTGATGATTGGCCTATATATTTAGAGCCATCTGGAGATAGAGGTAAAAAAGGAATTAAAGTAGATTTAAAACAAGGTGATATGTTAGTTTATTCTGGTTGTGAACTTGAACATTGGCGAAATAAATTTAAAGGAAAAGAATGTATTCAAGTCTTTTTGCATTATAATAATAGTAAAACACCTGGTGCTAAAAATAATATGTTCGATAAAAGACCTCATTTAGGTCTTCCTAATTGGTTTAAAAAATAGTATATAAACAATGGAGGCAGTGGAATATCACCACCTTTTTGCTGTCTCCTTTATAATTTATGTTATATAATATAAATTATGCCTTTAACTCAATTAAACTTTCAACCTGGGATAGATACCGAAAACACTCAAACAGGTGCCGAAGGTAGATGGACTGATGGAGATAAAATTAGATTTCGTAAAGGACTTCCTCAAAAAATAGGAGGTTGGACTAAATTTAGTACAGCTTATTATGTTGGTGTAGGCAGAGCTTTAGAACAATGGTTTGCTTTAGATGGAGCTAGATATGAAGCTCTAGGAACAGATAGAAAAATTTATGTTTATGCTTCAGGAAATAATCAAGATATAACTCCTATAAGAACTACAAATAATTTAGTTAATGCTTTTACTACTACAACTTCATCAGCTAATGTAACTATTACCGATACTACTCATGGAGCAGGAGTTGGAGATTTTGTAACTATTAGTAGTACAAGTACCGCTGTTGGTGGAATTCCAGCTGCAACATTAGATGCAGAATATGAAATATTAGAAGTAACAAATGTTGATGCTTATATAATTCAAAGTAGTGCAACAGCAGCTTCTAATGCTGGTCCTACTGGTAATTGTACAGCTACTTATCAATTAAATATTGGTCCTGCTGTACAAACTTTTGGTTTTGGTTGGGGAGCTGGAACTTGGAATGCAAGTACTTGGAATACTCCTAGATCATCATCTAATGTAGTTCTTGATTCTCGGTTATGGTCTATAAATAATTGGGGACAAGATTTAATTATTACTGCAAAAGATGGATCAACTTATGAATGGTTAGAATCAGGTGGTATGTCTAGTAACAGAGCTACAGAAGTTGCTAATGCTCCTACTAATTCTACTTTATCAATGGTATCTACAGAAACTAGACACGTTGTATGTATGGGAACAGAAACTACTATTGGTTCTCCGAATACACAAGATAAAATGTTTATTCGTTGGTCAGATCAAGAAAATTATAATCAATGGACACCTAATGTAACTAATTCTGCTGGATCTCAAAGAATAGCAGGAGGAAGTGAAATAAGATGTGCTCGTCCTGCTAAAGGAACTGTGCTAGTATGGACAGATACAACAATGCAATCAATGTCTTTTATTGGTCCACCTTTTATATTTGGATTTAGACAATTAGGTAATGACTGTGGAGCTGTAGGTCTTAACTCAGCAATAGTAATAGACGATGTAGCTTATTGGATGTCTGATGGACAGTTCTTTAGATATGCTGGATCAGTTCAAGAAATACCTTGTTCTATATTAAATCACGTATTTGATGATATTAATAAAACTCAATACTCTCAAGTTTATGCAGGACAAAATTCTAATTTTTCTGAAGTAATATGGTATTATTGTTCTAGCAATTCAGAGGAATGTGACCGTTATGCTATTTATAATTATTTAGAAAATTCATGGTATTATGGAACTATGAATAGAAGCACATATCAAGATAATGGAGTTGAATTAAATCCTTTAGCTACAGAGTATTTTCCTAATTCTAATATTAGTACAATTACAACTATTAATGGTGTGACACAAGGAAGAAGTATTATATATGCTCATGAATCAGGTGTAGATGCTGATGGTGCGGCTTTATCAGCTTATATTCAATCAGGCGATGGAGATATAGCTGATGGCGAAACAT
>JGI24004J15324_10001219_pt1 | contig 10238 bp, 7 predicted proteins | sample LinPmetageLP32_FD_15324 | JGI IMG/M metagenome (IMG submission 15324)
AGACTATTGAGGATTGTGACACGCTCATACAAGTCCAAGACAGTAAAGAGGGTTGGGCAAAAGGACTGCGTAGGCTGATAGGACACCTGTATATGGGTGAAGTTCCTAGTTGGGACATGTCAAACGTCAGACCTGCAGGTGCTAGGCTAAAAGTATTTGGTGGTAGGGCAAGTGGTCCTGATCCTCTGATTGATCTATTTAGATTTACTGTTAGACTATTCAAACAGAATGCAGGACGTAAGCTGTCTAGCTACGACTGTCATAATCTAATGTGTAAGGTTGGGGAAGTTGTAGTCTCTGGTGGTGTAAGGCGATCAGCTATGATCAGCCTATCCAATCTATCAGATGGACGCATGAGACATGCTAAGTCAGGTAAGTGGTGGGAGACAACACCACAGATGGCTCTTGCTAACAACTCTGTATGCTACACCGACAAGCCTGACGGTGAGACATTCCTGCGTGAGTGGTTATCTCTTGTAGAATCCAAGTCAGGAGAACGTGGTATATTCAACAGGACATCAGCGAAAGAACAGGCAATAAGGTTTGGTAGACGAGATCCTAATTATGACTTTGGTACTAACCCATGCAGTGAGATTATTCTCAGACCTTATCAGTTCTGTAATCTTACAGAGGTAGTCATACGAGAGAAGGATAAGTATGATGATCTTGCTAGGAAAGTTAGGCTTGCTACCATACTTGGTACAGCACAATCTACACTAGTAAAGTTTCCCTATCTACGTAAGGTGTGGAAGACTAACACTGAAGAAGAAAGACTGTTGGGTGTAAGCCTTACAGGTATTATGGATAACCCTTTAACAAATGGAAAGAAACATGGACTCAGATTTACACTTGAAAAGCTCAGACAAGTTGCCGTTGACACAAACAGAGAATGGGCAGAAATCCTCAACATCCCACAAAGCACAGCCATCACCTGTGTCAAGCCAAGTGGGACAGTATCACAGCTTGTTGACTCAAGCTCTGGTATCCACCCTCGTCATAGCAGTCATTATATTAGGACTGTCCGTGGTGATAATAAAGATCCTCTTGTTGAGTTCATGAAGGATAGTGGCATACCAAATGAACCAGACTTTATGAAGCCTGATGGTCAGACTGTCTTCAGCTTTCCTATGAAGTCACCTAAGACATCAGTGATGCGAGATGACATGACAGCAATAGAACAGCTACAGACTTGGCTCACTTACCAAAGACACTGGTGTGAACACAAGCCATCAGTAACTGTATCTGTACGTGATGATGAGTGGCTAGAGGTTGGAGCATTTGTATTCAAACACTTTGACGAGATGTCAGGAGTATCTTTCCTACCACACTCCGATCATACTTATCAACAAGCCCCCTATCAGGAGTGTACAGAAGCCGTATACAAGAAATTTAGCAGTGAGTTCGTTCATATAGATTGGGATAAGTTTAAAACATATGAGAAGGAAGACAATACAAGTTCTTCTCAGACCTTTGCTTGTTCAGGTGACTCCTGTGAAATAGTAGATATAGGGAGTTGAACATGGGTGCATTTATAATATACGCAACACTAATGGCAAATGGTATGATAGGTACGATTGAATTTAAGAAAGGAAGCTTTCAATCTGAGCCTGAGTGCATTAGGTTTTTATCAGAAAATAATGACTTGATTAATACTACACTAAAAGACCACATCTCTAAAAGAGAACCAAATGCCGTTGTCCTATTCATCGGATGTGCAGAAAGATATAAACTAATACAAAGAGGAGAATCAACATGAAGGCAGGATTAACCAGAAAAGAACGAGGTCTTGGTAAGCATGACGCACCACTAAAGATTCAGTTTCAAAAGGGGTACGAAGGTTTTATACATGCAAGGATACGCAACCCTTATACCTCTGACACTATGATGTACAGAGAATGGGAACGTGGGTTTAACACAGCCTACTACGACAACTTACATAGAGGTAAAGATGGACTTAGAAAAAGAAGCAAGAGTTTTTATGAGAAGAAAGTACGAAAACATGGACTTTGAAACATACCAGAAGGACGCTAAAGAAACTGCAATCTATCCTAGCAATCTAAGAATACTTTACCCTGCACTAGGACTTGCAGGAGAAGCAGGTGAGGTAGCAAACAAGGTCAAGAAGATTGCCAGAGATCATAAGGGTAAGATGCCAGAGGATTGGAGACACCAGATAGCTTCAGAGATCGGTGATGTCTTGTGGTACTGCTCTGCTCTAGCATCAGATATTAATGTACCGTTGAGTGAGATTGCCTACATGAATTTACAGAAGCTAGGCAAGCGTAAGAAGAGTGGGACTATAGGTGGTAGTGGAGACAGCAGATAGGCTAACGCTTGAACTTATCTGCAATAGTGCTGAGATGGTAGAGATCTTCAAGCTTTAGATCATTAACTTCTTTAGCCTGTTGTTCCTTAGAGTAATTGTCATAGTCAGGAATTAGCTCTCTGAGATCTTCCTCTGTATACTTAAGGTCAGGCTCTCTGTTAGTTTCTTGTCTGAATATAACGGCAGCTTCGTTTCTCTGATCTTGGGTGAGTCTCCTGTACCTGACCATAGCATCTATCTTTATTGCCTTGTCGACACCCTCGTCTACTCCGTACTTGTCTACCAATGCTACGGATATCTCATCAGGATTATTTCTAAAAAAGTTTATCTCGCTGTCTACATCCTGCTTGAGTCTTATTTTTACATATCTTTTTTTACTTACTGGGTTTCTTCCTGTAGATAAAGTTTCTCTTTTGTCCTCGTACTCCTGTTCATACCCTGCTTTTCTGTCTTTAATATATTCTACGATATCAGGTAGGTAAGTTCTTATCATCTCGTTCTCAAAGTTCTTGACACTGGGTATCCTAGACTTACTACTCAGATCCCACTTGGTAAATCCCAAAGATTTTAAGAACCGTCCCTCTTCACTGTCTTGAGTGTACATATTTATACCCCCAATAACCTTTGCTCCTATGTTAACTCTTTTCCTGAGATCCTGAAGTGGGTCTTCTTTTACTGGGGCTGCCCCTTCTACCGAAGGATCTAGTGCGTATCTTTTAAATGACTTTCCTAGCCCTGCCATGAATCTATTCTCAGGGTATATGTTGGGATCGTTAGCCATCTCCTTGTATTCCAACCCTCTAGTTCCTAACGCTCTCTGGGCATCTATTATTTGGTTAAGTGGTACGAGAAATGAAGATAGGTATTCGCCTAGTGTTTCTCCTGCTTCTTGGGATAGCCTTTCCCCTGCAGTTAAATCTTGACTGGTAAACATTTTAGCGGCTTCGTCAAGGAGATTGCCACCAACTCCAAGCCTAAAGTTAGTGCCTAAGAATGTTTCAGCCCATTCTCTAGCAGGAAAAGCATTAAAGAATGCTTCCTTACCTGCTTCAATTCCACCTATATCTTTGCTTGCCTGTACCCAATCCCTAGTTATCTTCCCAAGAAATAAAAACTGCCGTAGTGGGAATAGAGGAGTGGTATCAATAACATTCCCTTGACCATCAGGTATAAACTTATAATCTTCGCCTTGATCCTCATCTCCTAGCATCCACATGGCTGCCCCAATGGCTGATGCACCTGTGACATTTCTAGCTATGGCTCGGCTCTCACGTATGGACAGTTCGTTCTTTCCCTTTTTTAGATCTGCTAATCCGTCCTCAAGAGTTTTGAGTCTTCTACTTTCCTGAACACTTCTACTATCCTTTGGCTTTGCCTTCAACTTATCTATAGCCTTCTGCACTCTCATTCTTCTGATAGGGGCATTAAATATTTTGTTGGCAACAGGTACAAATATTCCCCCTGAGTTTTCTGCCATCAGTTCCATACTCTTAAACATAAATCTTGGAAAAGGTAGAACTACAGTGAAGTTATTTCTAACTATAAAGTTTGCTATGTTTCTGTTTAGTGCAATCTCAGGAGCAGATGCGTAGGTAAGATCTAAGGCTCTCTGTGTTGCTTCTGCAAATATGTCTAGAGCAGGTCGTCTTCCATTAGTAGGATTAAGATCGTCAGAGTCTTTTAGAATATCTTTTATTCTTCCGTTGTCTAGCTCTTCTAATAAATCAATGTCCCACTCTTGTCTAAACAAACGCTTTGCTTCTCCCAAGAACATGGCACGTCTTAGCATAAAGTCCTGCCACCTGTTAGGTGTGTTGAGCATCTGAACAAAGTCTTCGCCTTTAGAAAGTATAGCGTCCACCCCACTGCCTGAACCCCTACCTGTATGAACTTGTATTTCATTAATAGTATTGAACATCTGATCATGGAACTGCTGAAGCTCTGGCTGTTCTGTTAGGAAGTCAGTAAACTCCTTAGCTGTCTTTCTGTCTTTAAAAATATATTTCATGTGGGCAAAGCTATCTTGCCACGTAGTTCTTTTTAAAATTCTGTTACTTGCAAAGTTTCCTCTAGACAAATCATATACAGCCGTTTCTACTATATTGTTGATAGCTTCTACAGGTGCTCTAATTAATCCTGACGTTAAGTTTCGTGATGCTGTGGCTATCTGAGACACAAGCCCACCTCTTCGTATGTTCTCTACCCTACGCATAAATTTTGCTACACTACCCTGCCTATTCATTAGTTCTTTCATTTCGTACTCAGCCTTTAATGCTTTAGTAGAGTAACTTTCTTTTATATTTCTAAAGCTTCTAAGTATCTGCCCTGCTTCACTGGCAGCCCCTAGCCCATTGACAGTAAAATCTTCAAAGGACATACCTGCTTTATTTAGAGCGTCATACAGTGGATGATCCTTGATAAAGTCCATAGGATTCCCTTCGTCTGATAACTTGACTACCATATCAAAGGCAGCCCTCATAGGTGGTTTCTTATCATTCCATAGGTCTGGTCTTTTTTTACGCATCTCACTGAACACAACTGTCAGAGCGTCTATGTTCTCAGGAGTCAGAGTTTTATTGTACAAATCGTCTATAGATCTCTGGCTGTCTTTCGTGGCTAGAGAAGTAGCATCGCCTAATAGATCATCTACACTGTCCTCTCCTGCTTCTGTCACACCTTCTGCCAACTGACGTGCAACAGTTGGTCTAGCTTCCATGTTCTTTGCTTTACGTAGTAGCTTAGTATCTAATACTCTTCTACCAAAAACTTTCTTTGACACACGAACAAAACTAGCATCTGTTCTTTCAAGCCCATTGTTGACACTAAGTTTTGCTTCCATGTCTTCAATGATCTTATTGTTCATCTCTACATTTTTTTGTGCTTCAATAGCATTATCATCTATCTGCTTCTGCTTGTTGGCTCGTGTAGCACCCCTGACTTTTTTAATTCTGTCGCTCATACTAGCAGCTTTTTTTAATAAATCTTTTTTTACTTCGCCTTTTATATCGATAGGTTTTATCTCTCCTACTTCCTTAGCAGTCTGCTCTAGGAGTTTACTTGTTTCATCAGATACTATACCATCCTCAAGTAATTCTTTCTTGCCTTTGTCTACAGCAATTTTGTGCTTATGTATTTTTAATATGTTATCTGCTATTTTACCTGAATCAAAAGCCATCGCAACGCCAACAGGCTCTGTAAAGTTTTTTATTTTTTTCATAAAGTAACTATCATCTTCGTCTTTAGCAAGAAGGTCTGTTATAATAGGTATGTGAACTCCTAAGTCTTTGACTACATCAGTTATGTTTTTGTCCTCTTCATTAAAAGCAAAAAATCCTGTAATAGCTTCATTAAGATATTTTCCCTTTAGTCCTCTTGTAGCCTTGGAAAAAGCACTTAGTACACCATACGTCCCAAAGAATTGACTTAATCCTTCGGTAGCCGCAAAACTAATGCTCGATTCTGATACAGCAAATTTTCTGTCCCTAAATTTTTCTATGTTGTGAGCTAATTTTTTAAGAGCAAAAGTTTCCGTTACTTTATCTACAGTTTCAAAGTATTCTGGACTTCCTTCCCTAGCTACTTTTTCATAAAGTTTAAACTTGGGCTTACCGTCTAGTGCCATATTTACAAACATCATACCCATTGTACTACCAGTAGTAGGATTCGCACTTCGTAGTACTATGTCTGTTACATTAGCTGTAGTCTTTAGCGTTTCTGTATATCCTGTTATAACCCCTCTAGGTATAGCACTGCCTACTATTCCAGTTAGTTTTGTTTCATCAAAGTCTGGATGTATTCTTTCTGTGTTAAAAAAGCCACCCTCATAAAAGTCCTCTCCAGTTTTTCCTGCAATAGAAGTCTCTCCAAACATAGAATCTTTAATTAGTGATCCAACTTCGCCTATAGCACCAAGGACACTCTTCTTATTAGCGTCATCGTTTTCAACACTGCCTACATTGTTATTGGGGAGGGTATGCTCATCGCCCTGTTCGTCAGGGACATATGATGCGTCTGAGTCAGGCAAACTCTCTAGGAGTTCAGGATCAACTGACTCAGCTAATTTTTTATAGTAGTTTATTTCAGAGTCATCTTCTTCTTGAAGCTCTTCATCTTCTTCGTACTCTGGCTCTTCTCCAGAAACGCCCATACTATTTGAAAAGCTCTGATTTAAATCTTCATTTGCGAGATTCTGAAAATACTCAAGTTCATTTTGTTCTGCCATATTATAAACTTACTTATTATATACTGTAGATATCTTAGTCATATACTTATATGTTGATATACCTGAATTGTTTGTAGCAGATCTATCTAGCTTAGAAATTATGTGATAGGGCAAGCCTATTAGTGTTCCATTCTCCATGATCGTAGGACGAATAACATCCCCCTTATTTAAATTCTTCAGTATTTCTGCTTGTTCTGCATAGTTATCAACGTCTACCCTAACTTGAGGAACTGTTTGAAATGTACCATCCTTCATTTTTTTGCTCGTTATCTCGTTTACTTTTTTAGCAGTCTCATCTCTTAGCACTTTATTACCTGCAACTACATACAAACCATTAAAGCTGTTAGAACTAATAGCATACATAGAAGGATTCCCTCTAAAATCATTGGTTAAACTCTCGTGATTCTCATAGCCGTATCTATAGGTGTCTAGTATCTCTGTTACGTTACCCTCTAATACAGTTTTTACTTCTCCTCTTGCATTCTTTATAGTCTTTTGAAATCTACCAAACAATTGATCTTTAAAATTTTTAGTCTTGGTATCAGTCAAAGAATACATACTAGCTTTTTCAACATCTGTCAGCCCAGTTAGGGCTTTAACTTTATCTTGCTCCTCGCCTTGCATCTTTTGCAATAGTTCATAAGTCGACTTTGCTGTTTTTCTTTCGTTAGGAGTACCTATTTGCATATTAGCCTGTGCTGTATTCATAGCAATTTCTATATTGCCCAATGATTCTATAGCATCATCTGTAACTAAACTGTCTAAGCCTGTTATTTGTTTTGCAAATGTAGGAATTTCTCCACGAGTAAATGTAGGAAGTCTAAAATCAGCGTCTACTTTTTTGCCCATCCTAGCATCTACTAGATGTTTTTGGATGTCGTCAAATTTAGGAAGCTGATAATTGTTTTCTGTTCCTTCTGGATTAGTAGCCTTGAGCAAAGTTTTAATATCTATGCCTGTTCCTTTGATAGCAGTTTCATACCTATCTATCACAGCCTTAGACGCATCTAGTCCCATGTTTAACATAGACGCTGTTAAAAGCTTACCTTCTTCATCTGTACCAAAGACGCTATCTAAATAACTTTTTGTATCCCTGATTCTTTTAGTCTCGTCATCTCGCTGTCTTTGCGTATACATCTTCATTGTAAAAGCTTGCCCTGCTGCCTGAGAAGCTTGTCGTTCTGCACGAGCTTCTTGTCTAGCTTTCTTATCTTGATACCTGTCCTCTGCTCTCTGAAAGGACGTAGCTAATCCCTGTGCAAATCCACCTAAACTCATTTTACATCTCTTCCCTTCTTGACATTAGACCCATGCTAGGCTCTTCTGGCTCAGGCATAGGAGCTTTTACTTCCTTGTCTTTTGCTTCAGAGCTATCTCCAAACAATCCTTTTTTCTTAGCTAGTGCTATCTGAGCGTTAGATAGACTGTCTTCTTTTTCTTGCGTCATTCCTGAAACATACTCAATATCATTTGCTTCTGCTATAGCTACCATCATTTCTATTAGCACAGGTATAACAAGAACACCTACGTCTACGCTGTGCTTACCTTCCATGACAGCAGCCAACTGAAACGAGTTAGCTATAGTAGTCAAAGGAATACCTAGTTCAATAATAGCTAGTAGCTCTGGAGTAAATTCTTTATCCACTAGCTTTGGAAAATAGTAATCTAAAGCTTCTTCAACGCTAGTATACTGAGGGGGCTTCTGCCACGGTCTGCCACCTAAAGGTGCAGTCAAACTCATGCCCGGAATAGGAGCATCTATCTGTACTTCTCTCTCTTTAGCCATTACGGTTTTGCTCCCTAACATCTCTTATAGCTTTTACATACTTTGCTACTTGCTCTCGTCCATCGCTCATAGTCTGTTTAACAGCATTGTTACTACTACCCATCAGTCCTCTGGAAGAAGTGCTTTGCAATTTCTTTGGTTTCATTCTGCCCAATATTGTTTCAATACTTAGCATAGCATCAAATGCAGGGTTGGTAGGGCTATACTTTTTCATTATACTAATCCCCCTAACAGATTTCCTACGACACTGTCTTTACCTGCTGTAAGGAATGTACCTACTAGACTACCGAATCCCACAGATGAGTCATAGTCAGCTTTCATTTCTCCTAATTGTTTATCTGTTTCAGATTGAAGTTGAGCTATAGCCATATTAACAACACGTCCTCTTTCATTTTCTGTACTTTCCCATGACATCTCCATAACATCATTGTAATATTGCCATAGATTATTATACGCAGTATTAGACATGTTAAGCAGAGCAGTTGCATTTAATTCATTTGCTCTATTAATCGCTGCCGTATCTGCCGTGGCTATCTCTCTTCGCCACTGTGCATTGCTCTGATCTATTATCAGTCTGTTTTTTGCATTGAATTGATCACGTTGATTTTGCACCTCATCATTAAACTTTTCTATAGCATTAGCTTCTCCTGCATTAAACTGTTCATGTGCATTAGATTGTGCCGCATTGAACTGTGCTACATTGTTTGAAAGTTGTGCAAAGAATTGATCTGTTTGATTTTGGCTAGAGGCATTGAACTGCTTTGCCGCATTTTCTGCAGCCTGATCTGTAAACAGTGCCTGTACTCTCTGTTGCCCTCTAAACATTTCTACCTGTTGTTTGTTAGACAGGTTAGCCATATCTCTTTGCAGAAAAGTTTGAGCATTCATAACTGCAGACTGTTGCCTGTTGTTAAGATTAGCCATGTCCATGTTAGCCAAAGCACTTGCTTCCGTCATTACTAACGCTTGTCTGTTGCTCAGGTTGTTGAGGTTCATAGTGTTAGCCATACGACTATTCTCTAATGCAATCTGTTGCTCTGCATTAAAGTTCATGTTAGCTACATCAGCTATACGTCCTGCGTTCTGCACCCTTGATTGAAATGCTTGATCAAACTCCATGCCCATAAAACTAGCACGTTGCTGTGCTGCAAGCATAGCTCTCTGCTGTCTGTTAGATAAGTTCTGTGCTTCAAACCCTGCTACTGTTTTAGCATCTGCCATTGCTATGGGAAGAGCAGACTCTAAAGCTCCCTGAACCATAGCCTGAGCAGCGATACTAGACGCACCTAGCCCCCTCTGAGCCATCTGAGCTTGTATACCCCTCAAAGCTCCTGCTGCCCAAGCAGGTGGATTAGCAGAGTCAAAGTTAGCTGTCAAAGTATCTAGCTGTCCCTGTACGGTAGCTTGTGTTGAAGGTGTAGCTTCAGCGGCTTGTATCTGCTCTGTAAACTTTGATGCTTTCTCTGCGTTTGCTACACCATCTATAAGCTCACCTGATTGTATTTCTCTTTGTATAGGATTCTCTAACTTAATAGCAGTACCCTGTGCTGATGTCAGATCGGATACACTTGACTTAGTGGCTTCAGCAGCATTTACTTTAGCTCGTGGGTCTGCAGGATCTACCTGTGATGCAGTTATAGCATCTGTTGTAGCTTTAACTTCTTGTTCTTTTTTCTCAGGAGTTATTGTAGATACTGCAGTTTTAGGTTGCTGTAGTGCTGTTGTAGTAGTAGCTCCAGTAGCACTAGCCGTTGGTGCAGTGCCTACTTGTCCTGATGTAGTATCAACCATTTCTGTATTACTAGTAGGTATACCAAAAGGTGTGACTGCTGAACCTTGTGGTAACTTAGGATCAGTAACTCTTTTAGCTGCAACTTGTGCTATTGAGCCACCTACCTGCATCT
>JGI24004J15324_10001220_pt1 | contig 10228 bp, 5 predicted proteins | sample LinPmetageLP32_FD_15324 | JGI IMG/M metagenome (IMG submission 15324)
ATTTGATATGAGTCTATTTATGGGAGGAGCTTCAAGTGCTACCCCAGTAGTAGAATTTGATATACCAAGAGCACATTTAACTGTGCCAACAATCGAAACTGCGGATTTGATTTCTACAACTGTAGAATTCTCAGCTCATGGATCAGACCTATTAACAGGTAATGAAATGACTGTGAAATATAAGGGTGCAACAACCCATTCAGATTCAACTTATGCGACCGACAAAAGCTTAGGCGTATAACAATGACAATTGCGTACAACTTTCTAAAAGAAAGTAAAGTACACCTCGTATACGGAGGGAGTCGTTACTTATTAAAGACGACTCCTGACGTATCGTTCTCACAAACATTTGCGGAAGATGCATACGAAGTAAAGACTTTGCACGATCAAACAAAGATGTTTCAGGGAACAAGCATAACAAAAGCTAATCCTGCGGACTTTAGTTTTACAGTTTCATTAACTACAGAAAAAGATGAAACAATTGTAAAAAGTCTATTAACAGAATATGATGCAACACAAGGACAAATAAGAATTAATAGTTTTGACCTTTACATTGTAACTGGAGAAAGTACTTTTAAATTAAATGAATGTGTTTTTACAAACGGTGATTTTAATTTAGCAAAAGGTTCAGCACTAACTTTAACTGTTTCAGGACAGGCACAAAAGTTAGAAAGAGTAGGACACGGATACGACCCTTTAGAGGGTTTAACGCCTTATTCGCTCCCAGGTTCACTGGTGAGTGCTAGTTCGACAAGAACTCCCACCTTATCGCTTATTGATGTGGAAGTTGGCGGATCAGATGTTTCTAACATTATATCTGCTACATTAAGTGTTCAAAATGAAATATCATGGACACCTTATGAAACATTACATAGCAGTCTTTCAGTTACAAATGCTTCAAATGCAATGTATCCTTCTGGGTTTACTCTCGGAAGAAGAGTTGTTTCTGGAAACATAGTTCAATATGTTACTAGTAATAATTCAAGTACAGTGCAAACTTTTAACACAGATACAACTGTTCGTGTTAAAACAGTGGTAAACGGTAGCACCTTTTTAGATGCAAATTTAGCAAACTGTATGTTTACTAAAAGAACCGATATCACAGACGTATTTACGCAGGCTTTTGACTATCGTTTGATAGGCAATCCTGCAAATTTATCAACCGTTATAACATACTAAGGAGAATATAACAACATGGAATTAAAATCATTACTAGTAGATAGTAAAACCACTTGGGTAGAATTCCCAGGATTAGAAGGTTTCGAAGTAGAACTCGCAAATCTTTCTAGAAAAGAACTAACAAATCTTCGTAAGAAGTGTACTATAAACAAATTTAATCGTAAAACTCGTCAATTTGAAGATGAATTAAATGATGAAAAATTTGTTATTGAGTTTACACGAGCAACAGTTAAAAACTGGAAAGGTTTAAAATTAGAGTTTTTACAAGACTTACTACTTGTTGACTTAAAAGATCAAGACCCTTCTGCACAAATGGAGTTTACAGAAGCAAATGCTCAAGTATTAGTCGAAAACTCAACAGAATTTGATAACTGGCTCAACGAGGTAGTCTTTGACTTAGAAAATTTTCGTAGCGAAGAACAAGGAAAAACTAAAAAAGAAACTTAAGTTATTTTTAGATAACATGGATATTGGTATGACAAAAGACCAATATCTTGAAATGATGGATCAAATGAATGAAGAACCTGACTGGGATAAATGTCCTCCTGATTGGGAGGATTTTCCAGAGTTAGTACTAACTTGCATGAATATCTATCATAGTATGGGGGACAGAATATATCCCGACATAGGATTTATAGGAAAAGACTATACTAATTTCAAATTTTTACTAAAAAATTATGGAATTGAAGAATATCAAGAAGATTTTGTATTTGAATTATTACTGTTTTTAGACAGTAGAGCAATCGAAGCATCTCAGAAAAAATTAAAAGCTGAGTATGACCGAATGAAAAGAAAATAAATGGCGAATAAAGTAGTATTTGAAGTAATTGCAACCTCAAAGGGGTTTGAAGTCGTTCAGACAAAACAAAAACAATTACAACAAAACATAGATAAAACATCGAAATCGACTAAAAACTTGACAAAACAGCAAGACGATAACTATGGTCGCCAAAAACAAGGGCTTATTCAAACAGCAAACGGTACAAAAAACTTTTCCAAACTTTCACAAACAATCGGCAGCGGGTCTAGCGGGCTTGTTGGCGCGTATGCTACATTAGCCGCTAATGTCTTTGCAGCAACTGCTGCTTTTAATGCTTTACGTTCTGCTGCTCAAGTAGACACCCTTATTCAAGGTTTTGGATTTTTAGCTAATGCATCTGGAAGAACTTCAGAGATCATAGCAGGCAATCTTAGAAAAATTACAGATAATGCTTTATCTTTAGAAGATTCACTTCGTGCAAGTTCAATTGCAATTACTTCAGGATTTAGTACTACTCAAATGTCAGAATTAGCAGAAGTAGCAAGAAATGCTTCTATTGCTCTTGGTAGAAACTTAGGAGATTCTGTAGACAGATTATTCCGAGGTGTAGCAAAACTCGAACCTGAAATTTTAGATGAATTAGGTATTCTTGTAAGATTAGATTCTGCAGTTGAATCTTATGCTACTAAATTAAACAAAGCAGGAACAGATTTAACAGATTTTGAAAGACGACAAGCATTTCTTAATGCAACCCTTACTCAAGGATCATTAAAATATGGAGCATTAACGGAAGCTGTTGATCCGAATTCATACGATCAGTTAGCAGCCTCTTTTGCTGACCTAACAAGATCAGGAATTTCAATGTTAAATACTTTTGTAACACCTCTAATTACTATTCTTGCAAATAACTCTGGAATGTTACTTGGAGTACTTGTACTTTTTGCAAGTACTATTGTAAGTACTATGTTCCCTGTCCTAACAGAACTAGGGAAAAGACAAATGNAAGCAGCAAGTATGGCTAAACAAGCAGCNATACAAGAAGAACAAGCAGCAAATAGAAGAGTAGAAGCTGCTCGAAAGTCTGTTATGGGTCAAAAAGGAGGAGGAAAAGGCGTTCAAAATATAAGACAAAAACTACTCAAAAACGAAAAAATCTCCGCAGAAGAATATAGAAAAGCAATTATAGCTTTAACAAAAGCAGAAAATACAAGACAAAAAAACTTAGATAGTGGAGCAGTAAAAAATGCTGCACAAAAACAAGACGAACTCGACGATGTAATTAAGCTAAGACAGGAAGTAGAAAGGCTAGCTTCAGCAGAAGGAAGAAGAGCGGGACTTAGCAGAGGAGCTTTAGTAAAATCAGGAGAAGCATCTTCAAGTCGTAGTTTAGGACAGAGCACAATGATAGTTGGGAGCTCTGGGTCACTAAAGGGATTCAAAGAAGCAGGAAAAGGATTAGACAGATACGGGAAGAAACTTTTAGTAACTGAAAAAAGAGCAGGAAACTTTACTAAAAAGGCAGGATTTTCTAAATGGGGCAACAAGGTTAAGTTTGCATTTAGAATGGCTGGAGGTGGAGTAAGACTTTTTGGCGCAGCTTTATTAAACGCAATTCCTTTCATTGGACAAATTATATTTTTTGGAAGTATGCTTATTGGCATGTTAAAAAAGATGACAGGAAAAACAAAAGAGTATGAAGAAGCACAAAAAAATCTAAACAAAGTATTAGAGACTTATGAGGAAAAAATAAGACAGCTAAATACAACAAATGAAGGTTTAGCAGCAACTTACGAAAAGTTAAAGATTTCAGTTAACGAAACAATGCTTGAAGGTAAAGAACTACGAAATACTTTAATACTTGTTTCGGGAGTAACAGATGAATTATCAGGCTCAAGTGCTGAACTAGCAAAAGAAATTGGAAACGAAAAGTATTCAAGATTTAATATTGTAATGCAAGTTATTGCAAACACACTACTAACTGTAGGTGCTGCAGTTATTAAGCTTGGAGGGCTCCTGGTAGAGTTAACTAGAATAATAATGAATGCAATTTCAAATCTTAGATTATTTAAACTTATAATGGATGTTGTATTTTCATCATTACCCACAGAAGACGATATGAAATTTAATAATTTTGTTGAACAAATAGGAACAGGAGTAGCAGACACTTACGGCAAGTTAGCAGAAGAAAGCGCTCTATTTAAAAAAGAATATGAAAAGACATTCCCAGGAGGACTAGTAGCCTATATAACTGAACAAAGAGAAAAAGGAGTTACTTATGACGCTTTTGTAGAAGATTATATAACAAAAACTACTGCGTTATCATTAGTATCAAAAGAAGCATCTAGTAATTTAGAAAGTATGGGAGGAGCTTTTGCCGAAGTATCAAAACAAATAACAAAACTAAATGCAGGCTTTGCAAACAAAAATCAATATGATAAAATAGCAGATAGTTTTGAAGAGATAACTAAAAAAATGGACGGGATTAATACTGCACTTGGAAAAGAGGACGGAATAAAAGCACTATCAAGCGTATTTACAGAAACAGAATTGGGAACATTAAAATCATATGGTATAACCTTAGAAGATATACTAGCTTCTTTAAAAGATGGAGAAGCTGGAAATGCAATAACTGATTTTAGAGATAGATGGAGGACGGTAGCTGACTTAGTAAGATTTACAAAAAATCAAATGGCTCTTCTACAAAAAGCAATCCAATTATCAACCAGTCAGCTAAAACTAGATGAAGCATTAGATAACGCTGCACTAAAAGCAGAAACATTAAGAAAAACTGGTAAATTCGAAATAACAGGGGAGCAAGAAACTTCCAGATCAGAGACACTAACTAAAATGCGTGTAGATGCAGCTAATATGGAAAGAGAACTCAAGCTAGATTTAATATCACTAGAATATGATCTTTTATTTGCAAAAATACAAATGGACAAAACACTTACTGCGAGTGAAAAAGCACGTCTTAGTGCTATTCTTATTAATATGGAAGATGTAAGAACAAGAACTGTTGAAAATCAATCAGCGCTTAAACAACAACAAATTAAAGATGCAGAAGCCGTATTAAAAGCAAATGCAGGGCAGTCTGGAAGTTTTATCCAAAGAATAGGACAAGTTGGAGATATGGGTAATCTTGATAAAACTTCTTCTACAGCTGAAAAAGTAAAAGCATTACAAGGAATTATAACACCACTACAAGAAGACTTAGCTAAACTTGGACCAGAAGGAGAAGCTGTGAATGCAATGGCTAGCGGTGCATTACTAATTGCAGACTCTATTGGTACTATAGGCGACGCAGGACTCGGAACAGCAGAAGGATTAGCCGCTGCTGGAGCCGCAATAGGAGCAGTATCTTCAATTGTAGCAGCAAACTCAAAAGCACAAATCGGAGAGATAGATAAACAAATAGAAGCTGAAAAGAAAAGAGACGGAAAATCAGCAGCATCTGTAGCAAAAATAACAGCTATGGAAAAAAAGAAAGACGCAATAGCAAGAAAAGCATTTAACACAAACAAAAAACTACAAATGGCTCAAACTGTTATGAATACAGCAGCTGGTATGATGAAAGCATACACTGACTTCGATGGATTCACAGCAACAGCTCTAGCAACAATGATCGGAGCCCTAGGTGCAGCTCAATTAGCTATTATTTCAAAGACAAGTTACCAAGGTGGAGCACAAAATATAGAAGCAGCAGCAAATACTGCATTATCAATCGGAAAAAGAGGAAATTCAGTAGATGTTTCAGGAGGAGCTTCAGCAGGAGAACTTGCATATTTACGAGGATCTAGAGGAGTAGGGTCTAATGCAAACAACTTTACACCTGGTGGAGCAATGGGAAGAAAAGGATATGCAAATGGAGCAGACGGAGTCGTTGTTGGAGAAAGAGGACCAGAAGTAATATCTCCAAGTTCCCCAGTAGATATAGTACCAAACTATGCTTTAGGTGGGCAAGGACAAAACATTAATTTTAATATTAGCGCAGTAGATGGAGCAAGCGTACAGAATATGCTCAACGAACAACAAGGAAATATAATACAAATGATTAGAGATGCAGCAAATGACAACGGAGAACCTTTCTTGGAAACAGTAGATACTCCAGTTTATAATGGGAGCGGTATATAATGGCTTTTAATGCATTTACAAATCGACTACCTGATCCAAACTGGGGAATCAGTGAAGCAGGAGAAGGACACGCAACAAGTTACACAGAAGGACCAGGCTTTGCTTCGGTTAAATTTACTGCAAATCAACCTGTATCATTTTCAAGAACAAACAGTGGTCGTGTAACTACAAGATCGATTGTCGGTCATCACTGGAGTATAGCTATTACTTATAACCCTATGACTCGTGATGAATTTGAACCAATTTACAACTTTTTACTTGAAAAAAGAGGACGACTTAAACCATTTTTTGTTGCTTTACCACAGCATACTACAACGAGAACTACAACAAGTGGAACACTTTCAGTTCAAGGCACTGTAACTAGTGGCGATTCAAATTTTTTAGTAGATGGAATGGATGGTCTCACTGGTGGATTACGTCCTGGAGATATGTTTAATTTTGTAGATTCTGGAAATTCCAATCATCATAAAATTTATAAAGTGGTAAGAGTTGCAGACTCAACGAATAAATTATCCAGTGATACTGCATTAAATACTTCTGATGAAAGAAGATTATATGTTGTTCCTCCAGTAGAAAAAGATGTAACAGATAATTCAACACTTGATTATGGTAGTCCGCTCTTTCGTGTAGTACAAAAATCAGATGTTCAAGAATACAAACTTGGAACAAATAATTTGTATGAATTTAGCCTTAACTTAGAGGAGGCGCAAGTCTAATGACAAAAAGATCAGTACCGACAGCTATTGAAGAACTACTTGTTAGTAACTCTGAATTTGAGTATGCTCACCTTATAAAGTTTGAAAGACCTTTCCCTAAAGACCCAAAAACAGGTAATTTTCGTACAAACGCAAATCGCTATGCATATTTTACAGATGCAAGTCGTAATATAAGTTTTAATGACGGTAGCACTGATCATGATAGTCAGTCAAATGGTTCACAACTATATAGAGCAAATAGAATAAAATCAATTGGTTCTTATTCAGAAACAACTTCACCAAGAGCAACAAACATGGCTCTTACTCTTTCAGGAGATCATCTTGGAACTTCACTATCTATAACAGGAGATTTTGGCAGTGCTGCATTCACAGTAGCAACTAGCTTTCATGACGACGCAGACGCTACAGATTTGGTAGACTTTGGTTTTCGTGAGGGAGACAAAGTAAAAATAACAAAAAATTTAGGAAATTTTTCTACTGGAGTTAATAATGTAACTTATATTATTACTGGTTTTGCAAGTGATAATCGTAAAATGACGTTTGCTACTACAGGAAATGACTCTGATGATACAACAACTTATCCTACAGATTCAGGCGTAAGCGTCACAATAACTCTAGAATCAGAAGAAATCAAAGCAGTACTAAACGACAAAGCAACAACATCCTTAGCTAACCCTTCTTTTCTCAATCGAGAAGTTTTTATACACAAAGTATTCATAGACCCTGAAACTGGAGATATATTAGGAAACTCTAGTATTCTTATATTTAAAGGAATTATAGCAGGGTGTTCTATTGATGAGGGTCCAACTAAAAGTAATGTAAAATGGAGTCTTACAAGTCACTGGGGAGACTGGTCTCAAGTCGGCGGAAGAATGACAACAGATGACACTCATAGAGCGTTAGACGCAAATGATAAGCCTGATATTGATATGGCACTCAAACCTGAGTATACAACAGATCTTGGATTCTTACACTCAGAAACAACACTTAGTGCGATAGCAAACTATAAAACTTACGAAACCGAGATTGTCTATAAGAGTAAAAAACGAGGGGGTCTTGCTGGACTACTTGGAGGTACAAAGATGACCTCAAAAGAAGTCCAAAAAGAAATTGATAATGAAGTAGATTTAAGTATAGGTTTACAAGGCAAATATTTACCTGTAGTCTATGGAGTTCAAAGACTACCAGGTATCCCTGTATTTGCTGATACAGCAAACACTGATAGTAAAAAAGTTTTTGTTGCAGATGCTATATGTGAGGGAGAAATACATGGACTCTATAATTTATATATTGATGGAGTTCCTTTAATCTGTACAGATGCAAATGACGCAGATGTAAGATCCGCAACAAGTACCACTACAAACGCAGACGGAACTTTAAAAAGAGACGAGGCTGCATTACAGTGTTACGGCAGAGCAGATCTTGGAACAACTCTAGGAGGCGCAGTAGATACTGCAGTAGCTACAAGTTTAAGTAATTTTGCAGCAACTTTTGCAGCTTCAGGACTTGCAGACGTAATAAATCCTACAAATACAGATCCAAGTGAAATACGTCGTTTACAAAGAAATCTTATGGCACAAATTAACTACTGGTATGGGAATGTAGTAACAGATAATATACCTGTAATAACAACCTCTGATGCCGAAGGATTATCCCATACAAAACATGGTGCTATCTCACATCCACATAATATGTCGTTTACGTTTTTTAAAGGATCAAACGACCAAAGAGCTTCAAATTTACTAGTAACTCAAGCGCAAGCAGGGTTTAAGAGACAATCCGACTATTATGATAGTACTATCCCTTATTGGAGTCCTGATCATAAATTACTAGATACTGCTTATATGGTGAACGCATTTACTATTAATGCAGACAGCACAGAAATACCAGAACTAGAATATGTAGTAAGGGGTAGAGTTCTTGAATGTTATAATTTTGATAATTCTTATGTTCATGACGCAATCATTGGAGCAAGTGATGCACATACAAACTTTAAAGAAGGTGACACGGTTACAGTTCAAAGAAGTACTAATGGTACTAGCTGGGAGAATACAACAGTAGAAGGTTCCTCATCAGATTCAAGTTTTAGAATATTACATAAATACTTACTAACTGAAAATGACGGAACCTCAGAGTATAGACTTTTATTAGATCAAACTCCCGACTTAGATGCAGTAGATGGAGAACCTACAAAAACATATCTAAGAATAAAGAAAGACGGTGCAGCTCAATATTGGCATATGCGCACATGGAACTTTAATACTATATCTAATGCAGCATTTACTTTGTATATGAAAAGCCCTACAGCAGTAGCAGTAAATGGAAGTAATGAAATACAACTTACATTTGATGGTAGTAGTGGAGCGGATGCAGCAAACTTAAAAGCAGGATATGAAACAGAACTAGCTACCAATGGACCAGCGGCAAAAGCAACTTATAGTTTTCATATAAATAGTTGCTCAACATTAGCAAGCATACAGGATGCAAGTATAGCAGGTACTTGGTCAGGAAATACACTTACTCTAAAAGGAGTAAAATATAACTCAGATGATCATAATAGTGTAGCAATAGGAAGCGTACCGAACATACTTAGTATAGGAGTATATAAAAATAGAAACTTCTATATGGGAGGCTCAGGACAACCTTTTGAACCTTTTACTGTAGCAGATGCACTAGCAAAAGAAACAATAACATTAAGGCATACTGGGGAAACTAGAAAGATTACAGCGTTTGACCAAACTAATAAACGAATAGAAATAGATCAACCTTTTACTACTTTAACTGAAACACAGTATGATGCAGGAGATATAAAATTTGATGTTTCAGGTAAATTTGACGATAAAAGAGCAGTAACAAATACAGCTCTGCAATTACTTGATTATATGAAAGATAGGCGTTATGGTAAAGATCTTAAACTTAATAAAGATTTAGACTTAGCTTCTTTTATTAGTTCTGCAAAACTATGCGAAGTGAGAGGAACTTTAACTCTTGGTACAAACACAGCAGGTATAACTGTAGGAGATTACTATAAGCTAGCAGATGATAGTGGTAACCATTTAGGATCTGGAAGAGTAGCAAGCGTTGCAACAAATAAAGTTACTTTTGAACAGCTTTCAGGTAAATTTGTAAGAAGATATGGAAACCATCTGAACTACTTAGATGACGAGTTTGTACTTGTAGATGATGCAAGACTTTATAAAAAATCTGGAGCTGGGTATCTTACAAAACCAACACATACAACTGGAACTAGTGGAGGGGCAACCTATGTTTCAAGTGGTGCAATATCTTTAACAAAAGAATCTGGTTCAGGACCAAGCTCAATAGCTATTAATTTATTAGTCCCTAATGGTGCAACTGGCGCAGACACTAACTTAGAACCAGATTATTCAATTTATGATTCAGACTTTGTAAAATACTGGAGATATATGGGGTGGGAACATCA
>JGI24004J15324_10001223_pt1 | contig 10217 bp, 11 predicted proteins | sample LinPmetageLP32_FD_15324 | JGI IMG/M metagenome (IMG submission 15324)
CCAGTGGCCTCTGCTGTAGGGTCGCCCCCTCCATAATTAACATCGGTAAAGTACCTTTGTCCGCCACTGCCCGGACGGCGATTTGGATCATACGTGTTAGGGACTTGCGTACGAGTGGCTGTGTATGTAGGAATTTTACCCTGATAGCCTGACTTTTGTTGTCCACCACTACCTGTAATATCGTACCCAAGAAGTGAAGCAGCCCCACTTGCGGCGCCAAGAATTTTTGAAATATCGTAATCATACCCTACGACATCTCCACTTTCATATTCTGGAGTTCTAAACGCGTCAGCAACAGTGTCTACACCAGAACCTATGGCACTGCCTATGTCATCGTACCACGCCATTATTTGCCTCCAATAAGCCGTAACAACTCTTCATTTACATCAACTACGCCACCCTGCGCATAAGGAGATCTATAAAATGCGTCTTGCCCAGAGTCCCTAAAAATACTTCCAAAGTCGTAAGCAGGGCCAATTTCAGCTACAGGCTGCGATTTTACTGTAGTCATTCTATTTGCATCCTGTCTTATCATACCTTGCAAATCCCTAACATTACCCATTCTTTCATTTTTAAGTTCATTTACTTCTATTTGCTGCGCTATTTGTGCTTGAGTATCTAATTGTGTTTGTAACTGTGCTTGTAATTGTGCTTGAGCATCTATCTGTGCTTGATTCTGCGCATCTACTTGTGCAAATATCCCCGTAGCAGGTTGAAAATTTGAATCTTGCGCAAAGGCAACGTCTTGGCCTTGTAATGCATTATTTAACAGGTTCTGATCGTTTATGTCAACAATACCATCGCCTGTTACGTCATATCCTAACTGCTCATCTGTAAACTGAAATGTGCTAGGGTCAGACAGAGCCTCTGTCTGTGCTATAAGATCGGCAACAAAGTCTACATCTACGTCAGTAACATCGGTTGCAGGCTTACCTATAATGTCCGCAATAGATTGAATATCTACATCAAGCCCTGCAACATCAGTAGCGACATCACCTACCTGATCACCTAACGCATCGACACCCCCTAGTTTATCACTAAGTTGTCCAACATCATACTTTAAGGCGTTGTATTGCGCTGTTGGCAGTGTTTCTTTAAGCCGTGCATCTAGCTCTGCTTCATCGTATTGCCCAACCAGCGAGTCTATATCTTCTGGTCTTACATCAGACAGACCAGCTTCTTGATAAGCTTCTAGAACTTCTTTAGCGTCCACCATCATGGGGTCGGCTGCATCAATAACTTCTTTTAGTGTATCTGTTTGCAATCCTTGTTTAACAAACGGGTCGATAAAATCTTCTGGTAGCTGACTAGTATCAAATCCTGCGTTTTCTAACTCTGTTATTACTTCTTCTTCAGTAGTAAGTCTGTCTTCGGCGTATTGTTTTATCTCTTCTGCTACTTCTTCTTCATATGTTGGAGTAGGCGCAGGATCAACTGCATCATCTGGTAGTTGAAGATCAGCTATAGGAAATTCTTCAAGGTTTTCTGTATCATCAACAATACCTAGATCTGCATCAGTTAGTTCTTCGTTGTTTACTTGGCTTACAAAATTGTTAATTTCTTCCACTGTTGGATTATAATTAAGGTCTACTAAATATTTTTCAGCTTCTGCGTATGTTGTAGCTTTAGAATCTAGTGTTTCTTGCAAGTTTGTAGTTGCTGCAAGAGGGTCTTTTTGTCCTGACAATCTTTCCATTTGCAGGTCAGTAAGTGTTATGCCCTCTGCTTCTGCTACCGCTTTTACTTCCGCGCTATCAAAAAACCTATCGTCAACGTAGGTCTCGATGTCGGAATCATTATCTGCTGTAAAACCAGTAAAGTCTTCTATTTCAGAATTACTGTATTTGTATTCTGGATTGACCTCTGCAAACTGTTCTTTGGCTTCTGTCGAGGTAGTAACAACAGAATCAAATTTAGTATTAAGCACGTCGGTTTTTAGTACGTTGTCATTAAGACCAAGGTTTTCTAGTTGTTGAGCTGCCTGCTCCGCATCTCCTGCAGTGTAAACAATATTACTTACTTGAGGATTGAAGGTTGTAAGTGCGTTAGCTAACACGCTATCTGCAGGTTTAAACCGTCCATAAGCCTGTTGAGCTTGTTCAAAACTCATACCGCCTTGACTTACAGCACGTTCTGGTGAAGGGCTAAATACTTTTTCTGTCACCCCTGCCGCAGTAACCACCGTTGTAGCAGTCTTAGCCCCTATAACTGCATCTAGAACCATAGACGCCGCTATATCTGCACCAACATCGGCTTCAGGATCTAATTGTGCTAGTCCTTTATCTGATATAAAATTACCGTATTGTTTAACTACATTTTCTGTAAGACTTTCAACAGTTTCTTGAACGGTCTCTCCAGCTATCGCTTTAGCTTTTCCATATAAGCTTGTAGCCCAAGCAGTAGCGCCCTCTGTAACTTTTTTGTTAGCACTAGGGGTTAGTTTTAATGTATCAGCTATAACTTCTTCTAGTTTAGCGCCGCCAGCAATCTTGTTAGTTATAACACTTACTGCAGTAGTTGCGGATGCTGTGTTCATAGCCACAGAGTCTGCATATGCTTCAGCGTCTGCTTCGGACATTCCATTTTTAATGGCAGATGCTTTTACTTCGTTAAACGTACCCATGTAGGTCTGACCAGCTACTTCAGCTATATCAGCAGTCAACATAGTGCCAATGCCTATTTTTGCCCCTACCCATGCGGCGGCTTCGTCTGTGAACCCTTTGGCTTTAGCTACTATATTAGCATATTTGCCAGCGCCATATCCAAGTGCAGCAGTTATGCCTTCTTCTATAACCTCCGCTCCAACATATTCTGTAAAAAATACAACGGTTTTTAAATCTCCCTTTGTTATAGTGGGTATTAAAGCTACTGCGGAGTTGTAAGCTTTTTGGTAAAATTTAAGATCAGACCCATCTTCATTTTTTAACGGTACAAGTTCTCCTTTTTCATTTTCAGTAAAGTTTGCTTCGGTAACATCTTTATAAATGTCTTTAGAGGCTTCTTTCCAATCTTCACTTTTTAAATCCCCCCCTGCTACAGCTAACATTTTTGTTAACTTATTAGTTGCATCACGAACTTGTTTTTTATTTGCTTCTGATGCTGCCTTAACTTTGGGGTCTGCTGCTCCTAATGTAGAACCAACTTTCTTACTCGCAGCATCCATTGCCATTGTGGTTAATCCACCTACGAGATCAACTACTGAAGCTGCAACATTTTCAAGTCCTACCCCTTTAAGATTGTCTATATATGTATCAACAGTTTTTTTCGTATCATCATCAAGCACTGCGTTAGTAGCGAGATCATACAAACCTTTACCAAATCTCACTTGTTCCTTAAACCCTGCTACGCTTGAATCAATTGTTGCTGTGTCTTCTACGCTTAACCCACTTTGAAACTTAAATAAAACTCTAGGATTAGTTTTTCCTAGACTTGCTAAATCGTTACCAGCGGAATCTGCTACAAATTCACCTGAAAAACTTTTATGTTTAGAATAATAATCTGTTGTGGTTACGTCTCCCCCGTTTGCAACAAACGACTCTGTCTGAGCTATACCTTGGTTAAACGCTAATACTGCTAGATCGGAATTACCTAATCGTTCTGCTGCTTTTGAATGAAAATCTAAAACGTACCCCTCTGATATTACAGGGTCCATCAGAGTTGCATCCACGCGCTCCTTATTTCTTGCGTATATATTGGCTGCTGCATCGGCATATTTATTTGCGTCAAACTGTTTTGTAATATTTCCATCTGCACCCGTTACAAACTTCGTATAATCACCTTTGTTAAGTTCTTTTTCTAAGTCGGGGAAACAAAGATTTTACCCCATACCCCGGTGCAATTGCGGACACAGGTTTAATTTGGAAAGCGCCTACACCATCACCTTTTCTATTCACAATGTTTGTGCCGCCGCTACTTTCAGTCATCCAGTAGCCATGTGATATTGCGTTAGCAGGAGCGAACTTACCTGCTTTTACTATTGTTCCTGTATTATTATCCCATTTAGCTACATCTAATTCGGGTATACTCCACACAAGTTCTGCGTTTTCATTAGGTCGTAGCACAGCGCGTCCGGTGCCTATATCAACATTGGTCACGCCTTCATTAAGCACATAGTCTTCAGGAGCTAGGCCGGGATCTCCGGTGTAAGCACTAAGTTCTTTTTTAATGTCTTCAAAAAACACTTCAAAGTCGTCATCATCTCCTCTTGAGTAGAAGCTATCTATAGAATAATCATCTTCAACGAACTTGCCTTTAAGCGAGTCACTTATGTACGTCTGTACGGTTTCATTGGCTTTTATTTCTTGTTGTATTTCTTTTATCTGGTCTTGAGTTAACGAGGTTACTGGCACTCCGGTTTCTTTGACCAACTGCATAAACAGACTTTGTTCTTTTGCGGCTGCTTCTTTATCATAATTAACTTTATTAACGTTTAACTTTTTATCTTTGCCTTCGGTAAGCCAATGAAAACGTGCCTCATCATCGCTTATATCGCCAAGATCATTGATTTCTTTATATTCTTCAACGTTGAACTCATCACCAGTCATTGCCCGCACATAGGCTTCTTGCGTGGCGTTGTCGACTTTGACCATTACATCGTCTAGTTGATCTGCGCTAGATACAAGTGTGTTTTTAAGGTCTTGGTAGATTACAGAGTCAGCTTCGATTGCTGCAAACTGGTCATTGATACTTTCTTTTAACGGGTCAGCAGCAGGTTTAAATACATCACTGTAGTATGTATCTACCTCTTTAGCGTAATCGTTAAACTGTTGTACCTTTGCGTTATACGCGTCTACTAACCCTCCGTATGAACTACTATTTGGGTCCGTAGCTTCTAAAGTTGCTTTAGCAGCATCTATTTCTGTTTTTAACCCATCTCGTGTGCTTATTCTGTTTTGTAGCTCTCCAACATACCCGTTGTATGCTTGCACATCTTTTTGATACGTTTTGTTTGCAGCGTCAATTTTGTTAGCTTGCGTTTCAGCTTTTTGGTAATCGCCGGTAACTTTATCAATAGTATTCCTTACGGCTTTATCAATAACCTTGTTAAGTTCTTGCGTTCCGTAATCTTGTAAAGTTTTGTATAAAGTGTCTGAGGCATCAGCTCCAGAGAATGTCGCATTGGCTACGTTTTGTATTGACGATGTAATTAAAGCAATTTGCCCATCCGTTAACGATCCATCCGCGTCTACAAAGCCTTTTACGGTCTGTGTAGTAACTTTAGCTTTAATTACCGCATTCATAATAGTGGCGCCAGTTACGTCTTGCCCACTAAGAGCCGCAGTTAGACTATCACTTACTATATTTGCTATTACAGGATTTTGTTCTAGGAAACTTTTTGTTGCTACTACAGGACCGGGGTCTCCAACACCGCCGGGATCTCCTACTGCAGCTCCAGTGCTTGTATCTCCAGATATTTCCGCATCAATATAGCCAAGTCCTGCTTGTACCCCTGCCTGTATACCACCCGTAACGAAAGCTTTAACAGGGTCTCCTCCACTTATTGCGGCACTTGCTGCAGCACCTGTGCCAGCACCGACAATTTGTGCAGCGGTTGCTGCTGCTGTAGTTGAAGCTCCTGCCGCTGTTGCCGCTTGCCCTGCGTACTGCCCTCCAACTTTAGTCGCGCCAGCCCCTACTTGACCTGCTATATATGCTTTAGCAGAAGCCTCAAGGATGTCACCAATATCCCCTCCTTGTATTGCTGTATCTGCGCCCGACACCAAGGGTAACGCCCACCACTGACCAGACATGGCAGCGGCAGTATACGCAATAGCTCGTATAGGGTCATCTAAAACAGCATCTACAACATCAGTAATAGTGGTAACTACTGGATCAATTATCTCATCGACAACCCAGTCACCTACATCAGTTATAGCGTCACCAATCCATTTAATAGGTTTAGTAACAACTTTACTTACGCTCTTTACTGCTTTTCGGACTGGTTTATAGATAAAACTCATATTAAGTTATACCCTGCAACGAATCTTCACCTATTTTAACAAAAACAACATAATCATTATCTTCACCTTCATATTGACCAAGCCCCATCTGAGTGTCGGTTTTAGTCAGTCTTTTTTGCATCATTTTTATTGCAGGGACTAAAGCATCTCCTTCAAAAGCAGCATGGTAATGAGTGATGCCTTTTTCCTGTAAATAACTAAAATACTGCAAAACATTACGTATATAATTTCTAGCTGTATCTACATTTAACGGACGCCCTACCATCTTACTTTTATTTTTACCCTTCCCTGTGTGACCTATAAATACAGTGTTACCTATCTGTGTTACATCTGCTTCTGGTAAACTTGTTTCTTCTACAATAGCTAGTAACGCTTGCTCCATTGACAAGTCTTTTCTTAACTCTTCTGCTGACATAGTTATTATAGTCGGAATATCCAACTCTTCTTTATTACTATCAACAACTTGCATTAACTAATCTCCAACACACTAGCTACTACATGTAGTCGGTTTGCAGTGGCTGCAGTAACTTTTATTATTTCACCAGTTTGTATCACAAGAGGAGCTGTCAATAGTTCTACTGTATTATTTGCACTAACAGCTTTAGTTTTAAACATACTAAATGTAGCAGGAGAGGATTCTGCATCAGTTATGGTCACGGTTATTGTATCTGCATTTCCAGAATCTTCAGACACGAGTATAGATTTTATTACACCTGTAGTAAGTGCGGGCGCAGTATACAACGTGGTAGCACTAGTAGTGGTAAGATCTTTTTTTGCATTTACATATACGTTTGGCATTAGCTTAAAAACCACCCTACTGCTTCAGCTCTATCAGACACGGTAGCGTTACGTATTGCTGTGTCTAGCTGTTTAAAATACAAACGAAGCACGTTGTTAAACTGTTCAAATTGCTGTTGATTATATTCTTCAGGTGCATACGGTAATGCTGGAGCGCGAAAAGCTACCCCATAATTTGAATTATCAATCGCCATTAACGCCTCCCATCTGGTCGCATATCGAGTCTTGGCGACCCTAATTGCCAAGTAACTCCTTCTGCGGAAGACTCTAACTTCATGGATAGCTGTCTACCTCGCACTCTGATGTTTATTTGATCTGTAAACACCTCTACAGGAGATGTAGCTGTACGGGTTACAGTGGCATTAGCTACTCCACCAACTGACGCGGGAGAGTGCCGTCCAGAACCAGAATTAGTCATAGGATTCAATGTCATAGTTACTACAGGATTAGTAGCTGTAGACCCATCAAAAGTTATATCAGGAATAATTCTATTTATGTGCATAAATTTATGCCCGTCATCTAGATCAAAGTCAGAAGATTCTACAAACGCAGTTATAGCAGCCGTAGTACCAGTTTCGTTATCATCTATACCACTCTCGTGATCTACTAAATTTAAAGTATAAGTAGCTGCTAACGGGCTATCACGTAACCCAGAATCAAGCCATGCGGTTCTAGCTAGAGTTCCATAATACCATATGTCTTCTAAGTAATTATATATTACATATTTATCTATATTTGTTGCGGTAGACGAACAGTAAAACCACCATGCCTCATGGAATGATTCATTTGTACCTGAAAAAACTTGCGAGTATTGTGATGTGTTAAAATCGTTAAATATATATTTACGAACATCGCATTTTAATGGTGCTGTGCGTCCATCATATTTATAAAATTTATCTTTACCCATCCAATAAGCAATACCATTTGCATACGCCACAGCATTTTGAGACGAGATAGATATGTTTTCTCCAACAACAGACGCAGACCACACAGCAGGGGCGCCCACATACTGTAACGAATATAATGATGAATCTGTCCAAACAAGAACTTCTTGGCGTGATTGAGAAGCGGCTACAATTTTTGTGCCTCTTGATAGACGTAAACTACCAGCTTGATTTGTAGCTGATGGAGTCCAATTTGTAGCGTTTTCTTGGTCTGACCATCTAAGTAATGTTGGATCTAGCGTGGAACTACCTAGTTCGTTAGTACCGAAACAAAACACAAAACGATTAATATCAGACACTAGTATAAGATTTTGCACTGTAGGTACATCGGAAGCACCGCTACGGCTAGATAATAGAACTGCTCGCGTTTGAACTCCATTATCAGCATCCCAATAATATATATCTCCACCCCTATGCCCAAGAATGAGATCTTCACCAAAATTTGACTGCGACCAAAATCGTATTTCTGTAGTGGAGGATACTCCCACACCCCAAGCGCCTTGCCCCCATGATCCAGCACCCCAACCGGTAATCGGAATTGCAAAAGGATTACCTACATTAATTTGATACGCGGCAGAAACTGTGCCTCCACCAGTTGCACTGGAAGTAGCGTTAGATGCAGCAGTTATAGTGTAGGTATTTGCAGCAGAGATAGAAGTTAAACTAACTACAAACTCACCATCTATAGTAAGTCCGCCTACTGCGGTAGCGTTACTAAATGTAACATAATCTCCGTTTTTATACCCACCATTTGCATCGGTTACAGTTACAACGGCAGAGCCAGAAACTGTAGTAAACGGGTTGGTCAAAGACACAGTGCTGCGTAAAGGTGTAATGTCGTTGTAGTTACCTACGTTTTCTATATAGAACTTAAGGTGCGTGCCTATCCCTATTAGGTTTTGACTACCTAAAGTAACCCAATTGTGCAAGGATCTAGCAACTCCTTCAAAAGTAGCTGTTGATATTTGTTGCCAACCACCTATTTTTTCTGGTGTGCCTTGTCTAAACCTTATTTTGTCTCCGTCATAATATCCACCCTCAGTAGTATAACGAGTTCCCTCACGGTTAATACCGGGTTTTAAAGCTATTTTTTGTAACGGCATTATTTAGTCCTCCGCTAAAGCTCTCATCCTGTCTACTAACCTTCTAGCACGATTTGGCACCTGTGTATACCAACGCGAATCTACCATTTGGTCTGCAGCTTCGTTCCAATCACCAGCATCAACTCCAGCTTTCATACCAACGAATTTTGACAGTCGAGGCCGACCCATATTGAACATCATGTTGCACAATATATGTTGTAGCTCTTCGTCAAAGTCATCAAAGTCTGAGTATAGGACTTTGCACTCATCTATGGTCACTGCAATATCTAATGCAAACAATTGACGGACGCGCTCCTGCTCTACAACTGTGCCTACAGGTTTGCCGTATTCTTCGTCATGCTCTGTTATGAGGTGACCTACGCCACAAGTTGCTAGTGCTAAATGATCTAAATACACCTCATATTTGCAGCCCTCATCTTCGGCTATTTCTTCGCGTAACTTATCTTTGTTCATTTCTTAAATCCTTTTAAGCCCCGTATACCAAAACTTGCGCCTATTGAAGCGTACATCGCCCATTGGAACCACTCTGGTGTACGGGAAAGAGCCTCAAACCCACGCTCAACATATGGTTGAGTAAACGGAATAAAACACATAGCAATTATAATGATAAAAAGAATCGTCCACGCCTCGTCCTTCCAACTATTATCAGAAGACTGCGCCATAATTTTTTCCCAGCCAGCTTCGTGTGTGGCTGCTGTTACCATAACCTGCGCTTCTGCTTCTGCGCGAGCTTTAGCTACGGCACCCTTGGCTTTGGTTTGCTCAACTTTTGATTCCATCCACGACCCAGCTAAGTTGGCTATCGGGCCTATAAGTGCTTGTATCATTTGCAGTTTGCCTTTCCTGAACAGTCTGATGGCAGACAGTGAGCTTTTAAACTGTAAAATTCGTTTTTATAACTAGCCTTCCACATATCCTCATCAATAAGGTATTCGCATTGTTCTTCTGTCATTGCTTGCTGTAGGACAATTTGATTGCCTATATACTGCCATTCTGTACCAGTATTTCCCCACATAGTTATAACAAGGACAAAAGTTTCAATCATTGAGTCAACATACCCCCTGCCAACTTACGGCATCTATATTTAACAGGCTTATGTGATTTCATATACCTACTAACATCACTTGCCATTTCAAATGCCCTTGCTTTGCATCTAGCCTCAGTTTCAAACCACTGCTGTCCTTCTAATACTACACACTGTTCCATNTTTGCTANGAAACAAGCTGTAACAAGAGCTTGCCACATTACCTTGTCTTTTTACGTTTTATCATGCTTTTAAGAGTTTTAGCCTGACTTGCATGTAATTTAGAGGCTTTATTAAGCCCTTTAACAACTTTTTTTACTTTTCTTTTGTTTTTGTTAGAAAGCATAACTAATCACTCCTTTTACTTTTTATTCATCCATGCTGTTGT
>JGI24004J15324_10001225_pt1 | contig 10206 bp, 20 predicted proteins | sample LinPmetageLP32_FD_15324 | JGI IMG/M metagenome (IMG submission 15324)
AATTTATGCTGCTCATAAATAGTAACTCTTGAAATCTTTCTAAACACTAATAAAGCCATATGTTTTCCTTTCTATTGTTATTATTAATAATAAACTTTTTATTATCAAGTTAAACCAAAATTAAATCTAGGAGCTTTTATAGGTAGTATATATCGTTTCAACTTGCCTAATGGTCAAATGGACTATCCTCCATTTTTCAGCTAACAACACGTCTGTTGCTCATAACCTCGCAAGCATAGTTTCTTGCGAATCTCTAATTGTAGAGGGCTCCACCATGGAACCCCCTACTCTACGGAGGAAAAAGGTACAGTAGTATACCTTTAACAAAACAAGACTAATATGTTTTGACGCCATGTACACAACTATTTCATATCGAAAGTTGATTTAGGCGACTTACTCTGCGACCCAGCTTTGTCTCTATCTTCAGTAGCGATAAAGCCTCTATCTCTGTCCCAGTCTAAATCTATTGTTTTACCTCCTGCTTTTACAAAATCTTTAATCTTCATACCGTTTTTATAATGATTAAATCTTTTCCAGCCCTCGCACCCTACTCGTTTAGGGTTTTTAGGAGCAAGTAGTTGTATTCTTGCATCGCCATCGTACTTTAAGACACCAGTCTTATCACTAGGTGTATTAATTACTTTTGGTTTTGCCTTTCCATTGGCTTTTTTAGCCTCTGGAGTAGTCTTTCTAACTGCTGGTTTTTGTCCAGAGCTAGTTATAGCAGATTGTGTTTGCATATTGATTCTCCTTTCTGCGTATAATTAAATATAAAATAGATTAAATCCATTTAAAACCTTTATTTTACGAATTAAACATTAATATGATACCGCCGACAATTAAGATAGTCAAAATAGTAAAAAAATCCATTGTTTTTCCTTTATTATATAGAGACCAATTCACAACTTAGAGTTAGTGACTCAGGATTGCGTCTAGCCTCGGGAGATTAGAGGGATTACTTGTAAATATCACTAGTAATCCCTAGTTTTTAGTAGTGGATATATAGAATTAACGATTGGGATTAGGGATTGCCATTTAGTAAAATGAAAAATCAGTAAAATCATTTCGCCCTCTATATATACAGGTTAATTTAAGAGTTTACATTCATAACACTCTAACTTTAACATAAAATTAGCAAGTCGTAATTTCCACCAGTTTCTCATACGTTCACTATCTGATTGAGCAATCGCTCTTTCCATTTTTGATACACAATGCCAAAATCTATTAGTTGATTTCATGTTTTTCTCCTGTAGTTGCTGATTTAAGTTTATTGTAATCGCTAAAGTCCATATCTAAGAACAATGGTTTATCGTTTGGATCAGAAGAATACATTATCTCGCAACGCCAATGACTGTCGTCATGGCAAAATTTCCAAGGGATAAGTAAATCCATATCTTTAAGTTTAGTATAAGACATCATTCCATCTACTTTACCTATGGGAAACACTTTATCTTCGTTATCTTTAAGCCAATCTAATGAGATATATCTATTTTTATCTCCATATTTTGCTTTAGCATTCAACTCTAATAATTTTTTGAATGGTACTTTTTTAACGTCTAACATATCTTTCCTTTCTGTTTAAACTTATTATACTATTTTTTTAAGTCACTAAAAACCTATTTATTCTTCTACTTTAAACCAATATGGAGCATTACGACCTTTGTTATATTTAGCAAAATAAGCTTTTTCTGCTTGATAATACTTTCTGTAAGCTTCTACAGGGTCAGCACCTTTATATTCTTCTGGCATACATTGAGGTGGAGGATGCCAACCTGTATCTGGTATTTTTTGACGTATATCGTCTGTATTAAGTTCTGCAATTTTAGCTCTAGTTTTATGTTCTTTAGAGCCAAATCGTATGTAGAACTCGTCACATAAGTAATCTGCTAATTCGCATAAAAAATCGTAGTGTCTACGAGATTGGCCTGTCCATAATGTAGCGGGATGCTTGGAAAAAGCACCATTGACATTCATATTATAGCCAACGTCAAAGCCATGAGTTCGTGCGACTATACTTAACATCTGAGCTGATTCTAATATCATCTTCGGTACATGCTTATCGCAGTGATAATGTGCTGCGACTAAAGGGTGTGGATGTAAGTAAAATATATTCATGATTTATCTAAAAATAACATAATACTACTTCCTGCAAATATCATACCGACACTGAAGGGTACGATGTAATGAATCCACGCTACAGCGTTTGCGTTAAATATGTCATGACTAAATATATAAGTAGATAGTGCAACTGTAATAGTAACACTAAATATAGCAGTTGTTTTTATCATAATTTTCCTTTCTATGGTTTATTTAAAATATAATCTAATTTATACCTAATTATACCTAAAATACTATCAGTGTGATTAACTTCTACATTATAGTGCTTATCTAAGTCACGAAGGATAAAAATAAGTAAATCACGTTGCTTTTTATTATCTTTTTCTAACATCGTTATCTTATCTTCAAGGCCGTCAATAATCTGATGTGAGTCCATAATATCTTCCTTTCTATTAGTGGCGAGAGTTACTGTTGGTTCACCTTTCACTCTCTTTAACTAATCCACGACCACGATTATTTGAGTGGAGCAAGGAATAAACAATCACTTAGCTTATAATTAATTGACTTACTCCACTCTATCTTGCGCAGTGTCTCAGCTGCTCAAGTAAGGTTCTTCTCTTTGCTTCATTGCTACTTACATAGCATTTTTATACTGGCTTGAATTAAGGACGTATACCTTCAACACCCGATACCACGCTGCCAGTGGCACTAGAGAATCTTACTCCTGATCAAGAGGTACGTACTCTCTAGCTAGAAACATTACAATAACAACTAGTCAAACGCTATTTTTTCTGTTTCTAATTAAGTATCTATTATTCTTTAACATTAAAATACCATTCTTTTTTAATCTTATCAAAATACTTCGTAAATGTGCTTGGAAATTCTTATGATTAACAAATCCTTCATGAGGCTCTAAATTATTATCTCTAATATGTTTATACAGTTCAACACGATTTAAATCAGGATTACTGCGTATGATGTCCGTGAGCCACTGCTCTCGTTTCTTGCCATTACTCCTCTTAGGTTTCTTTTCAGTCCAATTAGTTTTAGGCTTTTCTTTCTTTTCCCTTACTCCATCGACCATGTAATATCCCTCCATTATCATAGTGTTTCGAATAAGAGTAGTGCCGTCATCTCGTTTAAGTTCACTCGTTTCAAAGATAGGCTCGACCCATGTTTTTTTAACTTTCGGCTCGTCATCTAAGTTGCGTAAAAAATCAGGGATATCTAATAAATCATCGGTCATAAACTATAACTTTCATGTTTTCGTAAAGTTTATCGTGCCAGTTTGCGTCAGCGTCCGTAAAGATTAATTTATTATCCCACTCATCTAACTCATCATGATATTTATAAAGTTGTATCTCTATCGAGTATCCTATAATATGTCCGTTTTTATAATGACGGTTGTACTCTTTCACGGTACCATCTTCGAATGCATAACTTACTTCGTCATCGTTTACTGCGTGCCAATGATCAAGAAGCTGGATACGGTCACCTTCTAACACGTCAAATAATTTAGTGATACGTCCTTCTTGTAACTGGCGAGATAGACGGTCATAAGTACACTTATTACAATCTACCTCGCTTTCTTCACCTTCGAATACGACTTTTATTGTATATAAATCTTTGCAGTTCTCGCAGAAGGGAATTCTCATTGTTTGCTCCTCTCATCTATCATACGTCCAAGTACAAATATCATGAAAGCGATAGCAATTAAAGATAATAAAATTAATCCTAATAAAATATTAGTTATCATTTTGTGCTCTCCTAATTTTAAATAACTCTTTTCGAATGTGAATCAAATCTTTTATCTTATCATCTAGCACTCGATTAAGTCCTTTGATTTCGTGGTCTTTTATGGCGAGCCGACCTTCTAAGAGGTCGACTTTCATAATTAATTTTCTTTCTTCTCGTGTCATACCGATAAGTTATCTCCCTTAAAGTTTTCTACGATAACAGGGCCATGAATATTGCTCATAGTAGAATTTATTTCTTCTTCTCCCGTGTAATACCCGTGATAATATTTACTTGCTTTAAGATTAGGTTTCATGTTATGTAGTAAAGCTTCTTCGTGAGCCCAGCCTTGATACTTTTTACCTTGTATTTTAAGCTGTACACTCTCGATATATCCTTTCGGAGTATCGCCTTGAACTTTACTTTGGAGTTTAGCTAAGTCCCACTTCTTTTTAAAGGGAACGGCTTCGTGCGTAACCCCTCCAGATTCGTGGATTACAAGATATCTTCTCATCTTTTCTTCTGCCATAATATTTTTCCTTTCTTTATGGTTATTTCTTATATTAAACTTTTTTAAAACCCATTAAACATATTAATTAATTAAATTGTTCGGTATTTCCATTGAACGAAGCTTCGCTGAGTTATCTTTATTCAAGTAGAAAATGCAAAATTTACCCTTATCGTTCAATAAAAACTGGTAAACTCTATGATTATTATCTTTTTTACTTTTATCAACTTTAGATACAGGATACATAACAGTCTCATCTAAATCGTCAAACTCTTTCTCAGAATATCCGTGATTAAAATTATCTCTATTATATGTATTGTACATCTGTAGTAATTCTTTATTCGCATATAGTATGTTATTCATCTTATTTTCTCCTAATGTATTGTGGGACTCCCATCTAAATCATCAAACGGGTGGTCTTTAACTTTCTTATTAATATCTGGAACGATATTAATATCCATGATGTACTTAACATCTTCGATAAGATTAACAATATAAGAAATACGAGGGTACAATAAAGGACTATCGTATTCTTCAAAACTATATGTTTTTACTTTATCTGTAAAATCCGTGTAAGTAACTTTCACTTTGTGAGCGACTAAAAACGACATCCCTCACTATAATATAAACTTTTAATGAAGTATACAGGTTATGTTTTATCCTCTCTTTCAGTATATGATACTTGTAAATATTCTATTTTAGTTATCCAACCTTTTGGTATAGCGATAGCTCCACCTCCTGATACTTCGTCTTTGTCTTTACTATAAGAACGCATAATAACTACCTTATCTGGACTGTTAGTAATCATCCAGCCAACTTCTTGACACACTGCTAGTGGCGCATCGATAACATCTTTTATATCGAGCCAACCAGTTTCTGTATCACGTGCATCTAACCACGTGATACGAACCATTGGTGTCTTATTTATGTCTAATTTAAGAGATGACGTGCTGCCCTCCCTGTAGTTATCTGCCCACTTAGACTAACATTATTACCATCTCGCATACCATTTTTATAAGCTGCGCCGGCGGTTATACTTGAGTTACTTCTTCGTGTGCTTAATCTTACTCCATCTTTATGTAATCTATCATCGCAGAGCTGTAACTCTGTTTTATAAAGAGCAGGAAGATTTTTATTTTGATTCTCTATCTTATCAGAGGGATCGTGACGAACACTCGCTGTATAAAGTTCATTTATACGTTCACGAATACGGTGAGCAATACCTAATTCATAATTTCTTTTTATTTTATTAAGTTGTCGACCATCGCCTGGTAAAGGAGCAACATGAGAAGCTCCCATACGTTTAATAGTATCTGTAAGATAAGTAACCATACTTTTAGTAATCTCAATATTATGATCTCTACCAATTATATGGTGTTCTACTTTAGTTGATACTTTATACATATCATTCATTACTCTTTTCGTACCATAAAAATATTTACAAAAATATAATTTAGAAGTACATGAGTATAAAGTTTTAATCCATTCATCTCGCATAACTGCTAACATCTTATCATGTAAGATTTCATCGGCATTGACTTCTTTAATATCCGATAAATTTAAATTATAAGTTGAGAGGAGTTCGTGCGCTTTCTTAAATGCAAAAGCAGCTTCTGCTTCACTCGCACCTTCGTCACGAGATAAAGCTAATAGCTTCTGTATTTTGCTTTTTATAGATTCTTTATTATCCATAAATTTTTCCTTTCTGTTACTTTACTATATTAATTATTTTTAAGAACAAAAAAACAGTTAATTATTCTTTTTTATCAAATATTCTTTAATATCTTCCCACCCTTCAGCTAAAGCTAATTCTTTTAATTTAGTATAAACAACGCCAGAATTTAGCTTCTCTGCTTCGTCTGTGTCGAATAAATAAACTTCTCTAGATACTTTTACTAGTAGAAATACCGCACCTTTATTTCGTTTAAAAGACCTGTGCCAAGCTATCTGTTCTACTGATACTTTCGTCCGACATTTACTGGTTTCATGAACTGGCTTATCAATGTACTTACCTTCAACCCAACCCATGACGCCATCATGGCAATAAAATAAATCAGGGATTCCTCTTTCTATTGCAGTTTCTATTCGTTGAAGAAATATGTCAGGCCATTTCTTTCGACATGCCGTCCAAAGATTTTTCTCACTCACTTAATCTCTCCCCAACTTGCTCCTCTCTCAACGTCTACCTCTAATGGAACATTTAACTCAACTGCGTTCTTCATAAGATTAACTACTTCATTAAGTTTTTCTTCACCTTCTTTAGTGCGAGGTACAGAGAAGTCTAACTCATCATGTATCGTTAATCCTATATCCATAATATTACTGTCCCATACTTTTAACATAGCTGCTTTTGTAACATCAGCGGCTGATCCTTGGATCAAGCAATTTAAAGCTTTATGCGTTTGTGCTCTTTTCAATATCATTCCTTTATATACTTCTTTCGCTTTCTCAATCGGATATGCTGGCTTACCAAAGTTATCCCAACCAGTTGGTTCGTATAAATTAAAATGTCTGCGCCTTCCTAATAAAGTTTTAATATAACCTTTAGTCGAAGCGAATGCGATAGCTTGATTGTTCAATGCTTGAACGAAAGGAACATTGCGATGATACTTCTCAAAAAGAGATTCTGCGTCATCAAAACTTAACCCTAATTCTGCTGCTAATTTCTTTTTTCCCATACCATAAGTCAAGCCAAGATTAATAGTTTTTGCTTGTTTTCTCTTGATTCCTGCCATCTCTGCAACCATCTTATGGAAGTCAGTTTGTGTATCAGTTTTGTACTGATTTTGTGCCAATTTTGCTGATTCATTATTCGTCTTACTTGCGAAGTGAACGAGTAATCGTGGCTCTTGTTGTGCGTAATCTACACATACCCAATCGTGTTCTTCTTCAGGAATAAATAAACCTCTTACTAATGGTGCTAACTCAGGGTCATGTGCGGGTACTTGTTGAAGATTAGGATGTGACGAACTAAATCTACCCGTTACTGTTCCTGTAGAATGTAATTGACAATGCAATCTTCCATTAACTGATTTCTCAATAATCATATTTTCAATAAACGTACCTTTTAATTTATACAGTTTTCTTACTCGTAAAATTAAAGGGCTAATATTATCTTCTGCTGTGTTTAACCAGTCTTGAGTAAATGATGGTGATCCTTTGGCCGTGTATGTATATTTAATATTCTGTGAATCGTAAGCTCTCGCTATACTTTCATTAGCCCATACATTTACTTCTCCACCTATAATATAGTTTAACTGTTTTTGCGTTTCATTTTGTTTTAAGTAAATCGTATCCTTTAGCTTCGATGCTTTCTCAATATCAACTCGAACACCTTTCTTTCTCATTGATAATAGTAAAGGAATCATACGAGATTCCATATCAAGTACGGGAAGTAATTCTTCTTGCTTTAATAAAGGGTGTTGTTTTTTAAAAACTTCCATAGTCAGCTCAGCATCTTTCTCAGCATAAGGACCAACGTATGACGAATGTAATCTCCACAAATTACTTTTAACATTTGCTCTTCCAGAGAAGTGTGAACGAACAGCTTCTTCTAAAAGTGATTCATCTTTCTTTTGACCTAAATAATCTGCTGATATATTATCTAAAGAGAATGACCTACGATTCTCATTAAGTAAAGTTTCTGCTACTTGAACGTCATATATTTTTCCTTGAGTATTTATTCCTAAAGTAGATAGCCACTCTAAATCGTATAATGCATTAGCGAAAATCTTCGTTTTAGGCGTCTCCAGTGCGTTTTTTAAATACGATACGATTAGTTCCTTAGGAAGATTACCGCCATCTTGGTGTGCTATTGGTAAATAACATTTTCTTCCTCCCTCATCGCAGAGAGAAATACCTACTACAAATCCATCGTTACGAAATCCACCAGGCCCATTCTTTTTTAAATTAGGATCATACGTTTCAGTGTCAATAGCTAAAGCTTTTGAGTCGCTGTAATTAATTAAAACCTCAGGAGGTCTCCAGTTACTGGCGGGTTTGAATAGGTCGTTCATAAATAATATACTCTCTTTCTGATTTTTTCCAAAGTTCTAATGGTTCTACGTCTGTATATAAAGTAGGAAAAATTAAAATACTACAAGAAGTATTTAATAATAATTTTACACACGTCATACATGGACTTACTGTGCAGTAACATTTTTCAATATCATAAATATCTTTACATTGAAGTAATGCATTCTGTTCTGCGTGAATCGCTTCGCAAGAATTTAATCCTTCTCCTGATGGAAACTCTGCTCCACTACATGGTAAATCTAAACAGTGCACTGCTCCTGCAGGAACTCCATTATACCCTGTAGCAAGAATATGATTTTTAGAATTAACTAACACACATCCAACGTTACGCCGGATGCATGTTGCTTGTTCCGAGACAGTCTTAGCGATGTCTAAAAAAGTTTCGTGCTTACTCGGCCTTGCTGAAAAGTTCATGTCCAAACCCACTATAATCCATATGATTAGCATGTTTTAAAAATGCTACGAAATCAGATGCACTGTTATAATCCTTTAAATTCAATGGTTTATAGTTCACATAATCTTCATAATTAGAACGAGTACACATATCTGCTGACTCAAAATCAGGTTCGTATAGATGACGTGACCCTGCATTAATAGTCGTTATTCCTAATCCTACTTCTATATTATAAATGTCTTTTAATAATAAAGCAACGTATGCGCCAAGCATAGAAAAATTAAAATTATCATAAGGCCAACCTAGCCATAAATCGTTAGACCTCATGTTAGCTATAATATGTAATTTATCTTGACGAATTAAAAACTGAAAAGATACCGTGCAAGGTATGTCGTTAGTATCGTAAGGACTTTCTCTCCAAATATTCATAACTGCTTGTCTCGTGTTTCTATCTTCTTTTAATGATCTGCATACATATTGAAGTTGGTCTATAATTTTAGGACCATATGCACCTCTAAAGAAATACTTATCATCACTAAATTTACCAATCATCTTAGAGTAAGGTTCTATTGTACTTAATTTATTATCACCACTTAATATCCAATAAGCTTCTTGTGCCATAAATTTATAGCCTAATAATCTTCTCGTGTTAGTAACGATAGGGTATCTCATATCACACATCGTTGTATGATTAATTTTTTCTCGTGTTTTCATACCACGAGGTGCGGATTCTATTCCACTTTGAATGTCTAAAATAGCATCGTTCCAAACATTATCTGCTGCTAAACCGTCCATACTGATTCTCCTCTTAAATATCGTAGTCGATTAATTATATCATAAGACTTATCGTCAATCTTATGACCTTCTTTAAAAACGTCATATCGTATGAAGTTTTTTCGCCATCTTAACTCTCCAAGAGATTTAAGAAAGTTATCATGTTCATAGTTTAAACCATACCATGAACGTTTGTATCTATCGACAATTCGAGTAATATCACTATATTCTTCATGCCGTTCTTCTTTCTTTTTTCTATGTACTTTTATAACTCTAGCACTATCTTCTGGCGCACACCATACATATAAGGTGTTAGCTTTTTTTAATTTTTTATACAGGTTAGTAGGATTGTATTCGGGACCATCTGCTCTTTCGTAAGAATAAACTTCTTCTGATGGCCAGTGTCTATCTATTACAACTAACTCATCTTTAGCTAATCTTATTGCTCTACGAACAGTTGCTCTATGCCATATTTCCATTTTCTTATGGATTCTTAAATGCATATAACGTGCTTTAAATTTTTTACGNAGTAAATCTGTTAAAGTAGTTTTACCAGTACAGTCTGCACCTTCTACTATAATTATACCTTTTATTTTATCTGTTGTATCTGTCATTAAAAATAATCGCTTATAAACGTATTTAACTTATTTTTATTCCATACTGTAGAATTAAAATCTTCTTTTTGAATTTTAGCTAAATCATC
>JGI24004J15324_10001226_pt1 | contig 10205 bp, 13 predicted proteins | sample LinPmetageLP32_FD_15324 | JGI IMG/M metagenome (IMG submission 15324)
ACAGCCGTACTAAAGCTGGCATACTCACCGTTGCTTCTGCGCTGCCCCGTATCATCTACAAAAGCCCCAGTATATACAGCAACTATAGGTTTCTTTTCTGGTGGATCTACACGGGCTAATTCTGTAATAAGAAGTTTGCGTACCGTAGCCTTCTCAATCTTTGGTAGAACGTGGTTATTGACTGACGCGCAGCTAGAAAGTAAAGCTGCCAATAGGCACAGATATAGTAGTCGTGCCACCATCAGATTCATTGATTGTAAGTGTAACCTTATCTCCATCAGTGCTGTAATCCACTCGATTGCCTTCTAGCGTAAAACTTCCACTCTCTGATTTTGTCTCTCCAAACATGTTATCCACAAGCTGTCTGGATAGCTCTGCGTATATTCTACTCTCAAGATTACGTATAAACCTAGCTAATGTGGTGTTGTTGGAGTCTCTTGCCAACTCTTCTTTATACGCTTGTATCTCTTCTTTGATTGCTTTGTCACGGTTAAACTGTTGGTTTTCTATGGTGAGATAGTGGGAACTGGTGGCATTGCCTGAGAAGCTAGGGTTCTTAAACTTAAACAACATCTCATCTGCTGAAACATTGCCCAAGGACAATATAATTGCAACGATAAGAAAAGCGCACACGGCGGTAACACCAAGAATATGCCCTATGACGCTAAGTATTGTTTTCGTTATTTTCTTTATTTGCCACATCTCTTAACTCTATTTTTGCCACATCTCTTAGCTCTATCACCGTATCTAGTTTCTGTTGCAAGCGTATGATGTCATTATCTAACATCCTAATTCTATCTATCAAACCGACTAGAGTAGTCATTGTTTCAGCCAGTTTAGATTTAATCTGCTTGGTAATGAAACCCCATATGAAATAAATCATGTAGAGCAACCCTACTGTAGCGACAATGGGAAATCCGTATTCGTTGATTAGCTGTGCAATATCCACTAATCTCTCCTTGCATCTTCTTTTCCATCAGCTCTGGCTATCCTTTCTAAATCTGGTCGTATGCCTAACACACTACACATCGTAGCATCCATACGCACCATGTCGTGATTCATGGTTTTAACTCGGTTGTCTAGCCCCTGCACAATGACATGAATTCCTTGAACCTGTCCTATGACGCTCTCTAGTATGTACTTGATTGTTAGGAATATAAAGAACCCGCCAATCAATGACATGGCAATTGGAAAACCTACCTCTGCAATAAGCAGAAATACATCGCTCATTAGTCACCGCCTTTAAAGGCTTTACTTTGTTTGTTCGTCCCTGCGTAAATTCCAAACACCGCTGCCATTGCGCCCACTACGATGCTGACTAATCCTGCTTGCTCTAGGTTAGGTTCTTTTAATTCCATAAACCAAATCACAACGTCATACAGTAAAATAATATAAACGCTTACAAAGATTCTAGGGAATATGCGCCAAGCATCAACGGTTTTAGCTAAATGCACCCACTTCTGGTATGGATTAACGCCTATGTTGTTTGGCGTAACCTCAATTTCTAACTCTACTTTCTTTTTAATAGGCTCTTCAACTTGGGCCTTTTCTTCTGGTTTTAGCTCTCTCATGCGGCTACAAACCTAGTTCTTCCATAGCGACGAGTAAACCGAGAAGCAGGATTCATAGCAGGGCCTAATGCGCCAAGAGTAGAATCTTGTGAACTGGCATTATCATCTGAATATGCGTCCTCATAGACTGTTCCAAAATCTTTGCCAAATTCTTCCGCTGCTACTTCCGCGTCTTTCGCGTATTCTTTTGCTTTATTTGTTGACTGTATCGCGCCTCCTGTTGAAACGCCTACACCGATTACTCCTGTTGCATCTAAGCCAAATGGTTTTCCGAGGGCATTAAGCACTGTAATAGCCGCGTCTACAGTTTTGCTTCCAGTGTTAACTACTACCGCTGCGTTTGCCATTGCCGTTAATTGGGAGGCATCAGCTGCGCTTAAACTGTTCATATAACTAGCATTGTTCGCCAAACCTTTTAAAACTTCACTATTGACATCCGACCAAGGGACATCTGAGAATGGCAATCCTGATACATACGCATAAGACTCTGCTGAAACTCCTTTAACGAGTGCAGTGGCTTCATTACCTGTCAAGCCTGCTGATTGGGATCCTCCTAAAGTAAGTGCTGGAGCAGCTGTTGATGCACTGCCTGCTGCTGTGGCTAAATTAGCGAACTGGCTTGTGGTCAAACTGTTGGTGAAATTGATGTTGTTAAGCAAGCCGTTTAATACTATTTTATTAACCCCTGCTAATGAGCCACCAGCATTTATTAATTGTGCTGCGGNTCCATAAGCTTCTGCTGAAACTCCTTTAACAACTTCAGTGACTTTATTACCTGTCAAACCCAATGCTTGTGAGGTTGCTACGTCAAGCCCTTTAAGGGAATTAATCCATGTGCCGAAACTGCTTGCTGCCATAGCCGATCCTGCTGCACTTAACAAGATCTGCCAAGACTCGTTTCCAGCTTCGATTCCTTGAGCAGTTGCCCCTGCTGCTGCTCCAACGCCTGCACCCCACGGCCCAGCCGCCAAGAAACCTAGCGTTCCACCAATAGCCGCGCCAATATTGCCTTTTATAAGACTTGTAAAAAGTCCCACCGTTTTAGTTTGTTGCTGTCGAGCAGTTTCTCTTACACCGTAATCGTAAGCTTCAAGTGCATAAGTTGGATTAAAGTCCTCGGTTATTTCACCTGTTTCTAAATAGGTAGCCAGTGCTGCTTGTGAACCATAATCAGAACCAATTGAATTTACCGACTCAGGTCTATCGCCAGTATTCCATGTTTTCATGGCTTCCCAAATAGACTTATTGCCGCCCATTTTATTGCCGCCTTCAAAACCAGACGACTCGTACTGTCCCCATTCACTCCATAAATTGTTCAACGTGCCAAAAACATTACTTTCTCTTACTCCTGCATTTGCAACACCTGCGCCTGAGACTGAGTAAGGAAGAGTTTTGGCATTGAATTGATTGGGTTTGATGAATTGAACCCCTGCTTGCGCCCATGAAGAGGGTTCAAACAAAGGAATGTCTGCAAAACCTGCGGCTCTTAACGAGTTCTTTGCCGCTTTTAATTCATCAGAATCTGCTACATAATCTTTGTGATACATGAGATTAGTAGATAAACCGTCATAATCTGGGTTGTACTCGAATTCTTCTCCTAAGTAATTTGCTCTTTTTACATTGTAATTGTAATTAGACAAAGCACTGTAATCAGTATCGTCTAATTGGGATTTAATTGCCGACCCTGCATCGTAACCTTCTTGTATCTCTGGGGTTAGGAATCCTCCAGAAAGAACAGAGTCGAAATTACTTTTTCCTCCTAATCCCCCTAAATAACCAAAACTTCTTGCGTCTAACATTTAAACTTGCCCACCAGAAAGCTCTGCTGCAAGCAATCGAAGGATTTCATCAAAGCTTTTGTCTAATTCTTTAGCGGCTTTTGCAAATTTCCTAGGACTTATTTCGTCACTAGATATTTTCCTTCTTTCAAGAAAACTTTTTGCTGCTCGTATCTCTGCCGCTGCAACCTTTTTAACTGCTGTTTTTGCCATCTCACCATGCTTTGCACGACCAATATCGTGCTTTTGTTTTCGGGCCTGCGTTTTCGCAGTTATGCCTTGCTCTAAAACTTTTCCTACGCCCTGCTTGAGCTTTCTTGATTTTCATATTAGGGTCGCCAAAGGTCACTCTTTTTACGCTATCTCCATCCATGACGTAAACCACAGATTTCTTTTTCCCATAACTGGTCTCACCCTTGGAGATCCTTCTTGGGTTATTGAGCTTAACCTTTTTTCCCTTGTACTCGGCCATTATTTCTTATGCACCGCCTGAACAGAGAAAGATGCTTTTTTAACTGCGTTCTTGTGCGGCTTGTAATCCCCTTTCATCAGCTTATAACTCTTGCCTGACTTCATCCAATGGAATCCTTTTGGCGCATCAACTGATTTATTCGTCATGCTTTTTTCACCTGCTTCTTTTTCTTTTTCTTGAATCCTGCTTGCATGTTCTTGTATGCGCTAGGAGAGATAGTGGATTTGGCTTTGGAACGGCTTTTGCCTAATTTCTTTCTTTTGTTTATGTTCTCATACAAACTCATTGCTTCTTCCTTTTATTTTTTGAGGCTTGTATTGCTTTGCCTTGTCGCTCTGCATCTGACTTACTTTTGTAAACCTTTCCTGACTTACCCCAACGGTAGCCACCTTTTACTTTGACAACTGGCAAGTTACCTGCCCATCATTCTAGGAGAACTGTGGCTTAAAATCTCATCCATAACAGAGCCGATGTCTCCACCTTTTACTTTGATGACTTTGATTTTAGAATCGCCGTGGTCTTCCATCTCTTCGCCTTCTTCGTACTCTTCACCTTCTTCTTCATCCATCATCCCGTATTCGGCTTGATGACAAAGCAACATGAAGTTTACAACTTGCTCTTCTGTCATAACAAGCCCATCTGCATCAGCAGAAAAACCCATCTTCTCTTCAAACAAAGCCATGAGGTCTTCTATGTTTTCTACGTTTACTTCAGCCATTGTAAGTTCCTAAGTTTAAGTTGGTTAATGCACTTGTTTCCCCAGTCATTCTTCTTTTGATATCGGCTATCTTTTGTAGAAGATAGTTTGCCGCAGGTTGATCAGGGTGTTGCCTTTGCGGAGGCATAGGTTGCGGTTGCCTTGGCATAGGTTGCTGCGGCATAGGTTGACCTGTGCCAGAAAAAGCTTGAGGATTAATAGGAGGTAAATACATTATCTTGTGTAGTTCTCTCTCATATCCATTTCAACAGGAGAGGCTTCAATTGCTGGATCAACATTTCCTGACAGCTCATTCAAAAGTTTATTTTGAAGGTCAAGTGCCATTTCTCTCTCTTCATCAATACTTCCTATTGACTCCACTGGGGGCATAAAATCTGCGATGCTAATTGCAATGTCAAAAGGAATCCCAAAGCTCATCAATCTTTCCAGTCTTTCAATAGTTGGCCCTTCTGCTCGAAGGCTATCATCCATTGGGTCGCCGTCACCTGTATACTCGGGCAACGCACCAAGGTTCATTTCTTCGTTAGAAACAGCAGAACCACTTCTCATTCTTAGCATTTTTTCAGCGTTAGCGTCTGAACCATAAAGCTTTCGGTAGTTTTCAAGTTCTTCAGGGGGAACTGCTGCACCACTTCTCATTCTTAACATTTCTTCATCAGAAACAGCAGAACCAGTTCTCTCCCTTAAGATTTTTTCAACAGTTGACCTATCCAGCTTTCGGTAGTTTTCAAGTTCTGCTGGAGGAACTGCTGCACCACTTCTAGCTCTTAACATTTCTTCATAATTTTTCATTGTCTTTTATAATCTCCATCTGTAATTCAGTTTGATTCTTTTGTTGATCCATTTGGAGCTTGGCTTGGTTCTGCTGTTGATCCATTTGAAGTTTAACTTGGTTCTTCTCTCTCTCCATTTGCAACTCAGCCTGCAACTTGGTGACCTTGGCCTGCAATTCTGCGTTGGCTTTGGCAGCATCAATCTGCATGTCTTGTTGCGCTTCAGCCTGTTTTAACTGAATACTTGATTGGGCTTTTGCTTGATCAGCAGCAATTTGAGCCTGAGTCCTTGCTTTTAACGCTTCAGCCTCTAACTGTGCAAGCTGTTGAGCATATTGTAAAGGATTTTCTTGTCCTTGCTGCCCCTGTTGTGGATTAATGGCTGCAATTGGTTTCATCTGAGGTGCTTGTTGCACAACCATTGCTGCTCGTTGGCTAATTAGCATGTCAAGTTCAGGGTCAATATCTTCAAATCTAAACTTCGGATCTCTTAAATCAGGCAAGTTAGGCAGCTCCATGTTGATCCCTGCTTGCATCCTAGTTCGGTACAACAATGCAATATGCTCGGCAATATGAGCCAAGAAAACTGGCATCACCACCTTGCTCATTTCTGGATTGCCGCCCAATGATGGATCTTGTAAGAACTGTACATGAACTGCAATGTGAGATTCATGGTCTTGCTCTGGAAAAGCTTTGATGGGCTTACTGTACAAAACCGCCATGTTCTCGTCGATTGGGTCTAGCCGAGCTGCTTCTTCTGGAGCTTTTAATATCTCATCAATGTTTGGAATTCGCACCGCTTCATACATACGTTTATAAGCTTCGTACATATCGTGCAATTCTGGAGCAGAACGAGCCATCTCCAAAACTGCTTGAGCTTGAGCAATTCTTTGAGTGGCACTAAATATGTTTGGGTCAGAAACAGGAATGACATCAACACGGTCATCAAAATCTCTTGCGTAAATAGTTTCAGACCCACTGCTTGTTGCAAACACAAATTCTTCTGGAAGATTCTCTGCATTAAGCTTCGCTAAAAGCTTGAACTCTATGCCTTGTGAGTTGTGCAGCCTTTTGTGAATGGCACTGAATGCCTTGCTTCCTTGCTCGATTAAAGCAACCGTCGTCCCAACTGGAGCATTCGGGTTTGCGTCACCTACGTTTAAATCAGCGGTGGATGCAAATCTTTGTCCTGCATCGACAATCATTCCAAGTAAATTGAAAAGCGCAGCACTTGGTTCCTTGAACGGCAAAGGCATAATCGCTTTGTTTACATCGTCAACGGTAGCGTCTAGGTCGATGAACTCGCCCGGACTTATGTCCATATCTCCGCCAGACACTCGGCCTTTCAGCTTGAACCCGCCTTGCATGTTTGCAAAAGCTGCCGAATCCAGTAACGCTCTTAATGCTCCTGTTGCCGCTTTGCCCAAACCACCAATCATGTGGTAAAGACCAAACCCGTAAAAGCCTACGCTTGGCAAGAACCGATAGGATACAAACCAGTTTCTACGTTTTTTCCTCTCGTCTTCTTCATCCCAGTTGCGCCTAATAGACACAATCTTTTGGGTTGCCATCTCAATAGTGACCACATAAGGGAAAGCAACGACATCATCGTCATCTTCTCCCATTCCATCTATGCCATCAAAAGTCTCGTAAACGTGCATCTCAAGCAAGGTCAACACGTCATCATCATTGTTGTATTCGTCAACACCCTCAATCTCTTGAGTCGCTGTGCCTGATGGATCTGTTGTCTCAGAGTAACTAGAAACAGGAAGATAATAACCTGCCTCAACATATCGGTTGTAATCATTTCTTGGCGTTCGGATAACGTGCGTGTATCTCAACGATGTCTGCAAGTCTTTGCTTTCAGGAGCTACACAGAAATCCTCAGCTTTAACAAACATAGAGACTTGTCTATCTAAGTTAGCGTCCCAATAAACCTTTTTAAATGCGTGGCCTACCAACGGAAGTTGGAATAGCATCTGATCTAAATCAGTAAAATACTCAGGCATCTCCTGAGTAAGTTGGTAATTCATGTACTCTCTAACCCGACGAGCTTGGTCTTCTACTTCTTCTGAAGCATCTCCAAGGACAATTGTCTTGACTGGCCCACCGCTAGGGTAAAGCTCAGTAACAGCACGGGCATTAAACTGGGTGGCAGCTTCTGCAATCAAAGGATGAACTACTGTAGATAATCCTCTTGTTGCTCTTGCATCTTCTGATTCTTCAAGGCCACCATCAGGGTCAAGAGTTTTTAGTCCTTGCTCATAACGACGCTTCCATTCATCCCTTGCTGACTCATCCGTTTCATACTGATTGACAAGGTTGCTGGCTTTACGCATCAGCTCTTTCTCATCAATAGTCTCAGCTAAGTTGTCGTCAAAATCTGATTCGTCTTGTGGGATTTGGTCGAGTTCTGGATCGCCAATCAGAACCTCATCTTCTCCAAATGGTTCCACTTGAAGTCCGTCAACAGGTCTCCCGTCAGCGAAAGGAACGATATTTTCATTAACTTCAGCCATACAATGCTACCTTTTGTTTCGGTTCTCTGTCTTCATCTTCATAGTCTTCACTGTGCGATATGAACCAACCCTTGCGTAATCTTAACCAAGCTTGGGTGCATGTGTCCACAATATCATCGTTTTCGCCTGTAGGGAAAGCAGCACAGATAGAAATCAAGTCTGCTGCCCAACGCTTCTCAGAAGGATACCAAATGCGGCCATCCTCCAACAAAGCACTAGAAGCATGAGCGCGAGCTTCTTTGTCCCTATCAGGAGAATACTCTAAAACTGGAATGCCTGCCATACGTAAGTCTTGCAACAATGATTGACCACTGGCTTTCTTCTCTATCAGCACTGCATCAGGCTCGTATTCGTCATAAGACTCTTGGGCTAAACGTCTAAGGTCTGGGTAACTTACTCTGTCGTACCACATTTCTAATACAATAGCGTTAACCTGCCCTTCTTTGCGGAACACTCCCCAAGTGGTTCTGGCAGAATAGCTGCTCTTTTCTTTAGTCGAGAATGCTGTGTCATAACTTTGAAGGATGTATTCAATCTCAGGAAGAACAGGAGATTCCCAAGGTCGCCACCATTTACTTCTCAGTATTGTGCCGCCTTTTGGAGCAGGTCTTTGTTGCAATTGCCCTGCCGCTGCATAACTTCCAAGGCTGGTTTCAAGCTGCGTCAATGTCTTCTCGTCAATCCGAGTAGGCCACAACAGCTCACCCTCTGTAGTTCTTGGGTCAACAAAACCTAGAGAAGAGATGCTTTCTGTTGGGTGATTAGGCTCATACCGAGCAGGCAAACACAGATGATCCCATCCCATATCATTGGCTAATATGTGTCCTGTTAAATCTTTCTCATGTACTCGCTGCATGATAATGATGAAAGCTCCAGTCTTAGGGTCATTAAGTCTGGTCTGCATGGCTTGATCCCACCACTCCAAAACGCCTTCTCTTACCACTGAGGACTCAGCTTCTCGTACATTGTGTGGGTCATCAATCACAATGATGTCGCCACCTTCACCAGTCAAAGCACCATCAACTGAGGTTGCGATTCGATAACCTGTCTTGTCATTCTCAAACCGTTGCTTCTGGTTCTGGTCTCCAGTCAATGCAAAGCCGCCTCCGAAATGATCTTTATACCACTGAGAGTCAATGAGCCTTCTGCATTTAACTGAATCCCTGATGGAAAGAGAGCTGGCATAACTTGCGAACAAGAACCGCTTATCAGGTTGTATTGTCCAAGTCCAAGCAGGTAATGCCACAGCCACAGAGATAGACTTCATGTGACGAGGTGGTACGTTAATGATTAACCGTTTGATATCACCTTCAACCACTGCCTGAAGATGTTCTGATACTGCGTCTATGTGCCAGTTGTCGTGAAATTCTCGCCCTGCTTCAATCGTTGGCCAACAGTTCTTGGTGAACTCCTTCAATGATCGTCGCATTTTCTCGGCTTTGATTTGGGGCAATGACAGCTTGCTCAAATACTGACTCAAGTTGTGTGAGTTGCTCATCTGTTATCCTTGAAAGGTCTATGATGTGTCTTTGCTCTACTGTAGTCGTAGTTTCTTGCTTATCCACCCACCCTGCTCGGTTCTTGAGGTAGAAGATCATAGCCGTATTATCTTTATCAACAGTAGCTTTTTGATACAAAGCATTTGTCACTGAAACAATACCCTGACCCCTACCTCTTTTAATAGCCTCCGCAAACTCTGGGAAATCAATTTGCTTTTCATACAAAGTTGACTCACCAATACCAAGAACCATAGCTATCTGTTCTGCCGTCAAGCCTTGTGCTGCATACTCCTCAGCCTTACGACACACCTTGTCGGTTATCTCAAACGGAGGTCTTCCTTGTCGTTTCTTGTCTGGCATGATTAGATTTTGCCACGCATTTCAAACTTGCACAAGACTGTAGTCTTTAATTTTCTCTTCTAATGGTGTATCTATAGTATGTTCTGCCCAAGAATTATCCCAACGATTCCCTTTCATGAGGTTTATCCATTTGGGTAGATACTGTAGATTCTCTGGTACATGTAGTCCACTTACTGTTTCCCCAAGTAAAGGGATAATGTGGTCAACATGCCATCCTTTTATTATTCTGGGTCTATTTTTATATACCTCAAAGATAGCTTTTTTATCAGCCCACATGGGCATTCTTTTCATCTTTCTAGCTACGTGGTTTTTGTCTGTAGCATGTACTCTAACTTTGTTATTAGCTTTCCACTTTTTTGTGTTGGCTTTGTATTTATCTGGGTTGGCTTGGTAACACGCTTTTTGCTGTTGCTTTACCGCCTCTAAATTGTTTTCGCGGTATCTTTTTTTCCTGAGTCTTAGTTTTTCTTGATCCAATGCCATCTTCTTATTCCACTAATTGATAGGCTTTATAT
>JGI24004J15324_10001228_pt1 | contig 10202 bp, 14 predicted proteins | sample LinPmetageLP32_FD_15324 | JGI IMG/M metagenome (IMG submission 15324)
TTTACACCCGAAGGTAGAAAAAATTATTTCTGACTCAATACTTAAAATAAAAGAGGAGCCCGAATAGGGCTCCTTTTAACTAATCATCGACAAAGATTTTTCTAAGGTTTCTTTATTGCGCCTGGACCAGCCTCTTCCAAAAGTTTTGTAATCATCAAGCTTACGATAAAAGCTCTCTCTAGCATCGGAATATTTTTCAATCAGCTCCTTTGGTTCGTGATTGTGCATAGCCTTTAGGGTCTGACCGCCAATCTTGCCGTCTCTCGTAACCGCCAGGACACGTTGCAGGAGCTTAGCACCCCTAGAAACGCCGGCATTCACGGCCATGTCAGCGCAGCTATAATCGAGCCCACTATATAAATCGTCTCCGCGTATCGGCGTCCAGTAGTTTTTTTCGTAAAACGGCTTCACGTCTTCCTTAGTTAATTTTTTCATAACCTCCATAGGCGCTGGCTTGCCGGTGTATCGCGCCCAGTTGTAAGCAGTGACGCCCAACATAGTCGATCCTTGGTTGCCGTGGCCGTCTTCCTTGTTCCCAGCGTCGCGTTCATCTGACGTGAAGCCTCCCTCATGTTTAATGAGCATTTCGAAAAAATCGTTCCAATTATCTTTCATTTCTTTGCCTCCAGGTAAAGTCGCCAGCAATTGACGATCGTGTTGATGCTGACCATTGACAGCAAGATTGCTTGCCAGGTTTCCATTATTTTTTACCGAAAAATTTAGTTGCTGATCTAACGCCAAAACTAGCTGCTACAATTACACCGAGCGTATATTGATACCAGTCAGGCATACTCTCTAGTGCTGTAAAGCCATTGGCGACTATATCTCTGCCCCATTCGCCGCAAAAACTTAGCACCAAAGGTATCGAAAAAAGACCTACTAACCACTCGTCTTTGAAACTGCTTTGTGACCCTTCTGCCATTATTCTTTCCCAGTCGGCAGTTGACGTTTCTTTTGACAATAAAATTTTTGCTTTCGACTCCGCCTCAACAAGCTTTAACTTTGCGTTTGCGTTGGCTTTGTCGGCTTTTCCCTGCAACCAGGACGACGCCAGGTTTGCTACGGGTCCAAGAAACTGCATCATTCTGATTTACTCCCCATTGATTTGGCTGATAGAGCAAAATAAGCACCCACCAGGCCACTAAGAGCCAGGTATTGGACTTGGAGGACACCAGAGGCTTCATTCATCCTGGAGGGGTCGTAGATCGTCGCTACGGTGGTCGCGCACATCATAAATAATGCTACATATGACATGCGTCTTTTATTAATTTGGTAGGCTGCCTTATCCGGCACTAGTTCGTTCATATTCCAATATCCTTATTGCTAATCTTTTACATGAAGTTTGAATTACAACCCGTCCATTTTTATAAACAATCCACCTGTTACGTTTCACCTCAACCATCTTCATCCAATAGCCGAACGCATTCTAAAATCATGTCATTTCCGGTTATCAAAACGCCGGCCTTGTCTCTCTCGACCTGGCAAGCCTCCTGGCTGGCGTATTGATCGATCAAATAATACTGGAGGTGGTCTGTGCGGATGAAGTGAAACCAGACGAGCGCGTACATCATTTGAAATACTCCCACACGTCGATCCACCCCAAAGTTTGTAGATACCAAGTAGCGGCCGCAAAAGCGCCCAGGAGTAACAGTAAAATTGAGACAACCGTCAGTGTCATTTCTTGCTTTGCCTGGGCTTCTCGACGCGCTCTGGCTTCCTCTTCGCGTTTCTCCACGAGTATTTCTTTTCTTATTTTAAGAAGCGTGGTCCAATACGATGGACCCAAACTCTCATCGATGTATTTTTTTAAGGAAGCTTCCGCCTCGTCATAAGCAAGCTTATCTGCAAAGGTCGAAAGAGCCTCCTGGTTTACGCTCGTGAAAGACTTTTGCATTTTGCGTGAATGGTTCTTTTTAGCCGTGTCTGCACTATCAAAAAAATTGCCAATTTCTTTTGACAGGCTGGCCAAATTTCGACCGGCTTTTAACGCGCTGGTTATTCCGAGGACAATTGACATGGGCTCCATCGCTACATCCCATCGCGTCTGCTAAATTCTACTGTTTTTTCCAGGATAGATATGCGAGCTTGCATTTTAATAATTTGAGTTTGCAGTTTGACCAGGTTGTCCATGTCTGCCCATATTTCTTCGTCAACCTCTTCCAGGCTTTCCTCTGTTTCCAGCAAGATCTCAATTAGCTCGTCTGTCCTGGCAGTGTTGTCACTAATATCTCTGAGTATATTTGAGCCCCAAAACACCGCCCCTACAAGTTGAGCCCCTAAAGCCACCGCCAACACTAAAGGGATTTTAAAATTTTCCATCAGCCCATCTTTATTAACACTGCGACTAGCATTGCGATGATGGTTCCGGCAGTAGCGACGAGGATGCCCTCAATGCGCTTGACCCTTGTGAATACCTCTTTGAATTGGATTTTAACCTCCGTTTTGACGGCGACTAATTCCTTGTCCAAGTTGTCTATTCTGTCATGCGCACTTGAAGCGGATCTGCGGTCCATTACCACTTACCTTCCCAGTTACGCAGCTTGGAAAATTCACCACTTAATAATTTTTTCTTGAGGATTTCTTGCACCGCGTGCGTGTCGGTCCAGCTTACGCCAGCTTCTTTGAGCCACTCATGCACCAGGGCAATCTTTACATTACCAACGTGTTTGTGGTCTGAGCCAATAGAATTAGGGGAAACCTGCCTGGCATACTCTGCATCTTTTATCATGCCGTCAGCATCGAAGGTGCGTTTGACAACAAGCCTGTCGTCTTCAAAGAAAACTTTTTCTGAAATTAAATCTCTATGCATCTTCCCAAGCTTCGTTTTCTGGAGTTGACGGATCATCAGCTTTTAAAGTTCCGTTTGCGTTTCGCGCACGTTTTTGAGTTTTCTTTGCCGGGGCCGCTTTTTTAAACACGGGCTCCGCAGGCAAAATTTCAAATGCACCTGGTTTAAGTTTCATAACCTTTTTGATTTCCTCATCTGGAAGAACCGCGACGTCGCCCTGGCGCAAAAGACCGGCAGACGTAGACATAGAACGCTCTTTAATCATTACTTTCATATCTTACCCCTTGTATCTGGTACTTTTAAATGATGGGGCGGATTTGCCGCCCCACCTGTTAAATTTAAGTGTTGTCAGCGATAATTCCGCTGGCTTTCTCATTTTTACACACCAAAGTTAATTCTGTGGTGATTTGTCTTTGAGTACTGTCACCAGTTTTTGCTAGTGCAACATTTTTGGTTGGACGCAATACTGCGGCTTCCCACATGTCATCCTGCATAATGAAAACGTCTCTAGAACGGTTTTCACGAGAAGGTTGAAAGGCTACCTGGCCCCAGGGGGTCAGATATACCGACAGAGAGTTAACCACACGCTCATCAGCAGCAACGACGTTAGCTCGCTGGTTATTATTACCAGTAAAGCCTAGCGCTACGGTCATTTGAGACGCTGATAGGTAGCATGTGTCGGGTGTGCCGCCATTCTCCCAAATTGACTGCATTACTGAGTCAAATTTAGTTTGTGAGAACGCTGTTGGAGCCCCGCTATCTGTTCTTGCATCCGTGCCGTCACCAGTAGGGTTAGCACCAGATGACGCAGAAACAAAGTTCACGTTTGTGATTAGCCAGGAGGGTGCACCCGCCAGCTCACGAGCTGTTGTTGCGTTACCCGCCACGCGTGCATTATTCGCAAACATGGCTTTCTCGATATCGAGCTTCTGCTCGCGTGCTACTTGTAACATCTCGTAAGCCATCCGACGTGCCTTACCGATATTATTCAGACCTTCATCTGTATCGGAAATTGTCACACTATTCTTGAAAATGTTTGTATAATTTCCAAGTCGGCTTTCTTGAGTTCGAGCCTCTGCCGTTGTCGCATCTCCTTCTATGTGTGAATTTCCGGCACTTGCACGTAAACTGGAGGTAAGCCACTCGTGAAAAGTGTTAGCCGCCGATGTTTTCGGAGTTTTAGAATAAAAAGGCGTATCATAAGGGGTTACATTATAGATGGTTTCGCTGATATCTTCAGATATGGAATTTGCATAGTCGTAACTATCAAATGTGTTGCTTGGTTGAGCCATAATTATGGTTCCTTTTCAATGGGTTACTTATTTAAGATCAAGTCGATCGCATCATTGATCGACCCTGTTTTCTGCAATCGGGCTTCCGCCTTCTTGCGGGCCGCAGCTTTCCCTTGATTAGGACGTTTTCTCGCGCCTGATTTAACAGGAGGCAGGCTCTCACCTTGTTGTGAGGTGGCCATTCCGCGCTTGTTCACCAAATTTCGGTATCGCATCGCGTCGTACATCGCCATGATGTAACGATGATCGCGAACACTACCGAGCTCATCAGGAGTGAAACCGTAATAGTCTCCAGTCTCCACAAGCCCCTTTTTAATAGCTTCACTTTTCTTGGGATCCGCCATTTCCGGAAGCCTGTCCGTCAGGAGTTGAGCTTGTTGCATCGTGTAATTTTGCAAATTTTGCTCACGCTGTTGCGTTTGCTGTTCTTGCATTGCACGTACTTGCTGAACTTGAGCATCGTATTGAGCCTTTGCCTGGTCGTACTCTAACTTCTGCTCCATGTATCCAATCGGATCCTGGTCAAAAGTTTCACGGCTGGGCAAGGTGGGCTCTTTAATGCCGTTTTGTTGCGCCTGCTGAATAAACGCTAAATCGCGTTCACGCTGCTGGGTAGCTTGCTGAATGTAGGCAGTATATTGCTTTTTAATCTGCGCCACTTCCTGCATTTGCTGGTTGATGTACCCTTGGCCTGCGGCAGATTGTTTCAACTGATCCAGTGTCCACCGCTCTTCTTTGCCGTTAATTTTAACGGGGATGAGAGTGTCCGTTTCAGCAACCTCTGTCAGGTCGTAGTCATCATCTTCGCCATCAAATTCTATTGTCTCTGATGGGCTTTCGTTTTCGGCCTCAACGTCTTCCATTTGCTCAACTGGTTCGATCTCTACTTGAGGTATCTCGTCAATTGCCTGGACGGGCTCCGCTTCAGCTTTAGTATCTGGTACTTTTAAATTTTCACCAGTTTCATTTGGTATTTGCACGAGCTTGTCGGCAAGTGCTTGTATTTCACTAGTCGTATCCACGGTCCTAGCCTTTCATTTTACGATCCAAAAATGTCTCTGCCCCGATTGCGGCGTCAAGGTCCACTAGGATCTGGTCCAACGCACGGATAATCGCGTGCGCATCTTCTCGCTGCTCCACTTCGTGGCCAGCACTACTCGCAAAGACATTTTTTTGTCTTTCACGAACAATATTTACGAACTGCTGAAATGCAGTATCGTTTTTAAGTCGTTTAGCCTCTCCGGCTGTTATTCGAATATCTGTCACCATGTTGCTTCCAAGAATATCACCGGTCTGTCAGACCCCCAAAAAACCAGGGGATTACCGGGCACCTCCTTGCGCTATGTTTGCGACAGTGCGCAGCTTTTCTTGTTCTGCTTTGATGCCGGCCACGTTAACTTGTGCGCCGTATTGACCGGCAACCTTCGCCGCGTCTACCAGCAGATCCTGAGCCATTTGATCGCGTTTTAGATCATCCTCGGCGGCTGCTTTAGTTGCATCTAATTGCAATTTTGCCATGTCACTCTGCATTTTAGTCTGCGCTTTCATTTGCTCAGCTTGCAGGAATGCAGCATTCGGATCCTGTTGTTGTTGCGACATTGCTTGTTGCTGCTGTTGCTGTAGCGCCAGCATCTGCTGTTCAATCTCCTGAGTAATTGGAGCAAAGTAACGATCTGAGTTACGCACGCCGGCTGCGGCAAGCATATCCGTCAGAGTGTTTCTAATGTTTGTCAGGCTAACTAAACCGTTTTGTGGGCCNTAACCCTGGTAGATCTGTGTCTGGAGCTGTAGGGCTTGCTGTAGTGCCGCGACGCGCTCATCTTCACGACCAGTTCCCAGGCCGACGTTAATGCTGATATCCATTGACGTATCCCAAACGCGTGGATCCACCGGGGTGAATATCCCGTTTAGCCGCATCATCTGCTCCTCATCGAAATTCTTGTGCACGATTTGCAGCATCAATTTAAACAGGTCACGCAGGCCGTCCGCCAGATTTCTCACCATGACTTCGACCTGACCCGCCGCAGCCTCAACAGACGCTGTCACCGCAGCTTTAGTNGTNGATTGCATCGCGTCTGGGTTNAGAGCCATATTTTGCGTTACACCGGTTTTCTGCTCCACAAGCTTGTCCATGTATTGCAATGCGCTCAGTGTTTGCCCGGCAGTAAATGGCACTGAAAGATCTTGGATGGCACCGCTTTGGCGCATCCGCACCAGTCCGCCAATTTCAGAATTTAAAAGGTCATCTAAATTAACAGATCCTTCGATGAAGCCCAGGCGAGGGGAGTTCGTAAGAGCTACGTTATCAAGCACGCCCCGCAACACTACCGTTGCCGCGTCCTGGTCATCGCAAATCAGCTCCGCCAAGCTATGCCCGTAGAAACTGTGCGGCTCTGGCGCGACCTCCAGCTTAACCATTGGAATATTGTCTACCGGCTCCATGTCTAGCAGCTCGTAGTTTGTGCCGCCGCAAAGAAACTTATGCAGGATGGGCACGCCAGTTCCGTCAACATCCATACGCATGTAAGCCTCAGTGACTGTAATATTCTTCATTGCCGGATCTTGGTCGTCGTCATCCCCGTAGTCTTCGTCGTATCCCTGGCGTTGGAATACCTCAGCCTCAGTGCCGGTTGTGCCTTGAGACATGCCGTCTAGCTTCATTACAGCTTCCGGGTCAAACCCCATTGCAACTAAATCACCGGCACGCATGTCTGTGCGGTGGCAAACCACGTAAGCGTCATCCATATTACGAGCGTCACGATTTACGAAAAACTCCTCCGGCGGCACGCTTTCCATGCATAGCTCGCCTTTCATTTCAGTGCGGGAAAGCTTGACGCTGTAAACCGGAGCCTCGACATCCATGCCAAACTCATCAATCTGCATACGCATTTCCATCTCCTGCTCCAACACTTGGACGTCAGGATCCTCCGTCAGTAAGGTTAACTCATCCTCAGAAAGGTCTGAAGACGTGTAGATTTTCACCTCTGGGTATCGCTTGTAAAACGTCTTAATGATGCCCTGCTTTTTTACCAGAGCGTCGTGGATCGCGTCGTTAAGCACCCTATAACCACTTAGCCTTTGGAACTCGTGATGCATGAAGCTGGTGGCTTGCTCAGCCAGGGCGACGTCCTCCGGCCCTTTTGGAACGTATTCAACCGGCTTTGTTGTGGACATAAACACCCGCATAATGCTGGGTTTAACTGCACGCACCGTGTCACGAACCTTGCTGGCGACGACCTTGCTGCGACCGTCTTCATAACCAATATCAACCTCGCCGTCGTAGTAGCGTTGCGCCTTTAAACGTTCGTCTGATATTTCGCTTTCCACAAAATCGACCGCTTCTTGGATAGCGTCCTGGACAATGCTTTGTATTTCTTCTCTGCTTTTTGGTTGTAATTCCATCGTCGCTTTTCCTTATTATGGGCCGGGGAGAATATAATCGATCACACCCCGCACGTTGCTGCCGGTTTCGTTTGCCGCAGCCTCTGAGCTCAGCCTGGTGGTTGCTCGCGGCGTCACTTTGGTTGCTGTGTCAATTAGTCCGCCAATTAAAGTTCCAAGCTTGCGCAGGCCGCTGTCGTCTGTGATTGCGTCTCGCACTAGTTCGGCATTCTGTGAAACAAGAATTCTTGCGATGCGCTCGCGTTCCGAGTCCGTCAAGTCGCGACCAAACATGCTGACAAAAGATCGAGCAACCTGACCCAACGCACGCGGATCCAGCCGACCGGCGTCTAGGATTGTTTGCGGCGTCAGGCCGAGGTTGACTGCCTGTCCTTCAATTAAAGTCTCAGCGGTATTTGTGCGATCCAAGATGGCACCCTTCGCCGCCTGACTTTCTTCTGCAATATCTAGCTTTTTCAATACGTCGTCTAGGTTTTGCTCCGGCAATGCCATGCGGATGATCTCGTTTAGACCGTCTTCGTCATTTCCTAGTTTACGAATAAATGACGCTCGGTTGGGTGATTTGAGTTGCGCCTGGATTGCCGACAACATTCCAGACCTAAATGCAGCAATTTCGTCCGCGTTGCCGCGCCCAAACAACTCCTGCAATTCGAATAATTTCTCGTCCATTTTGCCGGTAAATGTGCCACGCCCAGCGTTGAATGCGTCCTTGTTGTCTCNTGCNGCNTTAGCTACCGATCTCGCGNTGGCTAGGTCCGGGATGTTTGCATCTAGGGCTCCCCTAAATTCTTCAGCTACGTCCTGGAACCCGCCACCCAAAAACCCGCCGCCGCGTTCACTAAACTGAGCTGTCGTTCTAGCGTCTAGCGCCTTGCGTATTTCTTCAGCTTCTTGGGCGTTAGGTCGGCGTAGAAATTCTATTTTGCCGCCTTTGCCTTTTTTAAATAGTGGCGTGTATCCAGGCGTGCCGATCTTAGTTTGGAAATATTCTAGCAAATCTTTACCGGCTGAAGGTACGCGCTCAAGGGCCAGGATCATTTCACCAAACACCTCGTTATTTACGTCCATTTCTTTAAACGGCGCGTATGACTGGTTCTCAGCTTCCTTGACGGCTTTGTCTGTCGCTTTTTGTTTTGCAACTTGAAGCTGCCCGTCACCGCCTAACGCTTCATCCATAGCGGCTGTGGCATTTGCCCGTGTTTCACCCGGTCGAGTTGTTAGTGTCTCGTTAATGATATCGCCAGCTTTGCCGCCGCGTGCGCGAAGGTTTTTAACTGCCGCCGCCAAGGTTTTATTTTCCAACAGAATGCGACCGTCCATAATGCCCTGGACAATTTCCTCTGGTGATAATTGCAGCTTGTTTACCAAGCGTTGGATTTCGTTATTTACGATGCTGGAACCTTTGCGGCCAAACAGGAAACGAGCTTCACGGCCTAACGCCTTGAGCATCTGCGCTCCAGCTCCCAGCGTCTTAGAAACTGCCGGGTTCATAACAGCGCCGGTAGCAACCCCACCAGGAACGCGCGACGCTCTGTTTTTAAATCCACCCTCGCCAGTGTTAAACGCATACGCGCCACCCTCAGCCGCGCCAATAGCCGCCAATCGCCCCATCGTGGCAGGAACGGAAGCACCGCCAGTAAAAGGTGCTGCAAGGAGACCAGGAATGATTGCACCAGCAGCCTCACGACCGTATGAGCCAAGCGGATCTTCTTGCCGGTAAAGTTCCAAGTTATCGCGAATACTATCTAAAACCTCTTGCTTATCAGCGCCACCCAACGACCTCACAAACGCCTCAATCTCGTCCGCGCTTCCAAAACTTAAACCCTGCAAGACTGCTCGCAATTTCGTGCCTGTTGACGCTTCGTATTCTTCTGTCGGTTTAGTGTTTAAAGATGCAACGGTTCTCCCATTGTTAAGTATGTTGCGGAAACGATTGCCGGTGTCTTCGTTGTTTTTCTCGCTCATAGCTCAGCCCTTCTATTTACTTCATCAATGATAAACTGACGTTTTTTCGCAGACAGACGAGAGTTGCCGCTCTGGACCTCAAGAAACAAATTCTCCAACTCGTCATCAGATTTGTTTAAGTATGGGTTTGTGACTTCAGTGGCGGTTATGTTGTCTAAATAATCATTAAAGTCTTTCTCAGGATCTGCGTAAATTCGCGCCGCTTCCACTAATGATTGACGGTACTTCTTGAGCGCTACCTCTCGTCGCTCAATGTATTCCAGCAACTGAGGCTCGTTTAACCCTAACGGTAAACCCTGCGACAAGGCTAAATCTAACTCGCCTTTTGACAATGCGCCGAAGGTCACGGATCCGACGACGTCCAAACCTAATGCATTTCTGGCGTTCGTGAGCTCCGCAGCCTCCACAGAAATGTCCGGGAAATATTGCGTAAGAACGCCGCTGATGTTATCATTGTTTGCAATTGCGGTTCGCAGTGAACTCTTTGCCTTTGCGTAATTTCTGAGTGAGCTGTCCACGTTAATAATACTAGAGACAGTTGACCCAACCATGCCAGCTTTGGCAGACGCAGATTTTGTTTGAAACTCAGTTAAGCGTGCTTGCTCTATTTCATCAGCCTGCGCCGCCTTAATCGCTTCAGTCGCTGTCGGTCCGGTCAGTAGAGTTCCAGCTCCATCGCGAACTTGCTTCGTGCCATCCTGGAATAAACTTACTGTAAGGCCGTTGGGGTATGTTTTTGCACTAGCTGATGTTTT
>JGI24004J15324_10001230_pt1 | contig 10196 bp, 20 predicted proteins | sample LinPmetageLP32_FD_15324 | JGI IMG/M metagenome (IMG submission 15324)
CTCTGTCAGTTCATGCACTTCTGGTTCTGACCCCTGTGACACATTACTACGAAAATCATCACCAACAACTGGTCTTTTGATTGCACCTAAAATTTTGCGCCCTGCAATAATAACACGAACATCATAGTCTGTTTTTATATACTCTTGAAGAATGACATCAACAAACTCATCCTCTCTGTAGAGTAGTTGGATAATACTATGAAGAGACTTTAGACTCTCAACCCAAATAACACCAACACCTCTAGAGCCTACAGCGGTCTTGAGTATCATTGGAAACTTACCACCAAGTCTCTCTGCTGCTTCCTCGGCACCCTCTGAATGACGAACCAAGACTGTGTTTGGCGTCCGAATACCCTCTCTCTGAAAGACTATCTGATTGTGCCATTTGTCATTACAAATATCGTGACACTCAATCGGATTAATCAAAGTATATCCCTGACTTTCCAGATTAAGACAAGCGACACGCCAAGACAGATTACCTGTCTTAACAGTTGAACCAATACCTCTAGCCATGACCAATGTGTTTTCTGGATTTATACGAAAAGGTTTATCATACTTGACACCATCTTTCATGCCAGGCAACTCTGCTTTACCTTCCTCATCTACAGGAAAAGAATATACCAGTTGGTCCTTCCCCTTGTCTTCCATATACATACCAGTGAACTCTGCAAGATAAACTTCAATACCTAACTCTGATGCTTTCTTGCGAACCATAGGACCGGTTTCATTTGGGTCAAATGGGTCATCATGAGACAGAATCAATAATTTGTAGGGCTCGTCCTTGTCCTCTTCCTCTGTGATAAATGACTTGAAGTTTTCCAAGGCTCTATTCCCTCTTTTTACCAATATTGTATTTTGTCTCCAAGGTCCACTCACCCTTCTCTTTGTATGCAAGAACTTTTATTTGACTTAAAGGTGCTGGTTCATGTACCACATCACTCAATATACTAATCAAGCCCCAATCTCGTAAGAGGATTGCAATCGTGTTTCTTCTTGCCATGTCATTGATTGTTATATTTGTCTTCTTACCATCAAGGGCAAACAACTCCTTGAAATGCACAATATAGTATTTACCCTGTTTATGAAGAATGTGACAGGATTGGTACAGTTTTCTTTCTTTTCTTGAAGCAACGCCGATACGAGAAAGTGTCTCTCTCACTTTCAAAAAGTCATCTGGCTCACCGAGCCCGACCTCTAGTAGTTGTTCTTGTGTCCAATTAATTTCTTCCATCTCTTCCGCCTTTATTCATTTTTTGTTTTATGGCAGAAATTTGTTCATCATTTAGTATATCAAGAGCAACCTTTGCTTTTTCATTGTTGTAACCATAGAACTCTTTAACATACTCTAGATTCTCTAATTTCATCGCCTTCACCCAAGGAGTGTATCTTTTCCTTGTTCGTAGACTATTTAGTAAAAAATCATATTGCAGTTTCTTGTCCAGATGGTGTAACTGGTTTATCTCATTCACAAGCATGATTGTGTCTTGAAATGGTGCAAGACACTTATTGACAATGAAAGGCGGATATTTCTTCTCCCATTGTTCATCCTCTGTATCCATGAGAGGTTCTTTGGTGTGGTTTACCGCATTTAAGTAGTCTTTTAGTTCATACATTAATCTACAAACCCCTCACCTTTTTTCCAATGATGTAGCCTGTGATAAAATACAACCCACATTAGTGAAAACAAAGTGTCTGATCTATATGTTCCGTTTTTTACTTTTAATTCATACATTTTTATCTCACACAACCTCATGAAGTATTCGTTTTTCATACTTTGGCAACTTACTTTTATCCGATTGAACATAACACTTAAACACTATAACACTTCTCAACTCATAACACTGACGGGATACTGGCATCGCTTGGTGTGGTGCCTTTGCATTAAAGACAATAAGCCTATTCCCAACATAAGGAACTAACTCACCATTTACAATCGTTCCACCACCCCAATCTTTTTGCCAATCTAAGCGAGGATAGTATATCATGGTAAAGTCACCATCATCTGTATGTTCGTGTGGCTCTATACCGTGAGTATGTGCATTCAAGTATATGCGTTTGAATCTTTCAATAGTGTAGGTGTTCTTAAAATCATATTTGTAAAAGATAGTTTGCCACAACTGCACCAACCAATCAAAGCCATTCTCTATGGCTTGTTCTTCTGTCTCACCACAAAAGACATGCCAGTGTTTATTGACCCCACCCTTTTTAGAATCGTAGTCATACTTCCAATACACATCTTTCATTTGCATGAAAATCAATTCTGCAATATGGTCCTCTAGAACATTATCGTATATATCTAACCTACTCTCCATATCACAACTTCCAATCATCACCAAAATCTGTGTTGTCAAACACTGGCTCTGCAAATGCTTTCTGATTAGAATCTGCAAGGCCGTTTTGTTGTCCATCCTCTACATCATACAACTTCATCTTCGCTCTGTCAATACCCACAACGAATCTTTTATTGGTGGTAGGGTCATTGTATCGGTTCTTGAGTTGCTTCACCGCAATCTGGTTTAGTTCGTCAAGCTCTTCGTTACTAATGAGCGCAAACATGAGGTCAGCCGTAGCAGGCAGACCAAAAGATTCTGAAGTATCTTCCAACCCCACATCACTATTGGAGAACCCGCTCCTTGTGGTCTGTGTAGCCGACATAATAGGGACATTAGTCTCAACTGCAAGGCCTCTAAGTTCCTCTGCAATTGCTTTAATATACATGTAACTATTGACATTTCCATTCGCCTTAAATCGTGATGATGCACATATATTTAGATAATCAATGAATATAATATCTGGTTTGAATGACCTCTTGATGGCAAGTTCTTTAATCAATCCTCGAAAGTGATTACTATGTGCTGATGCAGTAGGATACTCTTTGATGATGAGTTGTCCATTGGTCTTCTGTTCAATGGCCTTCATCTTGTCATCATACATCTGCTTGGGTAATTCGTGTAAGTCATCTATAGAGATGTTCATGAGGTTTGCATCAATGCGTTCAGCGATACGCTCCTCTGCCATCTCTAGAGTGATGTATAGGACGCTTCTACCTTGACTTAGACAGTTTGCTGCCATGTGACACATGAACAGCGATTTACCAACACCAGTGCCCGCAAGAGCAATGTTCAGTGTTTTCTGTGGTAATCCACCCTTGGTTATGCGATTGAAGAAGTCCAGATCAAACGGAATCTTCTCCTCTACCTTGTGGTAGAAATCAAATCGGGACTCTGAATCCAACAGATAATCATGACCCACACGGTTATCAAAACCAACAGCCAAGGCTTCTGTAAGAATACTTGGAAGAGCATCGACGCCTCTAGCTTTATCCTTTCCATCAATAATTTTAATCCCATCCACAATTGCATTGTATACCGCCTTATCCTTACAAAAATCTTCTGTTGTCTCTACTAACCAATCAAAGTTCGCATTATTGTCCTTCTCAAGCTCCTTGACCACTGATAATACTCGTTTGTAATCATCCTCATTTAAGTCACTGCGACTATCCAGTTCCACCTCTAGAGCGTTCTGGTTTGGTAGGTCATTGTATTTATCTACAAACTTCTGTATTTCCTCAAAGACAGTTCGTTCTGTCCTGTCAGAGAAATAATCACCTCTGATGAAGGGTAGCACCTTTCTTGTATAGTCTTCATTATAAATCAAATTTGTCAAGATCGTTTGTTCAATTGTTGTCATTCATAAACCTCGTTAGATTTGGTGATGGTCCAAATATTTCGATCATCTGCAAGTGTTCCTGTGGAGTTTGCCCATCTATTTTTTCACTATAATTTAAAGTGTTGCCCATAATAATGTTACCACCACCAAGACGTTTTTTACATAAATCTACGTTGTCACGCATTATATCTACGCCATAGATATCCTCTAATGATTTTTTCTCTGACATATTGTGAAAATACATCTTAAACAATTTAACTCCCATAAGAAATTGTCCATCCCCGCAAGCTGGGTCTAAAAAAGTAAATTTGGGAGCAAATCTATCTATGGGTAAAGATTTCAGCAAAGAAATAACCAACTCACTTGGTGTAAATACTTCTCCTGTTGATTTTACTCTACTGGATGAACGGTGAATAATATTCACTGATTCATCAATTTCCTTTTGTATTTGATTCCACATACAGTATTTCTTTTTTAGTTAATCCAAATAAATCATACATTTCATTGTTTGTAAATTTTTTATTAGGTAATTGAGGTAAAGCATAGAACACCTTATCATTACCAAATCCTGACCATCGTGCCGTAGCAAAAATATACTCAAAAAGTCGAGTGTTTAAATTGTGAGACAAGTTTTTACCTTCTGTGTCATTTGCAACCCTAACATAGTAAGATAAATCTGTTACTCCAAATTTTCCATTATCATAAAATGGCTTGGTATATCCTGATCTTGTCCATATTACCTTTTTTTCTTTTGCAAAGGGTTGTAAAATTGTCGAGTACCATACTTGCCTATTTGAGTGAAACATGGGATAAATATGATGTTCTGTTTTCTCCTTTGATAAAGTGGGATTTTTATCCTTTAGTCTAATATTGTGTCCTGTAACATAGTCCTTCTCGACATTTAATTTAGGTTGGGTCGAGAACATAGTCTTTGAGTGTATTGAGAAGGACTCTTGACAAAAATCATTAGGTATATATAACACTGAACTGTCAAGATTAATCGTAAACTTGTTATTAATGATCGTAGTATTATTTGATACAACATTTTCGATCACATATGTCGCAACAGTTGTAGCTACGTCAGGAAAATGCTGCTCCTGATTAAAATTAATTATATGTGTTTGTTTATCCTTAAATAACTGTAGAATTTTACTGCTTGGACTTGAAAATGAAGATGGTGATACCTGTAACAAATACCCACCATCCTTTAACCAATCTGAAAAACTCTTTTTGGTAAAATCTATCCACAGTTTATGTGGCGTAGTATTTCTCTTGTTTGTATCTTGATAGGGGGGATTACCTACGATATTATCAAACTTCATACAATGCCTGCCGCTTTAAGGTTCATCCAACAGTTGACTGAAGTACTAATTTCTCGTGACTTTTTAGGACGCCGTTCTCCCCATGCAAGGCTCACACCTTCTTTATCCTTGTACTCAACGCCATCAAATTTTTCTTTTAAACCTTTCTTATACCATGCGCCATTAGCATTTATAGTCATTGGAATGTCAATGTCAATGATATCTACATCATCATCCTTTAATACGAAACGAAGTCCTTTTCCACATATCTCATACTCGACAGTTGCATTTTTACAGTGATTGATTAGAGAAATATACTTATCATCCAACGAAGTGAAATATTCTCCTTTACTAATAAGCAACAATTCTTCATCGCCACCTAATCCAGACATTTTCATAACTCGTTCTTTAACAGCATCATTAGGAATAAGTCTCATTGCTTCAGCGATCAACTTTGATGCCTCATGGCCATAGTCATGACAATCTTTTTTCCACTTTTCTTCAATATTATAGAAGAATTTAGCAGACGGATCATTGATGTAGAAATTTCTCATTTTCTTTTGAATATTTTCTATCTTAGAATAAAATGGAATGAGAGAAGATAATCCCATATCATTTAATATATTATTACGAACCTCAGAGTTAGAACCTTTAAATCGTTCACCAGTATGTGGGCTGATAAACATTCCTACACCATCAGGGGCAAACAAAAAATTATTTATGAAGGAGAGGAATGTGCCAGAACAAAGTTGAATTCTGGCATATCCCTTCTCATAATTCTTGAGAGAAAAGGAAATATAATCATTCTCGCCAAAATATATGATAAAATCACCCTTTAGATTTTTGTCACGAAATTCTTTCTCAACATCAACCACATCAAATTTTTTGTTTGGATACTTTTTGACAATATCATTATAGAAATTGTCAACAATAGCGTCAACATTTTTCTTATAAGCAGATTTATCAAAATCTTTCACAATCCCTTTGTCTTCACAGTGATTGATAAAATCAGAAAGTTTCTCTTCTACATTATCTGTAATGGCAGTACCATTATCAACAGACAATTTTTGCAAACGATACACAGTCCATGCTTCAGCAGCATCCTGTTTATAATGTGTTTTTGTATTACCCGCACCCATAATAAATACTCTTCATTGTTTTCTCACTATACACAGTATCGCATTATTCAGTAAAATTGTCAAGCACTATTTTCATTTAATTTTCTTTCATTCACGCCCTCTTCTTCGTTCTCAATAATATGAACCAGAATGTCGCCAATGAGATTAAAAAACTCATCATTGAACTCCTCCTTTGGCACATTATAGTTGTCTACTATATCATACTCAAAACGAAATGGCAAGGTTCCATCTGGATTTTCTTCCTCTGCAACACTCACCACTCCATACTTATAGACAACACCATGATATTTGCCACCATCAGTTATGCAGACAGACACATTATCATCGTCCTCTTTTACAACAAATGTATATTTTCCTTCCATCTCTATTGTCCTCTTTGTCTAACCAGCATTTCTGATTCAGACTTCGTTGGTTTATTGATTGGTAATGTGTAGTGAAGGTAGCTTTGTAATAGATATTTTGGTTTGTTCACAGGTTTTCTGCCACAATGAACCCAAGGAAACATTGGCGGAAACACTATTGCTCTACCACCAATGCATTTCACTGACATCGTTGATATAGTGTTTTCAATAAACTCTGTCTCACCAGCATCGTTGTCATCAAGGTAGATAAAAAACGCAAGAAACCTCATAGCAGTTTCTCTTGCTGTAACATCTGTGTGCCAGGGAAACTCATCCACATCATTGGGTGAGTATTTTTTTAGTTTGATGCCCTCAAGAGCATATTCTTCTGGGAATAGTTTTTTGTGCTGGTCAGGCCAAGGAAGGTCATTTTTATATTTTTGAATTATTTGAGTGAACGCATCCAAGCACACTGGAATCTCATCCTTCCAGTATTCTGGGTTGTCTAAAAGAAGCGTGTCTGAAAATTTCCTGTAATCATTCCAAACAGTTTTTTCGTCTGTATCTTCAAATTTGTCTATTAGCTTCTGACAAAATTCTTGACTAAGAACATCCTCATAAACTCTTATCATATTATCCATAACAAAACCCAATTTTTAGTCTACAGCAATTCTCTTCTTAATCTTTATGTATGCTTCATCTGTATTAGCACCCCAAGAATCACTGGATATGTATTCAAAGTAATAATTCTCACCAGTTTCTTCTAGTGAGTTTAACTTATCAGTGACCTCTTGTTTCGTGCATATCTTTCGTTGTGGGGTGTCCCACAATTTGCTCCAATTCGGTTCCATTTTTTTTATTTTCCTTTATAGTTTATTCCAAGCAAATCCGTATTGTGTTGTGTCATCAGATTCATATTGTGGTATGATGGAACATATGGCTTATGTTCTGCCACATCTTTAGATTTCTCTAATGCATCAATTCTCAACTCAATTCTATCCATCCTTCGATTTTTTCCTATTGAGTCACTAATGCCTATGACACCACCCACAATAGTGACTGGCAGACAACCACTAAGAGCGACTATTAATGTACAAAGCAAGCTCATTCTCAGTGAGATCAACATTTTCAATTACCTTTTCATAGTTAATAAGATGTCCAGACGCAATGGATTCTTTAGATTGGCCAAGATATGCTACAGCATAGTGGTTCTCAATCATCCATTCATTTATAGTTGTTTGCCTGTCTTCTTTTCCATCGTATATCTTGAACTTACCCAGTATCCTACCAAACTTACCGGCCTTATCCTTTACCGTAACTAATGTTTGTGTGGACCCGACAGGAAGAAATGACTCAATCATTTCCTTTGCAAGAAAACCAAATTTCTTCTCAATAGAATCTCTTGTTCTACTCTCTGGTGTATCAATACCATGCAATCGGATGCGCTCCTTGTGCATCCACATGCCAAACCCAAGGTCAATATCAACATCCACTGTATCACCATCCACCACTCTTACGATTTTGCAACTATATTCATACATAGTTATACTCCAAAACTTTCCCCGCAACCGCATGAACTGGTTTGCACGGGGTTCTTTACGGCAAGGTATGAACCGCCTAATTCTGTTACATAATCTATCTGACTACCCATCAAATACATCTCTGCAAGAGGGTCAACCACCAATACATCTTCTATCGGGTCTGACCATTTAACCTCTGGATGATCATATCTTAATCCCCACACATACTGGAACCCCGAACAGCCACCACCCCTAACACTTAGGGATACATGGTCGCCATTCAAGATAACACTTTTCATATACTTCTTTGCACTTTCAGTGAGAGTCACCATGTCTTTATTTATGGTTTCGGCGGGTAGTAATCTTCACCCGGCTGCCACATTTTCTTCCTGATTTTACACTTCTCATCACAATCCCATTTTCGTTGCTCTTCCATCATCATGAACATGTCTATGAATTGGGCAAAGATTTCAGTTGGCAATTGAACGGATGGTTCCTCTGTCCTTGGGACACAAGCCACACTCGCCACATCATTCTGTGATTTGACGGGCACGGTTTCTCTCATACACTGTTCCATTGTTGGAAGTTTTACCGTATATTCTGTACCAGATATCATAGTAATTATCATCAACGCTTTAAGCATTTTTCAGTGCCTCCTCATATATCGCTGTCTTCACTCTAATAACATCTTCTAGTCGTTTTAACCTATTACGAACAGATTTAGGTCTACTTCCTTTGAATTTATTTGATAGAAACTCATACTCATCTGTAAGGACTTTGAGCTTACGCAAGTTAAGTTCTTCCTTGCGCTCCATATCCCTATCGGAACAGTTCCGCTCACCGGGCTTGAGCAGCCGGTGGGGAGGAAGTTCTGCGCCCAGCATCTTTGTCATACATCGTCTCCTTCCAATTCTCTAATTCGATTTTGCATCACATCAATGGAAGTGAGATTTTTCATCGTCTTCGGCTTTAACTTCAAGGCTTCAATCTCTGTCTTCAGCACTTGCTTGGTCAGTATCGCAACCGAATCAGTATTGACTTGCATTATGTAGCCTCCGCCATATTTTCAGCAAAATTAATTGCATCCATTTTAGAGGAGAAAGGACTCATCCACTCATCCAAACCCATTATAGGACAACTAAACACCACCCTATACTTCCTACCATCTTTGATGACACTAAAGGTAACTTCATCGGGTTCCCATTCTTCTTTGTCAACATTCTTTGTTGTGACTTGGTGAATGGGAGTTGGCCGCCCATCAATTTTCCTACTTATCTTACTCATGTCAAACTTCCTTCCATCCAAAATTTTCACACTCAAACTTTTTACCACTCGCAAGCAGTATCATATCACCGACACTGGTGCTCCGACAAGTCTTACCATCGAACATCGTGGTAATACCTTCGTTGTTCCACCAACCATCATTGATGCTGTTGGTCAACATGAAAGCGGCTTCTAACTTTGCGGTGTCAGTGCCACTCTTATCAACCTCAACAAATGCAACAGTGGTAGGCGCATTTTTTGTTGAGAATGCAGCGTGAATAACCGCAACCGTTTCTTTGTTGTCAGAAGAATCTTTTACATGAACAGTCATATCAATAACCTCGTTTGTTTTTCCACTATACACATTATCGCATACTCAGGGGGTATTGTCAAGAAAAAAATGCACTTTTTTGAAAGTTTTTTCTAGAATCTTTCGGGAATCCAAGAAAAATTGACATCATCTAGCCACCTTTCTTCACCTGTTTTGACTGATTTTATGGGGGGGAATTGGGGTTTAGGTGTCATTGATATCACACCTGTAGGCACCTCTAGAACTTCCCAGAGGTCACCATGCTCACGAACACGGTTCTTGCCGTGGTTTGTCTTACCTGTAAGTCGAATAATCATGTGGACAAATTCCCTCTGTGTATCATTACTATCATAGTGTCGCATACACAGAGGGTATTGTCAAGGGAAAATATGTTTATTTTGAAAGTTTTTTAGAACCCCTTCGACACTTTTGGGGTGCCATCGTGTTGTCGTCCTATTAGCTTTTGATATCCTGCCATCGCTATAATATATTTATCATCATCTGAAAGTGGAGTTAGTTCTTCTACTCTTCGCTCTTGAATTTGAAAGTTCATTTTTTTGATACGATTTCTTGTTCTGGCCATTTTTTCTTCCTTTTTATGATATGTTGTTGGCATGATAATTAAGTTAATACTACTCCTTTCATATGTTATT